>ERZ780139.2858-NODE-2858-length-12219-cov-3.268168_pt1 | contig 12219 bp, 16 predicted proteins | sample MGYA00511476_ERZ780139 | MGnify/ENA primary metagenome ERZ780139 (study PRJEB29588, sample SAMEA2158190) | human gut metagenome | biome: human gut; feature: human-associated habitat; material: faeces | place: Denmark | collected 2008/2010 ... | reverse complement strand
CTCGGGATTGTCCTTCAGGAACTGCTTTGCGTTGTCGCGGCCCTGACCCAGACGGGTATCGCCCATGGAGAACCATGCGCCGGATTTTTCGACCAGTCCGGCCTTGACGCCGAGGTCGATCAGCTCGCCGGTTTTGGAGATGCCTTCCCCGTACATGATGTCGAAGTCGACGGTCTTAAACGGAGGAGCCACTTTGTTTTTGACGATTTTAACTCTGGTCTGGCTGCCGATCACTTCGTCTTTGTCTTTGATTGAGCCGATGCGGCGAATGTCGAGGCGCACCGAGGCGTAGAATTTCAGCGCGTTGCCGCCGGTGGTGGTTTCCGGGCTGCCGAACATGACGCCGATTTTCATGCGGATCTGGTTGATGAAGATGATCAGCGTGTTGGAACGGGAAACGGTGGAGGTCAGTTTGCGCAGCGCCTGGCTCATCAGGCGGGCCTGCAGCCCCATGTGGGAATCGCCCATTTCACCTTCCAGTTCGGCCTTGGGGACGAGAGCGGCGACCGAATCGACGACCAGTACATCAATGGCGCCGGAGCGTACCAGCGTGTCGGCGATTTCCAGCGCCTGTTCGCCGGAATCCGGCTGGGAAACCAGCAGGTTCTCAATGTCTACGCCGATTTTTTTGGCATAAGAGGGATCCAGGGCGTGTTCGGCATCGACAAACGCGCAGATGCCGCCTTTTTTCTGCGCCTGAGCCACCACGCTTAAGGCAAAAGTGGTTTTGCCGGAGCTTTCCGGTCCGTAGATTTCAATGATCCGGCCTTTGGGCAAACCTCCGATTCCCAAGGCGATGTCGGTTCCGAGCGAACCGGTGGAAATGGCTTCGATGTCGATGTTGGTGTTTTGCCCGAGCCGCATGATCGAGCCTTTGCCGAAGGTTCTTTCAATCTGGGTCAGGGCAGCGTCCAATGCTTTGTCTTTTTCCATTTTGCTTGTACTTTCCTGTTTGTTGTCTTAATTTGTTTTCTACTATCCGATAATTTGCCGTCGATTGCAAACGGCGCTTTGCAGTTATCCGCCGAAAACTACAATGTTCTAAATTTGTTCTTTTGGCAAGCGTTTTTTTCGTTTTGTTTACGGAAAAGTAACCGGCGCCGTTTGATAATGAGTGCGGGAGGGAAAAATGCTTGACGGGGCACGAAAGCTTTTGCTTGACGAATATTACGGGAACCGGGAAATTGTGGCGGTTTCTCCTCATTATGCGGCTTATGCCGACGAAAAGTACCGCCACAGTCTGCAGGTTTTGGGCGCGGGAAATTTCATCATCCGGCACGAACCTTGGTTTGCCGGCCGGGGAGAAGAGTTCGTCGATCTGGCGAAAACGGCGGTGCTGCTGCACGACATTGCCCGTTTTGACGAAATCCGGGAACGTTTTCTCGGCGCCAAAGGTCCGTTTGACCACAGCGTTGCGGGAGGGGAAAAACTGAGGAAAATTCCGCTTTACAGCGATGTGCGAATAACGCTGCCGATTAAGCATCACGGGCATTTGATCGGCGATTTTTACAAAGACGAAGAATATTGTGCGATTGCCGATCCGGTTTTGAAGGAGGAGGTGGAAAAGATACTTTTTCTGATCCGTGACGCCGATAAAATTGCCAATTTTAACCTGATGATGTATGATCAAAAGATGCTGGTGCCCCTGTTTGTGCCTTATCCGGAAGAGGTGAGCGACAAAAGGCGGCGGATATCTGCCGGCGTGCTGGAAGACTTTTGGCGGCATCAGCCGGTCGACCGGCGGAAGATACGCACCCGGGCGGACGAAATGCTGGGATATGTCAGCTGGATTTATGATCTCAACTATAGCAGTTCGGCGGCTTTTTGTCTCCGGCTTAACCTGGTCGACATGATGTTTGACGTTTTGCAGCGTTTTCATGACGACAGCGGCCTGAACGGGAAAATGCGTCGTGAGACAGGGGATTTTGTCCGGGAAAGGTTCGGTTTTTCTCCGTTGCCGCAAAGCTAAAAATTCCGGTTGCCGAAACAGCGTTTTTGCGATTATACTGACGCAGGCTTTTTGAATTCGGACGGGAGGATATATGACGGGTTTTATGGCGGAAGGGCTGACGGCTTCGATTTTGGCCGGTCTGGTGACCGGAGCCGGCGGCTTTCTCACTTTTTTCAAGGCGGTTTATTCGAAAGACGACATCAATCTGATGTTGAACACGGCGGCCGGAGTAATGCTGGCGGCGGCATTCTTTTCGCTGATGGATCCGGCGCTGACCGGGCTTAAGCAGCTGCTGCCCGGCAGCGGGGAAACGGCGTTGTGGTTTTCGGCGGCGGTGTTTGCCGGCATGAGTCTGATCGGGATGTTGAACGCTTTGCTGCCGCACGAACATGAAATTTCCGGGCACCACGGCGGCATGATGAATATCGGCGCCGCCTGGCTGTTCGTAATTGCCGTCAGCATTCACAAGATGCCGGAAGGGCTGGCGATCGGCGTGGCTTACGGCGGTGAAAATTTGAGCAATCCGGAAAGTCTGACCATCGGCATTGCTCTGCAAAACATTCCCGAGGGGCTGACCGTGGCAATTGCATTGATCGCGGCCGGCTATTCCCGCCTGAAGGCCGCTCTGGCCGCGACTTTGAGCGGAATGATGCAGCCGCTGGGGGCGGTTTTCGGGCTTCTGATCGCCGACTTCGGGTCGCTGATGGTGCCGCTCGGAATGGCTTTTGCCGGCGGGGCGATGCTGTTTGTTATTGTCAACGAGGTTTTGCCCGAAACTTACGACGCCAAACAGAGCAAAAAGTCGGCGCTGGCGTTCTTTGCCGGTTTTGTCCTCATGTGCGGGCTGAGCATTGCCATGCAGTAATATTTTCTTGACAGTTGCCGCCGTCGGATATATCTTTTTTGGGGTCAAAATTTTATTATTTACTTAAATTTTTATGGTTATGGAATATTTCTGGGAAACGCCGGAACGTGTGCAAGAGGATATTGGCGTGCTGAAATCCGGATCATACGAAGAACGGGAACTTTATCTGCGTACAAAACAGCTGACGCGCGACGGTTTGACTTTGTTGATAGCATCAAAGGACGTGCGTTTGATTTTGCTGGCAGCGCAAAAAGGGAATTTCGACAGTTTTAACGAATTGTTGATGGTGCGTTTGAAAATAGAGGCGCTGATTTTGGGGTATCTTGATCTGTACCATGTTTTGTGGGTGGATGCCGAGGAAGCTTTAATAAGCAGTAAGCTTGTTTCCGCAACCCGCAAACTGTATGAAAAATTTCCTTTGTCCGAACGGGGCGAGGTGGCTTTGCTTAAGAGCTGCAACAAGGAGCTGATCAAAGAGTATGAGGCCAAATGGGGATTTCGTTCCAGAGAAGCCAAAAACCGCCGGATAAACATGTGAACATGCGGCACTGAACAAAAAAGCCTTTTCTTAAAAGTTTTTAAGAAAAGGCTTTTCTTTTATGGTTCGGACGTCGGTACGGACAGGCGGACGCAAACGCTTCCGTCCGGCCGTGAGGATGCGAAGTCTGAAATCCGGCGTTTGAGGTTCCAAACGGCCGGCGGCGCTTGCAACGGCCGGCGGAAGTTTTGTTAAACGGCAGGAGTTATCTGCGCTTCTGCGGCATTTTGACTTCTTCGTTTTCCTTAAAGTAACGGACGGTTTCCGCTTTGAGTTCGGAAGTGGCTTCTTCGTCGCAGACGATCAGCGCGTGGGGGTGCATTTGCAGAATGCTTACCGGGCACATGTGGTTGACGCTGCCTTCAATGGCGCAGTGCAGGGCTTTTGCCTTTTTGTCGCCGCTGGCAATGATCATCACTTCCTTGGCGTCCATAATGGTGGCAATGCCGATGGTCAGGACGTTTCTCGGTACCAGGTCGGTATTGTCGTCAAAAAAGCGGGCGTTGGCTTTGACGGTGTTTTTGTTTAAGGTTTTTACCCGGGTGCGGGAAGCAAGAGAAGAACCCGGTTCGTTAAAGGCGACGTGGCCGTCTTCGCCGACTCCGCCGATCAGAAGGTCGATGCCGCCGTAACTGCGGATCAGCTTTTCATAAGACGTGCATTCTTTGGCAAAGTCCGTCGTCTGTCCGTTCAAAAGATGAACGTTGCTTTTTTTTACGTCGATATGGTCGAAAAAGTTTTTCCACAGGAAGTTGTGGTAGCTCTGTTCGTCTTCGGGGCTTAAACCGACATATTCGTCCATGTTGAAAATGACGACGTTTTGAAACGAAAGTCTGCCTTTGCGGAACATGCCGATCAGGCGTTCAAACATGCCGAGCGGCGAGCTGCCGGCGGGAATGGCCATGACGAAAGGTTTGTTTTCCGTCGGGCGCGCGGCCTTGATTTTATAGGCGACGTAATCGGCGGCCCACTGCGAACATTGCTCGTAATCGGGAGAAATAATCAGTCTCATGGGTAAATATCCTTTTTACTTTATTATTAATTTGATTATATTAATATGAAACATAAAAATAAAGAAAAGGTAAATGCTCATGTTTAATTGGTTTGCTCCCAAAGTTTTTAATCAGGGATATTTGCCCGAGGAAGACGGACATCAGGTGTTTTTTATGGAAGCCGGCAGCAAAGACGGAAAGCCGGGGCTGGTTTTTCATGATGCGGAACTGGCAGATCCGGGCGCCCTTCTCAATGGTGACGTCCCGGCGGCGCTTCCCGCCTTCGTCATGCGGAGGCTTTCGACCGCCGCAAATTCCGGGTCGTCTTTTTTGACCAGCGCGGGTGCGGTCGTTCGCAGCCGTCGGGAGAAACCGCGCACAACACCACCGCCGACCTTTTGCACGACGCCGCCCGTCTGCTCGATTTTCTGGATATAAAGGAAAAGGTTATTTTGCTCGGCGGTTCCTGGGGGGCGACGCTGGCGCTTCTGTTTGCCGAAAAATATCCCGAGCGGGTGAAGGCACTGCTGCTTTCAAAAATTTTCCTTGCTGACGAAATCTCCGCCGGCTGGACGGATGACGTCAGCGGCTGGTTTTATCCCGACGTGATGGACAAACTGCGCCGCAATATGCCGGAAAACGCGAATCTGCCGGAATATTACGCCGAAATGGTCAATTCCCGCAATCTCTCCGATCAGGTTAAGGCGGCTTCCCTTTACGGCAATTACGAGCGGGTGCTGGGGCAGCTGGTGCCCGCTTTTGAGAAAAAGGAAGTAACTCAGGACGACGTCAATGCGGCGAGGATTTTCATCAACTATGCGGCAGCGGGATTTATGCTCAAAGACGACCAGATCATGAGCAACGTCGAGCGCATCAGGGAGCTGCCGGCGCTGATCGTCCATAACCGGCTGGACATGGTCTGTCCGCTGATCGGCGCCTGGCGCCTGCATAAGGCGCTGCCGGCGTCCAAACTGGTAATTGTGCCGGAAAAAGGGCATGTCGGACCGTTGATGGCCCGTACTTTGAAGAAGGAAATCCGCCGTTTCCTCAAGATTTAATTCTTGCGGCGGGGATGAAATTCGAGCGCCAGCGAGTTGATGCAGAAACGGCTGCCGGTGAGGGTGGGGCCGTCGTCAAACACGTGTCCGAGATGCGAATGGCAGTTGGCGCAGCAGACTTCGGTGCGGCTCATGCCGTAGCTGTAGTCGGGAACCATCCTGACACTGCCGGGAATGGCGGCGTCAAAGCTCGGCCATCCGCAGCCGCAGTCGAATTTCTGTTCGGAAGTAAACAAAGGGTTGCCGCAGCCGGCGCAGACGTAGGTGCCTTCTTCGTTAAACTGGTAATATTTGCCGGAAAAGGCCGGTTCAGTGGCCCGATGCCGCAAAATATTGTATTGTTCCGCCGTTAAAACGCGATTTTTTTGCATTGACAGCTCCGTTTGATGATTGAAGGTTCTGTTTAAATAAGCGCGCCGGCGGAAAATTTCCACCGGCGGCGTTGATTTTAATCGTCGTTTTTTTATTTCGGCCTTTGGCCGACGCTTATTTGATTTTTCCCGTCCATTTGCGGCGCAAGGCCTTGAAGCGGGCCTTAAACAACATTCCGGAAAAGCCGGCGAAGGCTTTGAACTGCCGGTAGTAGCCGATGTCGGCGAAATATTGCGCCGCAACCACGTTTTTGATAATGAAGGCAACCGCCGCCTTTTTGTGTTCCGGCGCGTTTTGTTCAATGAATTCGACAATCATGCGGCTGATGGTCAGACTGTCTTGTTTGCGCTTTTCCGCTTTTTGCGGATCGTGGGTGAGGGAAGAAGGCATCATGATGTAGTGATAACGGGTATCGTCGATGACGGCGAGTCTGGCGCAGCAATGCAGGCAGCGGATGATGAAAAAATTGTCTTCGGCAATCAGCCCGGCCGGGAATTCCAGTTTGTGCTTGCGCAGAAAGTCCGTTTGATAGAGCTTGTTCCAACAGCTGCCGTTCCTGACCGCTTTCAGCTTGTCGGCGAAGCCGGTGCAGACGCCGGGGCGGCCGGCCCAGATTTTGGTTTTGTCCGGCCATTCGACGGAAGTGGCGGCGGTGACGACTTCGGCGTCGTTTGCAACCGCCGCGCGGTGGAGTTTTTCGTAAAAATCGGGATCGACGAAATCGTCGGAATCGATAAAGCCGATATATTTGCCGCGGGCAATTTCCATGCCGCGGTTGCGGGTGAGGCTGATGCCGAGGTTTTGTTCGTTGTTGATCAGACGAATCCTCGGGTCGTTGATTTTTTTGACGGTCTGTGCCGTGTTGTCGGTCGAAGCGTCGTTGATGCAGATGATTTCGAGGTTTTCGTATGTCTGTCTGAGGAGGCTGTTCAGGCAGCGTTCGATGAAGGCTTCCGCATTGTAGGCCGGGACGATGACGCTGATGAGGTCGTTCATTTTTTTCTCCGTCGGGTGAAAAGTTTATCCGTATGATGCGCCAAGTATAACCGCTGATCCCGTAAATACAAGCGCTTTCTCTAAGTGCCGGCCGTTAAGACAGTTGTGAACAGAAACGGCAATTTTCTTGATTTGTCAATGTCAGGGAGTAATATGGCAGGCATAAGCAAGACTAACTTTGAGGAATTTAAAAATGAAAGGCATTATTCTGGCCGGCGGGAGCGGTTCCCGTCTGTATCCTCTGACCAACGTCATCAGCAAACAGCTGCTGCCGGTCTATGACAAGCCGATGATTTATTATCCGCTTTCCACCCTGATGCTGTTCGGCATCCGCGAAATCCTGATTATTTCGACCCCGCAGGACACGCCGAACATCGAAAAACTTTTCGGCGACGGTTCCCGTCTGGGGCTGAAGCTTTCTTACAAGGTGCAGGAAGAGCCGAAGGGCATTGCCCAGGCTTTTACCATCGGCGCGGATTTTATCGGCAGTGACGACGTCTGCCTGATTTTGGGCGACAATATTTTTTATATGGGCGAACAGCAGCGTCTGTTTGAACGGGAAATTGCCAACAATCCCGGCGGCACCGTGTTCGGTTATCACGTGTCGGATCCGCAGCGTTTCGGCGTGGTCGAGTTTGACAAGAATTTCAAAGCGGTATCGATTGAGGAAAAACCCAAACAGCCGAAGTCAAACTATGCGGTGGTCGGTCTTTACTTTTACAAATCCGATGTGGTGGAAAAAGCGCGGAACCTCAAGCCTTCTGCCCGCGGAGAGCTGGAAATTACCGATTTGAACCGGCTTTATCTGGAAGAGGGGCGCTTAAACGTGCTGCCGATGAAGCGCGGCAATGCCTGGCTGGACGCGGGAACGCCGCAGTCGCTTTTGGAAGCGTCGAATTTTATCGGCATGATCGAGAAGCGGCAGGATTTGAAAATCGCCTGTATCGAGGAAATTGCCTACCGCCGCGGTTTCATTTCTTCCGAAGAGCTTCTGGCGCTGATCGACGGGCTGAAAGACGGCGTGGATTACAAAGCTTATCTTAAACGTGTTTACGAGGACTATCATGAAGGTTTCTAAAACGGCAATCGACGGGGTTTTTATCATTGAACCTCAGGTTTTTGAAGACGCCCGCGGCTATTTTTTCGAAAGCTGGAACAAGGCGAAGCTGAAAGAGCAGGGAATTGACTACGATTTTATTCAGGACAACCAGTCGAAATCCTGTTTCGGCACCATCCGCGGCATTCACTTTCAAAAGGGCGAATTTGCTCAGGCCAAACTGGTGCGGGTTCTGGAAGGAACGGTGTTGGACGTGGCGGTCGATCTGCGTCCCGGATCTTCGACTTTCGGCCGGCACGTGGCGGTCGAACTGTCGGCGGAAAACAAAAAACAACTGATGATTCCGCGCGGGTTCGGTCACGGCTTTTCGGTGCTCACCCCCTCTGCCGTGTTTGCCTACAAATGCGACAACGTATATTGCAAAGAGGCCGAAGGCGGGCTGCTTTACAACGACCCGGCTCTGGGCATTGACTGGAAAATAGATACCGACAAGGCGGTTCTTTCGGAAAAGGACCGGCATAATCCGCTGTTAAAGGAGATTACATGTATTTAGTAACCGGATGCAACGGCCAGCTCGGCAGCGAACTGAAAAGGCTGCTCGGCGACAAGGCCGATTATACCGACCGCAACCTGCTTGACATAACCAACCCGGAGGCGGTGCGGCTGGTGGTCAATCCCGAACGTTATCAGGCGGTGATCAACTGCGCGGCCTATACGGCGGTGGACAAAGCGGAAGACGATGCCGAAACGGCGGCCAGAATCAACATTGAGGGGCCGGCCAACCTGGCGGTCAGCGGCGTGCCGCTTATTCATATTTCGACCGATTACGTGTTTGACGGCAAAAACTATGTTCCCTATATCGAAACCGATCCCGCACGGCCGAAGTCGGTTTACGGCTGTACCAAGTTTGAAGGGGAAAAAATCGTGATGTCGCGGGCAGATACGGCCGTTATCATCCGCACTTCCTGGCTTTATTCCGAATACGGCAGCAACTTTGTCAAGACCATGCGACGTCTGGGCAAGGAACGCGGCATGCTGAAGGTGATTTTCGACCAGGTCGGCACCCCGACCTATGCCGGCGACCTGGCGGCGGCGATCGTGCATATTCTGCCGCAGATCAGGCCGGGAATGAAAAGCATTTATCATTTTTCCAACGAAGGAGTCTGCTCGTGGTATGATTTTGCCAGAGCAATTATTGAAATGTCCGGCCTTTCCTGCGACATCCGGCCGATCGAAAGCTGGGAATATCCGTCGAAAGCAGCCAGACCGCCGTATTCGGTCTTAAACAAGGCGAAGATCAAAAAAGATTTCGGCATCCGCATCCGCCACTGGCGCGACGCTTTGAGGGAATGTATTGACAATTTGGAGGAAAACAACTTATGAAAACCGTTCTCGTTACCGGCGGTGCCGGTTTTATCGGCTCGAATTTCGTGCCTTACTGGGTGGAAAAATATCCCGATTATATGATTATTAACCTTGACAAGCTGACTTATGCCGGCAACCTTGCCAACCTCAAAGAATGCGAAGGGGCGCCGAATTACAGGTTCGTCAGGGGCGATATCTGCGATGCGGAACTGGCAGCGCGTCTGTTTAAGGAACATGACATCCGCGGGGTCGTGCATTTTGCCGCCGAAAGCCATGTCGACAATTCGATCAGCGGGCCGCGGGCTTTTATCGAAACCAACCTGGTAGGCACTTTTACTTTGCTTGATGCCGCCCGTAACCATTGGATGGAAGGACCGCACAAAGCAAAACCCGGATACGGGGACTGCCGCTTCCATCATATTTCGACCGACGAAGTTTACGGCGCTCTGGGCGAAACCGGCTTTTTCAGCGAAACCACGCCCTATGATCCGAGTTCGCCGTATTCCGCCTCCAAGGCCGGGTCGGATATGCTGGCGCGCGCCTATCACCGCACTTTCGGCTTGAACGTGACCGTTTCCAACTGTTCCAACAATTACGGTCCAAAGCAGCATCCGGAAAAGCTGATCCCGAAGATTATTTCCAATGCCCTGGCGGGGAAGGAAATCCCGATTTACGGCGACGGCAAAAACGTGCGCGACTGGCTTTACGTGCTGGATCACTGCAAAGCAATCGATTTGATTTTCCATCGCGGCAGAAGCGGAGAAACCTATAACGTCGGCGGCCACAACGAAAAGAACAATCTGGAAATCGTCGATGCCATTTGTTCGATTTTGAACGAGCGCCGGCCGCGGGCAGACGGAAAGTCTTATAAGGAACAGGTGGTGTTTGTCAAAGACCGTCCGGGACATGACCGCCGCTATGCCATCAATGCCGACAAACTTTCTTCCGAACTGGGGTGGAAAGCCGACGAGAACTTTGCCGGCGGCATTGTTAAAACCGTTGACTGGTATCTTGACAATCTGAATTTATAAGGAAAAGGTAAAATGCGCAAATACGGCTTTAAGCTGTTTTCCACCAATCTGCAAAACAATCCGGCGTTTGTCGACGAGGCGGCGGCGTTTGTCCGTGCCAACAACAGGGAAATGTTTATCGAACTGATGGTGGTGCCGACGACGCCGGCGGAAGACTGGGACGTTTTCCGCGATAAATTCGCCGGGCTGGAAGTGACCATTCATGCGCCGCACAATACCATGAACTTTGATACCGGTTATCCGGAACGTTTTGAAAGTAACGCAAAGATCCTCGATGCCGCGCGGCGTGGGCCGCCGATTTGTTTGACGCGAAAGTTATCGTCGTTCATGCCGGCGGCGGCGGGGAACGTGTCAATCTGGAGGAAACGGCGCGGCAGTTTCGTTTGTTCGGCGATCCGCGGATTGTGATCGAAAACCTGCCTTATGAAGCCGAAGACGTCGAAGGCGTTATGCACGGAACCACGCCGGAACAGATAAAATATGTGACGGATTATGCCGGCTGCGGTTTCTGCTTTGATTTTTCCCACGCCGTCTGCGCCGCAAATTCTCTCGGTCTGGATATTGAAAAACAATTGTCGGGGTTTTATAAATTGAACCCGACGGTTTATCATCTGTGCGACGGCGATATCAACGGAACCGAGGACCGTCATATGCATTACGGCGAAGGCAGTTTTCCGTTGAAGGCGTTTTTGCAAAAATATGTGGCGGCAGACGCCATGATTACGATGGAAACCGGAATGGGAATGCCGAAAGACGCTTCCGCCTGGATAAAGGATTTTGATTATCTGCATCAATTACAAGAATTATAAGGAGAATGTTATGCCGTTTCTGAAAGTTTATTCCAATGCCGAACTGAAGGACAAAAACGCCGCGCAGTTTGTCGGGCGTGCGTCCGAACTGATTGCTGCCAAACTCGGCAAGCCGATCGGTTACGTGGTCGTCAGCCTGGCGCAGGAAAAGACGATGGCCTTCGGCGGCAGCGCGGAAAACAAAGGCGTGCTGGCCTATATGGATTCGATCGGTTTTAACGACAAGGAAGGTCTGGTCAAACTGTTGACAGAATTTTTCTATGAAAGGTTTGAAAAAGTCGAACTGTATAATATTAACATTGTTACGACTTCTCTGCCGGCTTCGGAAGTAGCGATTGCCGGACGTTTTCTCGGATGATGACGATGATTGTCGAAGCCAAAGCCGGCGACGGCGGTTTGGTCGCGGCTTTGGCGCACCGGCTGTGGCCGCATGACAATGAGGAAGATTTGCGGATATTGTATGAACGGTTGCTGTCGGCAACCGAAAACGGAGCCGTGTTTTTGGCTTTCGACGACAAACGGGCCGTCGGTTTTGCCCAATGTCAGCTGCGGCGGGATTATGTGGAAGGCGCGGAGAGTTCTCCCGTCGGCTATCTGGAAGGCATATGGGTGGAACCGGCTTTTCGCGGGCAGGGCGTTGCCGGCCGTTTGCTGCAAAAATGTCAGGAATGGGCCAAGGAAAAAGGATGCGCCGAATTTGCTTCCGATTGTGAAATTCACAATTCGGAAAGTTTGTCGTTTCACCTGCAAAACGGTTTTCGGGAAGCCAACCGGATCATTTGCCTGATTAAACGAATTTGATCCAAGATCGGTTGCCCGAATGTAAACTTCCGCCGGCTTATGTAAGCGGTACCAGCCATTCTGAACCTCAGACGCCCAATCTCAAGCTTTGCAAGCCCGGTGGCTGAGCCGGAATGCCTGCGTCTGTCTGCTTATGCAGACGTTTGAACCGTCAAAATCTTTCCGGAAAATTCCGGGGAGGTTTTTTCTTTTAAATTTTTTCTTGCCGCCGCCTTATGGGATTTTCCTGTAATAAAACGCTATGGAATTTCCCGGCAGCGGAACTCTTCTTTGCGGGATTTTCCCTTGCGTGGGAGTCCCGTCCTTCCCGCGGGGTTTTCCTGTTTTTCCCCGCGTTTTTTTCCGTCAGTCATGCAACAAAAAAAACTCCCCGGATAATCCGGG
>ERZ780139.2853-NODE-2853-length-12242-cov-2.960532_pt1 | contig 12242 bp, 10 predicted proteins | sample MGYA00511476_ERZ780139 | MGnify/ENA primary metagenome ERZ780139 (study PRJEB29588, sample SAMEA2158190) | human gut metagenome | biome: human gut; feature: human-associated habitat; material: faeces | place: Denmark | collected 2008/2010 ... | reverse complement strand
TTATCCCCACTCATGGGAAGAAACCATTTTTGCAAATCGAAGCAATGCTCAAAAATATACCATGTGGTGATAGAGCCGAGCGAAAAACCACCGAAAGCCCGATGGTCACGTGAAGCCAATATACCGGCTTTGTCAAATGTTTCCGCATAGGTGGAATAGCGGCTTTCAACAGCGGGAATCAGTTCGTTAAGATACTCGTTATGAAAAGCAGCCACCTCTTCCGTCGATTCGCTCCAACCTTTGCTTCGGTTGTCTTTATCCCATGTAGGAGAAACAGCTATAAATGGCTTGCAATCTCCGTTTTGAATCATGTTATCGAACAGATTTTTCATTTGCGGCCAAGAAGCAAGACCAAAGTATTGTTCGGCTGTCCCCGTCCAGCCATGAATCAGGTAAATGATGTCATATTGTTGGTTGGCATCGTATCCGTATGGTAAATAGATATATGCAGGTTTCGTAGTGGGAGCCATTGAACCAGCATAATCTTTCGAAATATATCCTATCATTTCTACAGTTCCTTGTTGTCGGGCTGTTCTGAAATACTGTTCCGGTACAGCCTCTGTCATTTGTATGGTTGCCGCTTCGGGTGGTGTATCAGGATTTTCCGAAGGTGTTTCAGATTGTTCCATATCCGGCTTTATTTCTTCATTGGAACAAGCATGGCAAGCTAATGTTGAGAGACAAATGGCGAATGTAATGAATTGTATATTTTTCATATTGTACGAATTGTTATTTGTCACATTCTCATTTATTATTCTCCCAAAGTTCTTGTAAAGGCAAGCGTGGAGAGTTGCCATTTGCCGTTTTCCATCACATATACTTCCGTCACAATAAAGGGGAAACGCACTGCATTGCCACCGACTACCGAGTTCAGATGAATCCGGCTGTACACCGTTGCCGTACCTGCGGCAAATTTCACCTGTACGTCGTGTATTTCTGCTTTCTTGTACCAGATGCCTCCTGTACGGATGGTTTCCAACTCCTGCTGCTTGCCCCAATAGCCGCCCATGTGGACGAATTGCGAGTTCTCATGGAACAGTTCCGCCAACTTCTCCACGTTCTTCTCTGACATCCAGTCCCATTTGCTGTTAGACAAATCGACTATCGCCTGTTCTTCGGCTGTAAACACTTTCTGATTCTCCTGCGCATTTGCCCCGACCGCCAAAGTCAGCAACATGAATGCTGTAATGACCAATGATTTCATATCACTCTGATTGTTAATTGTTACTGTTGCAAAGGTAACGGCGTTGCAGAAAAGCGGCGATACAAAAAAATCGGTAAAAACTGCACTTTTTACCGATTTTCTCAAAGAGCACCCTATATTTTTATCAGTTCTGCTCGGAAGGAGAAATCATAGAGTTATTCTCAATCTCGGAAACAGGTAACTGGTAAAGAAATACACGGTCTTCCTGTTCTGCCCGAAGCTTGCCGGCCGAGAAATGGTTGTTGTTATCCGCTCCCCAAGTATCGTCCGTGCGGTCAACCAGAATATTCAGACGGCGGTTGTCGAGATATTCGATGCCTTCACCCCAAAATTCCACACGTTTCTGAAAATTGATTTCTTCTATGAGCGATGCCTTGTCTGTAAACGTGTAGTTATAGTCCGGCTGTCGTGTCTGCATGAATGAATTGAGCACAGATACCGCTTCCCCGGAGTTTTGATGTGCAAGAATCTCCGCCTTCATCAGATAGGCCTCTTCGGAACGCAAGTAGATATAATCACCCAATTCCCAACCGGCACCTCCGTTTCCAGAAAGGATGCTTTCACGCCCGGCTCCGATAAACTTGACAGACTGATATTCAACCTGCGCCGGAGTTTCCGTATCGCGCAACATAGTCATACGTATAGTGCCACCGTTACCATCCGGTACATCCGTTCCGGTCGTGCGGTCGCAACAGAACCATTGCAGGCGGATATCGTTGTCGGCAATCCGGTCTACAAGCGGTTTGAAAGCGGCTCTCCACACGCCTATACCGGCATATCCCTCTCCGTATGCGTCCATTTGGGAAAACCATGACTGATAGACAGTCGAATTGTCTGCTGTTATATCCGCACCGAATACAACATCCGGAAGCGTAATGTCACTGAAGCCTTGCAGAATCTGGCTTTCGCCTTGCAATATTTGGAAATTGTCTATAATCACCTGTGCGTACCTGAGTGCGTCATCCCATTGGTGGATAACCATATTTGCACGCGCCAAGTGCATGGCGACCACACATCCGTCCATGTCTGTCGGAGTGGAAGTATGCGTCATTCCCAGTTCCTCAAACAGGTCAAAAGCCGTGGTCAAATCGGTCAGTAACTGCTCATAAACCTTTGCTACAGTGCTGCGTGGCTGGTCACCTTCGGTATGTTCCGTAATGACAGGCACGCAAAGAGCTTGTGAAAAGTCATATTGGGCACCATGTCCCCACGGAGTATCATCAGCTCCGGTATAATAGGAGTGCTGATAGAGGTAGGTCAGCTGGAGATAGGCATATCCCCGGAAACCGAGGGCGATGGCACGGTAACGGCGCATCGTCGGGTCTTCATCTGCCGGATCTATCAGTTCAAGGATATGGTTTGCATTGGCTATGACCCGGTAATATTCACGCCAGCGGTTTTCCGTCGGATCATAGTTCTGCTGCCAGTAGTCAAGCAGATAGTGATAGAGACTCATTCCGAAACGACCGGTCATAATCATATCATTCCCCATGAGAGAAGTGAGATAGTCGAAACTTTTCTGTCCGAAATAATTATCCTGCAAATCCACATTCACATATTGCTGCATATCATTGTACATACCGGCTACGGCAGCAGAGAACACTTTTTCGGGATCGGACGAAGCGATTTCCTGACGCTGCCCTTCGGACATATAGGCCGTAAGGTCGGCATCATTGATGCAGGATGTGGTCAGGCTTGTGGCAATAAGTGCCGGAATTATGATTCTTATAGTTTTCATTGTAATCATTTCCATTAAAACGTTAGATTTATACCTCCGGAAATCACACGCAAAGGTGAATATCCTCCATAATCTCCATTGCCGCCGGACATTGCCACACGCGGATCAAATCCCTGACGCTCCGACCATAGGGCAAGGTTGTCGCCAGTCACGAACACACGTAGTCTTTCTACGCCAATCTTGTCCATCCACTTCTTCGGGAACGTATAACCGAGGGTGACATTCCTGATGCTGAAATAAGAAGCTCTGACCAAGTTCATATCGGACTGCTGCGTGAATGCGTTGGAGGCATTGTCTGCATTCCATATCGGCAGACGGCCTTCTCCGGTTTCAGGATTGAACGTATCCCACATATCGCGGTTGTGTCCGACATAAAAAGACGTACTCATACCGCTTAGATAGGCATAATCGTATGCCCAGCCGCCAATCTGGAAAGCGGTTGCGATGGAAAGGTCTATTCCTTTGTAGGAAAATGTCGTATTCAGTCCGCCGTTAAAATCAGGAAGTGCCGATTTTCCTATAAAATAACGTGTGGCATCAGCGTAGGTATTCGTGGTCGTGCGTCCGGTAATTTCTCCTGTCTCAGGATCTGTAACATCCGTGTACCACATGGCTTCGCCTCGTTCATTCATGCCGGCATACATATAGGTGTAATATTCATGCCGGCATACATATAGGTGTAATATTCATACCTGCTCCGACCCTCACGCAGGTTGAATGGTCCGGATGTGATACCGTCCGCACGGTTTTCTTCAGGCAGGGTCAGAATCTTGTTCTTGTAATGAGAACCGACGAGCGATACAGTCCAATGCAGGTCATCCGTGTTGAAAATATCCACATTCAGTTCAAACTCCACACCGGAATTCCTCATGGAACCGATATTCTCCCAGTTGTAGGGACGTCCGTCCGTAGAGAACGCCAGCGGGCGTTGGAAGAGCATGTCGTCGGTACGGCGTACAAAATACTCTACCGAACCGTAAACCCTGTTGAAAAACCGGAAATCAAGACCTACATCAACGGTCTTCTGCTTTTCCCATGTAAGGTCGGGATTGCCATAGAATATCGGCGCATATCCGAGGGATGTACCGTCCCATGTGATTTCATACTGGTCCTGATAAGGAGTATAGGCATAACTGTAACCGGGCAGGATATTCTAGTTTCCTTGCGTGCCGTATGAAGCACGTAACTTGAGGTCATTGAGCCAGGAACTCGTTGCCGCCATGAATTTTTCAGCGGAAAGACGCCATGCGGCACCGACAGACCAGAAATTGCCCCAACGGTCAAGGAAGCGGGATGTCCCGTCATGTCGGAATGCTGCGGACAGGTAATATCTGTTGCGGAAATCATAGTCAGCCATGGCGAAATAGCCCTCTATATTGTGGTTGTCTGTATAGCTGTCTATATACTGCATCTGCCCTCCGTTGTTCAACTCCGGATTCGTGGGGTTGAAGAAATTGGTCTTCTGCCCGGCCAAATAGCTGTACTTGTAGTTGTAATACTCGTGACCTATTTTGGCAGACAGGTTATGCCCCACCCGAAAGATATTGCTATAGGCAAGTATCTGATTAAAATTCGTGGTCGTGGTATTGAAACTGCCCTTCGTGCCGCGTCCACCGAACGATGCTCCGTCACCGATAGTCGGTGTATAGAACAGCGTTTCGCTGTCATTCGTGAAGTCATAGCTGTAATTTGCCGTGAAGGTGAAATGCTTCAGAAACTTAAACTCGATATATGAGCGTGATGTGAGGTTATTGTATTCCGCCCTACGTATATCCTCGTTAAGATTGGCTATGAGATTCTGGTTGGTCGCTGTGGGACGGGTTGTAGTGCCGTCTGTCTGACCTGTTCCGGCATCGTATATAGGGAGCCCGTTCTCATCATATTTGAGATTGCCTTCCGCATCGTATGCGTGTACGGGAAATATCGGTGCCCACGAGCGGGCCACATCAAAAGGATTGGCCGCAGCTCCGTTAGTCTCGTTGACTCCGTTCTGTTCGGTCTTGGAATAACCGATGTTGGTACCGACCTTCAGCCACGGCTTGAGTTGCGAATTGACATTCGCACGGGCGGTAAAGCGTTTATAGGAAGAACCGAGTATATAAGAGTCATTGTCAAGATAACCCATAGACACATAATAGTCCGTACGGTCGTTTCCTCCCGATGCCGATACGTTGTATTCCTGACGGAATGCGTTCCGGAACATGGCATCTGCAAAAGAATCATTGTAACGAAGGCGTGCGGACGGGTTCAGCTGCCCATCGGGATTCACCAGATATTCACCGTCAGGGATGATGAATGCGTTGTAGTTGCCGAGTTCTCCCAACAAGTTCTGACTTGCTCCAAGATTGGAATCTTCAATAGAGTTGCCTCCGGCCCATAAGGTATTGCGGATTCCATACCATGTAAGGCGATAGAATTCACCGGGATCGGTTACCATATCATAATCCTTGTAGGCTCTTTGGGTTATGCCCCATGTTCCGGAAAAGTTGATTGACAATTTGTCATTACGTCCGGTCTTGGTGGTTATCATTACTACACCTCCCGCAGCACGCGAACCGTAGAGCGAGTTGGAAACTGCATCTTTGGACACGGAAATCGAGGCTATGTCTGCCGGGTTTATGTCAGAGATTTTGCCGTTGAACGGGACACCATCCACAACTATAAGGGCATTGTTGCTTGCCGAAAGCGACCCGACACCTTGGCATCCTCTCCCGGCTATCCGGTAGAGCTGACAATCTGAAGACCTGCAACAGTGCCTTCCAGTGCATTGGAAACTGAGGCAGCTTGTGAATTGCCGATGATTTCAGGTTTTACCGAGCTTACCGAACCCACAAGATCCTGTTTGCGTTTTTTGCCATAAGCTACTACCGTCACCTCTCCGAGTTGGGTTGCATCCTCCTCGACAGTAACGGAAATATCTGTCTTTCCGCCCAAAGGAATACGCTGCTGCTTATATCCGATATAGGAAATGATGATTGTTCCGTCTAAAGGTGCGGAGATGGAAAATTTACCGTCAAGATCCGTAACGACACCTATCGTGGTCCCGTCCAGCAGGACGGAAGCACCGATAATCGGTTCGCCGTTTATGTCGGTAACCGTACCGGACACTGTCCGGTTTTGAGCCAGAGCATAAGAGCTCAAGCCAAGCACTACAATTAGTGCCAGTGCAATTTTTCGTACCATACTTGTCTATCTGTTAAATTAAACGCTACTCCGGCCGATCGCATCCGGAATATGATGATGCAAATGTAGAAAGCAATAGGAAAAAGGCAGATACAAAAAAATCGGTAAAAACTGCACATTTTACCGATTCTAATAGACTGTATAAGGTAGGATTGCTATTCCCTGTAATCCGATGGCTTCACCCCAAGATTCTGCTGCACATAGCGGCTGAAATAGGCAGGCGACGAAAAACCGAACATATCGGAAATCTGAACGAAAGTCAAGGACTTATTGCGCAACTGGCGTGAGATGTCGAGTATCGTATAACGGTTGATCCAGTAGTTGGCGGCATATCCGCTTACTTTTTTAGAAACCTCCGACAAATATTTTGATGTAACACACAAGCAATCGGCATAATAGGTTACTTCCCGATGTTCTCGGTATGCACCCTCCTCCAACATTTTCAGAAAACGGTTCATGATGGAAGCGTTCTGTGTTGAGATGTCGCTCTCACCATAAATGCGTGCATGGAAATCGAAAAAATCAAGAATGGCTGTCTGCATGGCATTTATCAGCACCTCGCGGTAAAAGCGATGCCCTGTATCTTGAATACGGAGTTCCAGCAAGTTGAAATCGCGACGGCATACAATTTGCTGTTCTGGTGTCAAGTGCATGACGGGATTGAGAAAAAGCGCCAAAGAGCCTTTCATCCCGTAGTTGCTTTGCGGTGTACACAACTCGATAAAACCGGGCTTCGCATAGATTATTTTACACTGAAAGTCATCCGATGGTTGTATATTTTCTATCATTTTTCTCTTGCGGACGATAGACAAGTCCCCGGCATGTAACTCGAAATCCCGTTCGTTGAAACGATAACGGCACGTTCCTTTCAAACAAAGTAAATGAGCCAGGTACTCCTCTTCGGAATCTGTACTCACAATGCCGAGCCTGTCGGCAACGATTATATCATTCTGATATTCCATGCCATATCTCTTTTAATTCCTTAATGCAAAAATAATCATAAATGCGAAATAAACTTGCAATCGTACCAATAACGACTGCAAGTTTTACCGTTTTTAACAATATTGCCAACGGGTTATCGTATGATATGAATCGTTCGCAACCAGTTTTCCACACCTCCCGTATTCCTTCCGGTCGTTCCGAATCCTTGCAGATGCTTGGAGTCCGGAGTCAGCTCCACTATTTTGGCAAGGGTTTCCTCCCGATAGGTCGAAGCATAGGTGCAGAACGGCACAATAATTTTGTCCGAAAAATCATATTCCGAACTTTCGAGGAACGACCATATAGCCATCGGTGCGGTATGCCACCAGACAGGACAGCCTACGAAAATCACATCGTAATCGTCGAGATTTTCCACCGTACCGTTCAATTCGGGACGGACACCGTTATCCAGTTCTTCACGAGCCACCTCCGTACACTCGTTGTAATCCGTCGGATAGGGATTGACTGTTTCTATACGGAATATATTTGCACCGGTAGCGTCGGCTATAGTTTGGGCAAGGTGTTGGGTATTGCCGCCCCAACTGAAATAGGCAACGAGTATCTTGCGGTTTGCGTCATATTCGATGGTGTCATGTTCGTACAATGGCGTGTCCGAATCTTTCGAGCAAGCCGCCAATGACAGCACGATTGCCGACAGACAAAGTAGAATCAATGATATGCGTTTCATATACACTTCGTTTTTATTCCGTTATTCTGTCATACCGATTTCCTGCAACCAGTTCAGGATGCCGTTCCTTGAAGTCGCCGTATTGTTTCGTGAAATACTGTAACCATCGACCATCGTGGCATCGGGGACTAATCCTCTGATGTCCTCCAAAGTTCCCGACCATCCGCTTCCGCCGTGCGTGGAGAAAGGAATGACCGTCTTCCCGTTGCAGTCGAACTTGTCGAAGAAAGAATACATTGCCATCGGCATCTGATACCACCAGATCGGATAACCTACGAAGACCACATCATAATCATCGAAATCGTCTATCTCCGTAGCAAGTGCAGGGTGAATATCATTTTGGCGTTCATTATCCGCCTGATCTGCCAAATCATCGAAGTTGCCGGGATAAGGCTGTGCCGTCTGTATGCGTACCATATCACCCCCGGTCGCTTCGCCAATTACGGTAGCCACATACTGAACGCTGCCGTAGAGATCACCGTCCACAATGACACGGCTTGCCGAGGTTACGGCATCAACCCCGTCCGGAAGCGGCTCGGAAAAATAGGCGACAAGAATCTTATGATTCGTTCCCGGCAAACCTCCTCAATGTCCGTATTGCCGCCATCATTATTCGGCTCATCATCCGAACAGGCAGCTACAAAGCAGGCTGTAACAGACAATAAGACCATTGCATAAAATATCTTTTTCATACTCTGCTGTCTTTAATTATTTCAACATCTTAATTTCTTTCAACCATTCCTCGACACCTTTCGTTTTCTTGCTTACTGCACCGAATCCTTTCAGATGTTCGGCAGCCGGTGTCAGCTCTACAATCCGCGCCAAGGTTTCGTCCCGATAAGTCGAAGCGTAAGTACAGAACGGTATTACCGTTTTACCTTTGAAGTCATAGCCCTCCGTAAAGGTGTTGATAATCATCGGAGCTGTCCACCACCATACGGGACAGCCAATGAATATCGTATCATATTGCTCCCAATCTTCGACTTTCTTTTTGATGGCGGGGCGGGCATCGGCTTCTTTTTCGGCCTTTGCGACCTCGGTGCAAGGCGTGTACTCGGTGGGATAAGGCTTCTCCGGCTCGATACGGAAAAGCGTACCGCCCGTGAGTGCGGCTATATGTTCCGCCACATGCTGCGTATTGCCTCCCCAGCTGAAGTAGGCAATAAGAATTTTTTTTGCCGGTTGTTCATTGGCCGGAGCGTTTTGTGCATTTGCGCCTGCGCTGAATAGCAAGACGGCAAGCAAGGCTATAAGTTTTGTTTTCATATCTTCTGTTGTTTAATTGTTGGACATTATTTCGGTCATCCAGCGGTCGAAACTGATCATCCATTCTTCGTGGGTGTATCCGAATCCGTGCGGCATACCTTCGTATTCGTGTTCTTCTACTTCGACACCCGCTTCATGCACGGCGTTGGCACATGCTTGGAACTGACGATAAAACGGGTCGCGTGTACCGTAAGCAAAGAACGTAGGCGGAATCTTGGATGCACGGAACTTCTCTACATCGGTCGATGCAACACTCAACCGGCCATAAAAGGCGTAGATCATGCCGATGGTACAGACATTGGCAGATACCTCGTCAAGTGCATCGGGGCGATAGTCGGAAGCGAGTGCCGTACCGTTTACCAATTCATCGAAATTGAGAGCTTCATCGCCACAAAGAATACCTCCGGCAGAGAACCCCACGGAGGCTATGTCGTTCGGATTTATCCCGTAATCGGATGCGTGCCGGCGGACAAAACGGATAGCACGAGCCAAATCGAGGCTTCCTTCCTCCATCGTATAGGGGCGTACACGGTAGTTTACAACAAAAGCCTGATAACCGTGACGGGCAAACCATTGTGCGACCGGCGTACCTTCCATCCGGTCGCTGCGGAACTGAAACGCACCGCCTGCGCATACGAGGACAGCACCCTTTACCGTCGTGCCTTCCGCAACCGGAAAATAATTCATATAAGGGCGGAACGAGGGCGAGTCTTGATAAGAGCCTTGACTGCCCGTGTAGTTCGTAATCTTCGCCATATTTCCTTCCGGCCACAGATAAATGGTCGGAGCCAACGGATTCTGCTCTTCATCCCCGCCGACAGGAGGCGTATCGTCATCCGAACCGGCAAGCGTCGTAAATTGGCGGGACTGACCGTAAACCGTTCCGGCGGAAGTCGTGGCATAAGCCCGGACAAAATAGGTCGTATTTGCCGAAAGCCCTGTTGCATAGCAGGCAAATGAATTTGCATCCCCGGCTCCTACATTGTGGTTGTCGGAAACGGTCGGATTGTCGGTTGTCGCCCAACAGATGCCGAACTCCTTTACCGCTTGCGTTTCGCCGATAATGCGACCGCCGGATATGGCATTTTCAGAGGTTATTGCCGTCACTTCGGCTGTCTCGACACGAATGGCACTATCGGGCATGGGGTTGTCCGAGCGTTCGTCACATCCTGTTGCTGTGGTAACTGTGAACAGCGACAAGACTGAATAGAGAAATATGTTCCTTTTCATAATCAAATCCTTTTACCGAGGTTATACGCTTCCTCCTCATACTGGCTGCCCTTGACAGCCCCCTTGCGTCCCATGCCGATGGCTTTTACCATTCCGCGTTCCGTAGGATTGGGTAGGCACATGACAAAACCACGGAAGGCATTGACAGCCCAATCCGCCGTGCTTTCTTCCGGGTCGGCGCAAGCGGTGAGGTAGAAGAACTCCTTGTCCTTCATCTCGCGGTAACGGCCGAAAGTCCGGTCGATAAAAGTTTTGAGCTGCCCCGTGATGTTCATGTAATAGACCGGGCTTGCCAATACGATAACATCTGCCCGTACCATCTTATCGACCAGCATCGGCACATCGTCCTCCGCTTCACCGGCACGGTCGCCCACACGCTGCTCGTCCGCTTCAGAGAAGCAGTCGATGCGGTAGTCGGCAAGGAAGATTTTCTCCACACGTCCGCCTGCCTCTTCTGCTCCACGGGCGAAGGCATCGCAAAGCAAGTCAGTATTACCGCCTTTGCGTGGGCTGCCGGAAATAATCAGCACGCTCTTGTTCGCTTTCTCTATATGCGATGTCTCCGAAAAATTGATGTGGTATCGCTCCGCACCCTTATCGCCCTGCTTGCCTGTGCAAGCGGTCAAAGCCCCCATGAGGAGGCTTACGACCATATAGATGAGCATCCGTTTCATTACACCGCGTCCGCTTAAAGGTTATTCCCGAAAAACTCCGTTAGCTTCTTCACCGCGCTGTCCACATATTCCGGCACATAGTAAGTTTTGATATGCGTTGCACCGGGGATGAGAAACAGTTCCTTCTGCTGCGTACCCGTCGCCTGGCTATAACACTGCTCGGTCATGTAGAACGTGTCGGCAATGCTTCCGGCAATCATCAGGAGCGGCTGGTTGATAAGGTACATCCCCTCGCTGGCATCAAAAGCCATCAAATCCACAAGGCTGCTCTTGGTGTAGCGGAAAGTGGAGTTTGGGTGTGCGTGGCTTTGGAGATAATAGCCGTAGCCGTCACGGTAGAGATCGAAGGGCAATTTGGCAGCTTGTTCCGGTGTCACGCCACTCATGTCGCCCACGTATTCCGGTTCCGCTCCCTCGGCTTCGCGCTGACGGGCGACACAGGCATCGGAGAGGCGTTGCTGCACGTCGTTGATTTGCGAATCGAGGAAACCGTTGCGGCGCACCAGTCCGGTGTTGAACATACTGAGCGTGGCGACTGCTTTGAAACGCTTGTCGGTCTGCGCGGCTTTCAGCGTGTAGCCGCCACCGCCACAGATGCCGAGGATGCCGATGCGCTCCGGGTCGACATCATCGCGCACGGACAGGAAGTCGACCGCGGCGGAAAAGTCCTCGGTGTTGATGTCGGGCGAGGCGACATAGCGCGGCGTGCCGCCGCTCTCGCCGGTATAGGACGGGTCGAAGGCAATCGCGAAAAAGCCCAGCTCCGCCATTTTCTGCGCATAAAGGCCGGACGTTTGCTCCTTCACCGCGCCAAACGGACCGCTGACGGCGATGGCAGGCAGCTTGCCCTCCACGTTCTTTGGCACGTAGACGTCGGCCGCCAGCGTGATGCCGTATCGGTTGTGAAAAGTCGCCTTGCTGTGCTCAACCTTGTCACTTTTGGGGAACACCTTGTCCCATTCCTGCGTCAGTTTCAACTGCTCCATGCCTAAGCCTCCTTGTCGGTCGCTTTAAGGTATTGCTCGTCGACCACGGGCTCCAACCACTCGTTGCAGGCCTCCTCGCCCGGAACTTCCACCGCGAGATGGGAGAACCAGCTGTCGGGCGCCGCACCGTGCCAGTGCTTTACGCCCGCGGGAATATTTACTACATCGCCAGGGCGCAGCTCCTGTGCCGGTTTGCCCCATTCCTGGTAAAGCCCTCGGCCAGCCACGCAGACGAGGATCTGTCCGCCACCGCTTTTGGCGTGATGGATGTGCCAGTTGTTGCGGCAGGCCG
>ERZ780139.2845-NODE-2845-length-12262-cov-11.699353_pt1 | contig 12262 bp, 9 predicted proteins | sample MGYA00511476_ERZ780139 | MGnify/ENA primary metagenome ERZ780139 (study PRJEB29588, sample SAMEA2158190) | human gut metagenome | biome: human gut; feature: human-associated habitat; material: faeces | place: Denmark | collected 2008/2010 ... | reverse complement strand
TTCAGTGAGCGCAGGAGCGTGGACTTGCCGGAGCCGGACGGTCCGATGATGACCACGACCTCGCCCCGCCGGACGCTCAGGTCGATGCCGTCCAGCGCCTTGATCTTGCCGCGCGCGTAGTAGCGCTTCAGCCCCTCGACACGGATGATGACGTCCTCCGCACCGGCAGGCGCCTTTACATTCTCGGTTTCAGCGTTCACTCTTGCGCAGCCTCCTCTCCAGCTGACCGACCAGCGAGGTCAGCAGCATAACGATAATCAGGTATACCAGTGCGACGGCAATCAGCGGCATGAATGCCGAGAAGGTACGCCCGCGGATCAGGTCGCCCGCCTTGGTCAGATCCATGATTCCGACGTAGCCTGCCACCGACGTCTCCTTGAGCAGGGCGATGAACTCGTTGAGCAGGGCGAACGGCAGGTCGCCGGGGTACTTGACCGCAACGCCCTCGGCGGACGTGACGACCTGATCGGCCTCGGTCACCCGTCCGGCGGCGAACGAGTTCTTCCATGCCGGGCTGCCTTCGGGGATCGCGCCAATCACGCGAACCTCGGGATTGAACGTCTTGATGGCGAGCGCCACGCCGGCGCCCAGACCGCCGCCGCCCAAGGGCACGACCACGTCGGTGACGTTCGGCACGTCTTCGAGGATCTCAAGACCGATGGTGCCTTGGCCGCACAGCACCTCATAATCATCGAACGGGGGCACGTAAATCATGCCTTCAGTATCGCTGAGTTCCTGCGCGTGGGCGGCGGATTCATCGAACACCTCGCCGCACAGCACCACATCAGCGCCGTAAGCCTTGGTGGCGTCCACCTTCAACGGCGGCGTGATCTGCGGCATGCAGATGGTGGCCTTCGCGCCACGCTCACGGGCCGCGTATGCCACGCCTTGGGCATGGTTGCCTGCGGAAGCGGTGACGATGCCATGCGCAAGCTGCTCGTCGGACAACGATGCGATCTTGTTATACGCGCCACGAATCTTGAATGACCCAGTGACCTGGAGATTCTCCGGCTTGAGCAGAATCTCATGTCCGGTCATCTCGGACAGCACCGGGGACGGAATAATCTCCGTGTGGCGTGCGGTGCCCTTCAGTCGTTCGGCGGCCAGTTTCAATTCAGCGGCATGATCACGCCGCAATGCTTTGAGCACCTCGTTTTGTTCCATGGACGTTATTGTAAGCGCACGTCTGCCGAAAATGCCGTGCGATTGCCGAATCGCAATCGAATCCCGGCCGTGCCTCAGAATCGCACGGAAAAAGAAACGTCCGACAGGTTTTGTGATGAACCTGCCGGACGTTCCGCAGAGAGTTTATAGGGAAAGATCGATCAGAGCTGAATCACGACTCCCTCCCAGCGAGCGAGCTCGCCACGAGCGATCGATTTAACACTATGCATAGCATCATAGGTGCTGAGCAGTACTTGCGGATCGGACACGCCGTCGGAAAGCAGCTCCGCCACGTCCGAAGGCAGCGCCGCGGACCTGTCGGTGAGGTTGACCACGACAAGAATCGTGTCGTCGCCATTGGTGCGCGTGAAAGCATACACCTGATCGCTGTCGGCGGCGAGCAGATGCCATTCGCCAGTGGAGATGGTGGCGCTGTTGTGCCGCATGGCGATGAGCTTCTTGTAGAACGTGTACACGGAATCCGGATCGTCGAATTCCTCGGCCGCGTTGATTTCCACATGATTCGGGTTGACGCTGATCCATGGTTCGACGGGCGCGTCTGGCGCGGTGAAGCCGGCGTATTTGGAGGCGTCCCACTGCATGGGGGTGCGCGCGTTGTCGCGGCCGATGAGGGCGAGGGCGGCCATCATGGATTCGGATGACTGGCACTTGGCTTCCTCCACGCGCTGGCGATAGCCGTTGAGGGCTTCCAAATCGCGGTATTGTTCCAGCTTGGTGAAGTGGGCGTTGGTCATACCCAGTTCCTCGCCTTCGTAAATGTACGGGGTGCCGCGGTGCATGTGCAGCACCATGCCGAACGCCTTGGCGCTCAGCTCGCGCGAATCGCGGTCGGAGTCGTTGCCCCAACGGGAGACCACGCGCGGCTGGTCATGATTGCAGAAGAACAGGCTGGCCCAACCGGCCTTCCTCACGGCCTCCTGCTGCTCGGTCATACGGTCGCGCAGGTTTTTGACCTCGAACGGCACGGTATTCCACTTGGAGCCTTCCTGGTCGATGCCGACATGGTCGAACAGGAATAGCATGTCAAGTTCCTTGTTGGCCGGATCGGTGACGTGCTCGTTACGGGCCGGGGTGATGCCCGGAGCCTCGCCGACATTCATGTAGCCTTCACGGCCTTCGAATACCTCACGGCGCATTTCGGCGAGGAACTCGTCGATGCGCGGACCGTCGGAGCAGAACGGGAACGGGCTGGAATAGCCTTCTTCGCCGACCGGCAGATCGGCGATTTCGGAACCGTCCTCGCCCGGCAGCCTGCCGTTCTTGTCGACGGTCTTGGAGATCTGGGTGATCACGTCCATGCGGAAGCCGTCGATGCCGCGATCCATCCACCAATTCATCATCTTGTAGACGGCCTTGCGCACCTCGGGATTCTCCCAGTTGAGGTCGGGCTGCTTCTTGGAGTACTGGTGGAAGAAGTATTCGCCGCGCTTCGGGTCGTACTCCCATGCGGAGCCGCCGAAGTAGGAGCCCCACTGGTTCGGCTCGGCGCCCGGGGTGCCCGGCTCGTGGCCCGGCTTGGCGGGACGCCACCAGTACCAGTCGGCGTGCGGGTCGTCCTTGTCGCGGGAGGCCTGGAACCAGGCGTGCTCGTCGGACGTGTGGTTGACGACCAGGTCCATCACGATCCTCAGGCCGCGCTTGTGCGCCTCGGCGAGCAGTTCGTCCATGTCCTCGAGGGTGCCGAACAGCGGGTCGATGTCCTGGTAGTCGGAGATGTCGTAGCCGTTGTCGTCTTGGGGGGACTTGTAGACCGGGGACAGCCACAGCACGTCCACGCCAAGATCAGCCAAATAATCGAGACGGCTGGTGATGCCCTTCAGGTCGCCGATGCCGTCGCCGTTCGTGTCCTGGAAGGAACGCGGGTAGATCTGGTAGACCACCGCGTTGGCCCACCACGGATTCGGGGTCGCGCCGTTGGAACGCACGGCGTCGGGAAGGACGGAACGATTGAAATCAGTCATTTCGATGAGGCTCCTTTGCTTAAGTGAAATGGGTGAACTTTACTATGTCCAATGGTATACAAAGCGTTTTTTCTTTCTTGCCCGCGGCGCGTTTCGACAAGCGGGAAATGAATGCTGGCGATGAACGAGACAATCGCTATTCCTCGAAAACCATAGCCTCCCCATAGGAGACGCGTTCCGAAATGGATTCCCCAGCTTGCAGCAATCGGACGTCGCCACTTTCGGGACGGATGACGCGGCCCGGCCTGCGTGCGGTTATGCGCGTCAAAGATTCCTTCATACGCCGGGCGACCTCGCCGTTCGGATCGACGCCGTTCCAATAGCTTTGGAATGCCTGCCACACGCCGACATACTTCACGCCGAACTCGTCCTTCAGCAGACGCACGGTGTGCGAAAGTCCTTTGGGGAAGCGGCTTGGATCCGCACCGAACGAGCGCAACGTGCCATTCTTCCGATCGACATCGGACCATCCATGTCAAGCAGCACCCAGGATACTGGTATGTTCTTGCGACGGAATTCCTCCATTTTGGCGATGATTGCCCGTTCGCTGACGTCCTGCCCGAGCGAATCCCACGTACACCATCCAAACCCGGCAAGTTCCTTCGGGAATGCGCGTTAGGAACGCATGCGGATATGCGTCCGTGTGACGGCAGCGCGCACGCATTCATGGATGGCCCGATATGGATCATCGGACACGGCGGCAACGCCCAGCATCCCATCCAGCCGGGTGAAGCCCATCGCGTTGGTGGACGCCCGCAACCGCAACCGTCCGTCGGAAGCCTCCCAAATCGGCACGGATATTACCCTCGCGCACTGCCAGCATCGCGTACCGCGTATCGGAGGAGCGCCACAGCAGAAGCTGGGTCCGTTCGGGAATGTCAGAGAACGTCCGCTCCCATATCGGACGCATCCACCATTCCTTGTGCTGGTACAAAGACAGAATGCAGCCGTCGTGCGGCACGTCGACGTCGAAACAGACCTCGACCGCGCAGAACGGATTATACGTGTCCTGCTCCTGGAACCGTACAGCACGATGCGCGGTCTGGAAGACATGTCCGTGGCCGGGCACGACGGATCGGATGTGGCCGCCAGCATCAAACTGACCACCATGGCGCAGCCCGCGAGCGAAATCGGACGAATCGCGGCACGCAAAAACATTGGATCTCGCCGCAAAAAAACACTGGACGAGCCGCGCACAATCATCCAGACCGTGCTGACGCCCGGCGATACGACGCGGCCAATCGCTCACGAATAGCGATTGGATGGCCGGCGGACGGGAAGGGACGTCGGACGGGACTCCAGCCGATCGAGTAAATAAGCGAATAAATCGGTTTCGTATCGAAAAAATCGAGTTTTTCGGGTTTGGGGGTACGCTTTCGATGCGATTCGACGGAAATTGCGCCCCCATATATGCACCGGGATTCATTCGATGATGGAAAACCGACTTTTTCGAATACGGGGGCAGAGCGATAGAAGACAAAGGTATAAAAGGTATAAAGGTCAGGCACGCAGAATCGACGCGCAGCCGCTGATATATACGAAAAAGCGGGAATCCTCGAAAAAGGGGAAACGAGGATTCCCGCTCGGCGCTGTGAAGTTTTACTTCACAAGCAGACGGCCTACGGCCGCGTTGTTCCTGCCTTCGCTCGCCTATCGGCTCGCTCAGGAGGAACCTATGAACAGTCCACAGGACTGTTCACTTCACGGCTCCTCTCATCACACCACCGACGACCCACTTTTGGGCGAAGATGTAGACGATGAGGACCGGGGCCATGGCCATCAGGTAGGAGGCGAAGGCCATCGGGTAGTTCGACGTGAACTGGCTCTGGAACACGTACTGCGCCAGCGGAATCGTCTGATTGCTCTGGTCGGTCAGCGTGATCAGCGGCAGCAGGAAGTCGTTCCACGCCCACAGTGCGGTCAGGATGGCGATCGTGGCGTTGATCGGTCCCATCAGCGGGAAGATGATCGTCCAGAAGATGCGCCAGGTCGAAGCGCCGTCGATGCGCGCCGCCTCTTCCAACGAAATCGGAATCGAACGGATGAAGCCGATCGCGATGAACAGGTTCGTGCCGATGCCGAGAATCGTGTACAGAATGATCAGACCGAGCTGGTTGTCCAGGTGCAGGGTGCCCATTTCCTTGGCGATCGGCAGCATGACGACGGTGAACGGCACGAACATCATGGCCAGGAAGAAGTAGTACAGGAAGCGGAAGAACCGCTTATCCATGTTCCTTGCCACGGCGTACGCGACGAACGTGTTCGTCAGCAGCGTCAGCACCACAGCGCACACGGTGATGATCGCGGAATTGAGCGCGGCCTTCGGATAGTTCACCTTGTTCCACGCGTCCGCGAAATTATGCCATTCCCACGTGGTCGGCAGGCTGAACGTGCCCGCTTCGCCCGGCGTCTTCAGCGCGGTGACGACGGCGAAGTACAGCGGCACGAGCACCGTCAGGCTCAGCACGGCGACGACCGCCGTCAGCCACCAGTTGATGCTGTGGTCCTTGCGGATCTTCTCCGGCTTCGCTTGCGATTGTCCGCTTTGCGCGGCGGCCGGCTTGGTTGCAACAGTTGCGCTAGTCATGATTTCTTCCCCTTACTCTCAGACCTTTTCCTTGCCGCTGAAGAACTTCAGCTGCACGAATGCGAGGATTGCCAGCACGATGAAGAACGTGACCGCGTTCGCCATCTGGTAGGAGTATTCGCCGTTGCCCAGGCCGTTCTGGAAGATCAGGTAGGAGACGGTTTCGGTCTTGGAATCCGGACCGCCCTTGGTCAATGCCATGACCTGGTCGAACGCGCCGAGCGAGTTCTTGAGGCTCAGCACCATGTTGATGGTGAAGAACGGGCCAATCAGCGGGAACGTGATCTGCCAGAAGTTCTGCCAGGCGTTCACGCCGTCGATGGACGCGGCCTCATAGATTTCGTTGTCGATGGTCTGCAGACCCGCCAAGTACAGCAGCGTGGAGTAGGCCACACCCTGCCAGATGGACAGGAACACGATCGGGAACCATGCCAGATCCGGATTGGAGATCATGGATGTGGACAGCCAATCGATGTGCAGCGCCTGGCCGAGGGCCGGCAGCGGGGTCATGAAGATGTACTTGAACACGTAGCCGATGACCAGCACCGACAGGGTGTACGGAATGAAGAAGATGGCTCGGAAGCCGTTCTTGAAGGCGATTTTGGAGTTCAGCAGCACCGCCAGGAACATGCCGAGGATGTTCGTGCCGAGCGTGATCAGAATCGCGATGAAAATCGTGAACAGATACGCGTGGCCGACGCGTGCGTCCTGGAACATCGCGATGTAGTTCTTGAAGCCGATGAACTTGTAATCGCCGTAACCCTGCGAATTGGTGAACGAGTACATCGCGCCCTGCAGGAACGGCAGGTACAGGAAGATGCACACGAGAATCATCGCGGGAATGGTCATCCAGTAGAACGCCGGATCGACCTTGCGCTTGGAGTATTTCGAAACCTTCTTCGGCTTCTTTGCGGCGGCCTTGTCGGCCTTGGCCGAGATATTGCCAGTCATTGTCGTTCCTCCCCTCACCTAAAGTTCCTGGCTTCGATCTTGTCGTATTCCGACTGCATGCTGTTCAGGAATCGTTTAGTATTGCCCGACTGCACCAACGTCTGCAGGAAACCGGCGAGGTTGATGCTTGCCGGCACGTAGTGGTCACAGAAATCAGCCAGCTTGCCGGCCTTGTAGAAGTCGAGCACGCCATTCAACGCTTCATCGCCGACGTACGTATCCTTGTACGGGGTGAACGCAGACTGCTGCTTGGAGTAATCCTGCACGTTCTCCTCGCTCATCAGGAAGTCGACGAATTCGCGAGCCTCGGTGTAATGCTTCGTATGCGCGCCGATCGTCAGCATCACGTCGTCGCCGGCGGTCAGCTGCTGTTCCTTGACGTTGTCGGTGGCCGGCATCTGCGCGAACCGCAGATTGGCGTCCTTGTTGATCAGACGGATCTGCGGAATCGCGTACGTGCCGAGCGGCAGAATCGCGGCCTTGCCGGAAGCGATGTCCTGCGTAGCCTGCTGGTAGGTGACGGCCGGATTCTTCTGCGTGTAGTTCTGGTAAATTTCAATCAGCTTGCCGCTGACGGGCGTCCACAAGTCGGAGAAGGTCTTGCTGCCGTCCTTGAGATACGCGTATTCCGATTCCGGCACCAGCGTCGAATTCAGCGATGCAAGCGGCGCCTGCAACGTCCACGGATCGGCGGTGCTCGCCTCAACCGGCGTGACGCCCTTGGCCTTGAGCCGCTTGAGCAGCGCGATGAATTCGCTCCACGTCTGCGGCGGATTGTCCGGATCCTCGCCGGCCTGCTTCCACACATCGGCGTTGATGATGTAGCCGCTTGCGTTGCCCGCGTACGGAATACCGTACAGACGCTTCTTGGACTTGTCGGTGGTCTGCACGAGGCTCTTCGCGATGTTCACCATGCCCGGATTGAGCTCGTCGACGATCTCGTCGTCGGTGAAATCGTGAAAGACGCCCGCTTCGGCGAGCATGCCGTAATTGATGTCGCCGTTGATGGTGATGACGTCGGGTTCGCGGTTCTTCACCAGTCGCGTGCGCAGATCGGTGGTGGCGTCCGACGAATTGTTGACATTGACTTTGATGTTGGAATGGGTTTTCTCGAATTCACGCGCCTTGGCGGTGAACCAATCCGCCGCCTCGGACTTGAATTGGAAGAAATCCAAGGTGACCGTGCCGGCGGTGCTGTTGCCGCAGCCCGCGAGCCCAACCGTCAGCACAATCGCGCATGCAGCCGTAATAGCACGGCCCGCGATCCGCCTGAAGGTGCCTGTGTTGGCATTGGAATCAGGTTTCATTCTCTCGACTCCTTTGTATTTTCCTTTTTCACGGCAGGCCGGCTTCATTACCAGCCTCCGTTGCTTTTTAATTGTAGAATCGGCTTGTTTTCATTCCCAGTTTCCGCGCGCCCGCACTGTACGGAAATAAAAAACGGTTATTTTGTTATTCTTGGAAAGAAAATAGACGGTAAGGACGGTCCGATATGGCGATTTCCCCGATTCCACACTGGTTTGAAGGCTCGGAGTACACGCATAAGGTTGCGGCCTGCATTATGAAGTACGGTCCGATTTCGCGCATCACGCTGGCACAGATCCTTGGCCTTTCGCAAGGCGCGGTATCGCGCATCACCAGTGATTTGATTTACGCTGGCGTGATCGAAGAGACGCCAATGGCAGCGGGGCATGGCGGCAAGTTACCGAAAGATTTCTTGCGGAAATCGGCACAAAAGTCAATCCAGAAAGAAAATACGGAACGTCGCGGCCGTCCGCAGACCGGACTGCGCATCATCGCCAATGCGCGCACGTTCGTCGGCATGAAAATCAACACCACCCATATCACTGCCGTAACAGTAAACGCGCTTGGGCAGATTGTGACCGGCTGCCATGACCTGCCGCTCGACGACGATTCGCCGGAATCGGTGGTCGACGTTATTCGGCAGCTGACCATGGACTGCGCCGACGAGGCGATAATGGCGGGATTGCCTTCGCCATGCGCGGTCGGCGTCTCGTTGGGCGGACATATCACGGACGATTCGGTGACGACGTTCGCACCGTTCCTGCACTGGTCGAAGCCGGTGGAATTTTCGGCGATGATTCGCAAGGCGACCGGCCTGCCGACCGGCATCTACAACGACATCGACTCATTGGTGGTGGACGCGTGCATGTTCGGCTCGGGCGTCGGATTGAACAGTTTCGCCGTGGTGACGATCGGCATCGGCGTGGGATATTCGCTCACCGTCAACGGCGAGCCGATCGACAATCCCGACAAAAGCTATGGCCTGGTCGGGCATATTCTGGTCGACCCCGACGGGCCGCGCTGCATTTCCGGACATAAAGGTTGCGCGACGTGCCTAACTGACAATTCAATCGCAACAGAATATTCGGAAATGATCGGACATCCGGCGACGTTCGACGAATTTGCGGCCGCAGCGCGCGCCAGCAAAACGCAGGCCACGAATCTGGTGAACCGCACCTGTTTCCGTTTGGGTACATTGATCGCGACCATCGCCAATCTTGCCATGCCCGACAAAATCATGATCGCTGGCGAATCGTCGTTCATTGCGAAACTCGGCATAGACAACCTGCGTAACGGCATCAATATGTATCGGCATAGTCAAGCCGCGCCGGTCGATTTCGAAATCGCCGAGCACGACTGGTCGCTGTGGAGCAAAGCGGCCGCAGCGCAAGCCATTCGCCAGTATGTAGGGTAAGTCGTTCGGAATCGCTGTCGCAGTGTGAGGCCGGTACGCGAAAGTACCAGCCTCACCATACAAAACAGATACTCAGATGCGGACTACTTTGAAAAGGACGGCCTGCGCAGGATGCAGCGCCGGCGGGCGGATGCCATAGGCGGCGAGCGCACGGCCGGTCATCTTCACACCATCGGCGGTCCACCAGCCGAGCGGGCTTTGTCCGTTGCCGATGTCCTGCTTGGCCAGGTCGAGGCTCACGTCGAGCGGGGACACCACGTACACGGCGTCCGGGTCGAGGCCAGGCAGACGTACGGGGGCGGATGGATAGGTCTGCGATGTGGTCAGCTGTGTGAAGCGGTAGATCGCGGCGGCCTTGTTCGGCATGACGCAACCATCCACGCGCACGGCCGGATCAGCCGCGTCGGAATGCACGACGGTGTCGACAGCGAACCATTCACGATGCTTCTTGAATTCGGCAGTCCATTCGGAGAGCTTGTCGATATCCTCCTGCGGTTCCTTGAGCAGATTCCATTCGATGCCCATGTGTCCGAAGAAGGCCGTGGCCATGCGCATTTCCTGCGAAGTGGCGCGATGCGTGGAATGCGCCGGGGAAGCGCCCACGTGCTCGCCGATCATTTCCGGCGGTACCAGCAGCGACGTGTAGCGCTGGATGTCGGCACGTTCCACCGGGTCGACGCAGTCAGACGCCCAAACGCGATCGGCTACTTCAAGAATGCCCAAATCGATACGGCCGCCGCCGGAGGAGCAGCTTTCGATTTCCAGACCGGGGTGCGCGGCCTTCAGATCGGTGAAGATGCGGTACACGGCGAGCGTCTGCGCGTGCGCCGCCGGACGGCCGGTCAGCGGCGAGACCTCTTCGGTGACAAGCTTGTTGTGGTCCCACTTGATGTAGTCGATGCCGAGTTCGCCGACGAGCTTGTCCATCGCACCGTAAATATAGTCGTACGCGTCCGGGTTGGTCAGGTCGACGACCTGCTGGGTGCGGCCCTGCATCGGCAGACGACCGGCGGTGGGCTTCAGCACCCAGTCCGGATGGTTGCGGAACATGTCGGAATCGGGGTTGACCATTTCCGGCTCGAACCACAGGCCGAATTCGAGGCCCTTGCCGTGCACGTAGTCGGCGAGCGCCTTCAGGGACTTGTCTCCGTCGGGCCAGACGTCCTGCGAAATCTGCCAGTCGCCGAGGCCGGCGGTGTCGTCACGGCGGGCGCCGAACCAGCCATCGTCCACGACGAATCGTTCGACGCCGCTTTCCACGGCTTTGTCGGCGAGGGCGGTCAGGGTGTCGTAATCGTGGTTGAAGTAGACGGCTTCCCACGTGTTGAGGATGACCGGACGCGGTTTGGGCGCGATGCCATGGTCCACGAGCCAGTCGCGGTGCACGCGGCGGATGTAACCGTGGAAGCGTGAGGCGACTTCGTTGAGCCCCTCGCCGTAAGAGCCGACGAGCCATGGCGTGGTGTAGCTTTCACCGTGTTCCAGACCGACTTCGCCGCCGAAGAGCACTTCGCCGCCACCGATCACGCCAGTGGTGTAGGGCAGTCGTTCCGCGGACAGCACGCTGTTGCCGCTCCATGCCACGTGCGCGGAGTAGACGTTGCCGTGGGTGAAACCGAAGCCGTGTTCGCCAACGCTGAGCAGCAGGGTGGCGTCGAAGTCGGGGCGGCCGATCATGGAGGATTTGGCGAAGCGCCCGATGGTGAAGTCCTGGCGCTGTGGGGAACGCTCACGCAGATGGTGACCGGTGGTGGTGAGGATCTCGTTGGCGTCGGCGGGCACGCTGAATGCAAGTTCGATCTTGCCGATCTCGAGTCGTCCCTCGCCGGTGTTCGTCACCTCCGCATGCTGGCGGATGAGGCCGGTTTCATCGAGCTCACAGGTCCACGTAAGTTTCACGCATTGTTCCACGTCCTCGGCAGTGACGGTGACGGTAGGCGTCTGCTTGGGCTCGGAGGCCACGCTCCAGCTGGGGTAGCCGTCTTTTTCGGCCATGGTGTAGGTTTTGCCGGCGGCCACGGTTTCGGCTTTGATGTCGGTGACCTGGAACTTGCAGAACAGTTCCACGCCGTCACGGCGCACGTCGAAACGGTCAGAGCCGGACCACGCTTCGGACTGTGTCGGCAGCACGCTCGGCCATGCGGTGTAGTCGAGGGCTCCGGAAACACGCTGCGGAGCGAGCGCGTCGAACGTGTTGATCACGGTTTCCGGTGCGGTGAGCGGGCGACCCCAATGCACGAATCTCGGCAAATCGCTGCCGGGGAACACCAGAGCAAAAGCTGCGGCGGCAGCCGGCTGCTCGGCATACACGGCGGTAAGGGGTGTGCCGTTGGAAGCGGTGCCGTGGAAAGTCTGAATGAGCGTCATTGCAGCATCCTTTTCTTGCGATTCTTGGTTGGTATGACGCTTTGATGGTACTGCATACCGCTTTTCTTCTCGTCGCCCTGCGTGTTTGTTTCTTTCGGAAAGTAATTAGCGTCGGCGCGCGAAGAAATCGGTCATCAATCGCCCGCATTCTGCTTCGCGCACACCGCCAATCACTTCCGGTACAAGTCCGACGTGCGGATCGCGGGGAATATCCCATACCGAACCGCATGCACCCAACTTGGCATCCCACGCACCGAACACAATACGTCCGATATGCGTCTGCAGGCAGGCACCGGCGCACATAGGGCACGGCTCCAACGTAACGACAAGCGTGCAATCAGCGAGATTCCAAGTGCCAAGCGAGGCGGCCGCTTCAGCCATCGCCTTGACTTCAGCGTGGGCAAGCGGATCGGCATGCGTCTCACGCAGGTTCCGCCCGCGGCCAATCACCCGGCCGTCAGCGGCAAGCACGACGGCACCAACCGGCACCTC
>ERZ780139.2840-NODE-2840-length-12292-cov-2.686851_pt1 | contig 12292 bp, 7 predicted proteins | sample MGYA00511476_ERZ780139 | MGnify/ENA primary metagenome ERZ780139 (study PRJEB29588, sample SAMEA2158190) | human gut metagenome | biome: human gut; feature: human-associated habitat; material: faeces | place: Denmark | collected 2008/2010 ... | reverse complement strand
AGAAAAGAAAGTATTCACGATCGGTATCGAAGATGACGTTACCAATCTGTCTCTGCCGCTGGGCGAGCAGCTGATCACAACTCCGGAAGGAACCATCAACTGCAAGTTCTGGGGACTGGGAGCAGACGGTACCGTTGGAGCAAACAAGAACTCCATCAAGATCATCGGTGACAACACAGATATGTACGCTCAGGCTTACTTTGACTATGACTCAAAGAAATCCGGCGGTGTTACCATGTCTCACCTGCGTTTCGGTAAGAAACCGATCAAATCTACCTACCTGATCAAAAAAGCAAACTTTGTAGCATGCCACAATCCTTCCTATGTTCGTAAATACAACATGGTTCAGGAACTGGTTGACGGCGGTACATTCCTGCTGAACTGCCCATGGGATATGGAAGGTCTGGAAAAACATCTGCCGGGTCAGGTAAAAGCATACATCGCAAAGCACAACATCAAATTCTACATCATTGATGGTGTTAAGATCGGTATCGAGACAGGCATGGGTCCGACTCGTATCAACACCATCCTGCAGTCTGCATTCTTTAAACTGGCAAACATCATTCCGGAAGAAAGTGCGATCGAGCTGATGAAAGCAGCAGCAAAAGCAACTTACGGACGTAAGGGTGATGATGTCGTTCAGAAGAACTGGGCAGCTATCGATGAAGGTGCAAAACAGATCGTTGAAGTAAACGTTCCGGAAAGCTGGAAAGACGCACAGGACGAAGGTCTGGATACCAAAGTTGCAACAGGCGACCGTCAGGACGTAGTAGATTTCGTAAACAACATCCAGAGCAAAGTAAACGCTCAGGAAGGTAATACACTGCCTGTATCTGCATTCAAAGATTATGTAGATGGATCTACACCGTCAGGAACAGCTGCTTACGAAAAACGTGGTATCGCAGTAGATATCCCGATCTGGCAGTCAGAAACATGTATCCAGTGTAACCGTTGTGCATATGTATGTCCGCACGCAGTTATCCGTCCGGTAGCTCTGACAGAGGAAGAAGTTGCTCAGGCTCCAGAAGGACTTAAGACACTTGATATGATCGGAATGCCGGGAATGAAGTTCACAATGACAGTATCCGCTTACGACTGTACAGGATGTGGATCTTGTGTGAATGTCTGCCCGGGCAAGAAGAATAAAGAGACAGGCGAAGTTGAGAAGGCTCTTACAATGGCTAACATGGAAGCTAATGCAGGAGAGCAGACATTCTTTGACTTTGGTAGAGAGATTCCGGTTAAACCAGAAGTTGTTGCTAAATTCAAAGAGACAACAGTTAAGGGAAGCCAGTTCAAACAGCCACTCCTTGAGTTCTCAGGAGCTTGTGCAGGATGTGGTGAGACACCATACGCTAAGCTGATCACACAGCTGTTTGGTGACAGAATGTACATTGCAAACGCAACAGGATGCTCCTCTATCTGGGGTAACTCTTCACCGTCCACACCGTACACCGTAAACGAAAAAGGACAGGGTCCTGCATGGAGCAACTCACTGTTCGAAGATAACGCAGAGTTCGGTTATGGTATGCTGTTAGCTCAGAAAGCAATCCGTGAAGGACTGAAAGCAAAAGTAGAAGCTGTTGCTGCAAACGAGAACGCAACCGCAGAAGGAAAAGCTGCATGCCAGGAGTGGTTAGACACATTCGGTGTTGGTGCTACAAACGGTGCTGCAACTGACAAACTCGTAGCTGCTCTTGAGAACGTTGACTGCCCGACATGCAAGGACATCGTCAAGAACAAAGATTTCCTGGCTAAGAAATCCCAGTGGATCTTCGGAGGTGACGGATGGGCTTATGATATCGGATTCGGCGGCGTTGACCATGTACTGGCAAGCGGCAAAGATATCAACATCATGGTATTCGACACCGAAGTTTACTCCAATACAGGTGGACAGGCTTCCAAATCTACTCCGACCGGTGCAGTAGCACAGTTCGCAGCAGGCGGTAAAGAAGTGAAGAAAAAAGATATGGCAAGCATTGCAATGAGCTATGGCTATGTATATGTAGCACAGATCTCCATGGGTGCTGACTTCAACCAGACGGTAAAAGCAATCGCAGAAGCAGAAGCATATCCGGGACCATCCCTGATCATCGCATACGCTCCATGTATCAACCATGGTATCAAGAAAGGTATGGCAAAAGCTCAGACAGAAGAAGAACTGGCAGTAAAAGCTGGTTACTGGCATTGCTTCCGTTACAATCCGGCTGCAAAAGCAGAAGGAAAAGATGCATTCACTCTGGACAGCAAAGCTCCGACAGGAGAATATCAGGAATTCCTGAACGGCGAAGTTCGTTACAACTCCCTGATGCGTTCTAACCCTGAAAAGGCTAAGAAACTGTTCGCTAAGAATGAAGCAGAAGCAAAAGCTCGTTATGAATACCTGAACAAACTGATCACACTGTATGGTGCAGATAAAACAGAAGAATAATGAGAAGATCAGCATTTGCTGATAATAAAAAAGAGACCGCAGAGCGAAATGCCCTGCGGTCTTTTACGTGAATCTTGAATAATAAAATTGCATTTAATCGATGCCGACGCGGATACCGCCGGAGCGTTCACATGGCTGCAAAAGTACGCAGACCGGTTCGTTGCCGGACCATTCATAGGCATAGGATTCTCCAGAAGCCTGCCCGATCAGGTTTTTCCAGGAAAGATCACTGCGGATCTGCGGATCGCCATATCCGCGGCGGCTCATCCAGCAGATCACAGCATCCGGGTCTACAGAAATTGTAGCATGGCTGTCGGTGTTGTCCATGGCGATTGGGTTGCCGTCCGAGAGCACAGCGACATAGGCATTCGGACCGGCTCCGGTCAGCGTTGAGGTTGCCAGACCTTTCTGGGAAAAGATACCGCAGCCGATAAAGCGGACGCTGTAATCACAGTCCTGTGTAAAAGCGAGAATATTCTCGGACTCTACCGAAAGGATTTCACCCTGGGCAAGTTTATACACAACTACATGCTGTCCATGATTTGCATAATAAGTGACAGAATCGCCATTCATAGTGACTTTCATCAGAGGCAGATTTTCACGGGTGACGCGTCTTGTCAGGGAACCGAGGGCTGCCTGCATCAGGTTGCTCTGTGGACCGAGCAGCAGTTTTTCAAAACGATAATTTTTTCCGCCCTGGCTTTCGCCGGCGATAAAAGCACCGGCCTTTGTGAACAGTACATCATTTCCGGTGCAGGTAACTTTCAGACTCAGTTCATTGATCACTTCAAAATTTAACATAAAACGATTTCCTCCTTAAAAAGAAACGGTGTTCAAGTCTGTTTAATCTGTACACCATACAGACCGCATAAGCCTTCCAGGTCTTTGGCGACCCCGTTTCCGATGGCATTGAATTTCCAGTTTCCGTTATGTAAATAGACTTCTCCGATCATCATGGAGATGACATTGGAATAATATTCATCCATCACAAAGCTGACCAGCTCCCGGTCAGAAGCGGCATCTAAAATCCGCACATAGGCATCCTCGATCATGCCGAAATTCAGGCGTTTGGAAAAGGCATCATTGATCGTCAGCACAAAGACGATCCGGGTGATCGATGGATTCAGTCTGGAAAGATCGATCGCAACGGACTCGCGGTCCGTGTTTTCCCGATCAGAAAAAATCACACTGCAATCCGGACTTTCTTTTTGCCCGTAAAATACAAACCAGTCATCGCCTGAAACTTTTCCGTCACGGCCAAGAAGAAATGCGGAAACATCCACATCACAGGCTGGATTTTTGACATTCCAGCCAAGGCAGGCCTTGATCTTTCCAAGAGAAATTGCATCTCCAAGTAGTGTTTTCTGTCCTTTCCTCGTTTGATTTATCAGAGCAGGCATGATCTGGTGTGAGATGCCGGAAGGAGCAGATGACGTGAATGTATTCTGCTGTGCGGATCTCCGATAAGACGGCGATGGATTCGAAACACGGGATGACATAGGAGTTTCCGATGCTCTGGATACAGTGAATGGCGCGGCTTCAGCAGAGGAGAGAGATTCACTTTGCGTCACGCGATTTATGTTGTGTATGCCTGTATAGTCCTCAGCTCTGGAGGTGACACGGTTGATCTCAAGGATCGAATCTGTGTGAAGGGGGTGCGAAGTCTTCTTTGGAAGAACAAGCATAAAATAACCTCCTTTTCTTTTATCTGCTTTGAGTATACGCTAAAAAGCAGAAATTGTCACGTCTGGATCCAATTTTTCAGGTATCTGTACGGCGACAGTATGCAAAGAGAAACGATTGCCTGGTCGTTTCTTAAAATGCTTGAAAAGAAACGCAAAAAATGATATAGTGATTTATATGTAATTTTACAGAAAAAGAGAGGGCGGCATTCGCATTTCACCTATGTTCAGACAACAGAAATTAAGCATACTTGACGATTATTTTAAAGAGCTTTCGTTCAGAACGACAAGAGAAGAAGTATACTTTTACCGCATCAGCGGTTATACACCGCAGGTCGCGGCCTTTATCCGGAAATATTATGAGGAGGCGAGGCTTCGCGGCGTTGTGATCGAAGGCAGGATCCAAAACCCAGGCGAACAGAATCTTGCTTATTACGAGGAAATGATGGGCATGGATTTTCAGATGGCTCCTGGTTTTATCGAAAGTCGTTTACAGAAATGGCTTCCGCGGATGAATCCGTACCAGCGGAAAAATATGGCGATGTCCATGTATGATTTTTTTGCTTCTATGCAAAGGGCAGGCAAGACAGAGGGTATGCTGAAAAATGCCTACATCAAGTTCATGTGCTGGCTGTATTATAAGTTCGAGCGGATCGTCAATCTGCTCGGTGAAAATTCCGTCCCGAAGATTCTGTACGAGGGAGACATCAGCCATTATGAGCTGATGCTTTTGTCTATATTGTGCCATGCGGGCTGCGATATTGTACTTTTGCAGTACCACGGAGATCAGAATTATCAGAGACTGGATGCGGCGAATGCATATTCTATGCCGCTGACCTTGCCGGATATGCAGGCATTTCCGGGGGATTTCAGTCTGAAGAATCTTCGCATGCAGCAGCAACAGGAGATGGAGCGAAGCCGCCTTTACGGCAGACTTCCGGATGTCAGAAACTGCACCAATGCATGGATTGAGGGAAAGCCTCTTCTGGATATTGCAAAGCCGCCAACCGTGCGGGGCAGTGATCCTGAATTTTATTATAATTGTTATTGCCAGATAAATGGTGTAGAAGATAAAATCTCTTATACTAACGAGCTTTACCAGCTTTACCAGGAATTAAAAGCCCGGAAGCGAAACATTGTGATCATAAACGGGCAGATCGAGCCGCCGACTCCGGAGGAGATCGCAAAAGTTTCCAGAAAAAATTACAGCAAAACCGATGAGATGCTTCTGGATCTGAAACGCAATCTTCAGTATCTGGCGAACCGGGAGCTTCAGAGCCTGATGATCAAAGCATTTCTTGATGTGCTTCTGGAGGAGGAAAAAGCACTGGATGAGAACCGCAATAAACTGACCAACAAGGCAGTCTATCTGATCTGCTGGATGATGCGTTATCTGCCGGAGTTATTCAAAAGCTGGCGTATGCCGCAGATTGGATGCTTTTTTTATATGGGCGGATGCAAAAATCGTTTTGAAGCGTTGTTTCTGAAAATGCTGGGCAGACTTCCGGTGGATGTACTGATCCTCGATCCGGATCGCAGTGCTGCGTTTGCACTGGAAGATCAGCTGCTCTATCAGATGAATTTTACGGAGACGCTGCATTTACAGCGTTTTCCGCAGGAAAATACCGAAGTCCGGATGGGGACGGCTGCCTATCATGCGGAGCGGGAACTGGATACTCTGATGTATCAGGATAGTGGACTGTACCGCAACCAGCAGTATCAGAGGGCGGATATCATCAATCTCCAGACGATGTACGAGGAGATCCGGCTTTTATGGAACGAAGAAGTGAAATACCGGCCGAATTTCAGTACGACGGAAAGCACTGTCAATATCCCGGTCATTTTTGCAAAAGTTTCCGGCGTAAAAGACGGAAAAGTATCCGAGTACTGGTCATCGATCCGGGAGCTGATCACAGAAGATACCATGGTGATTAAAAGCTTTCCTTATATTCAGCCGCTTGCAGCCAATCCGATCAAGCCTTATGTGACTGAATTTTACAAAAACGGCAGACTGCAGAAGGCAAAGATCAAAAACCATCCGGCGTATGCCTATGGCTTTTTAAGAGAAGAGATCCAGGAGCACATTCTGAACAAGCTGCAGATCCTGATCGAGCAGAAGCTGATCCGCGGCACCTTTGAAAACGGCACGGAGTACACGATCCTTTCGACGATATTGAACCTGCCGAAAGAAATCCTGCGGATGCTTCAGAAATTTGATTTCACAAAGAAAAATCCGAAACTGATCTATATCAATCCCGGTGAGAAAGTAATCTCACTGGAGGATGCGATCCTTACCGCGTTTTTGAATCTGGCCGGTTTTGACATTCTGTTTTTCATACCGACCGGATATCAGAATATAGAGAACTTTTACAACAGAAAACAGATGGAAGAGCATCAGATCGGGGAGTATTTATATGATTTAAATGTCCCGGATCTGACGAGGGTTCCATTACCAAAGGCACGCCAGAAATCCTGGCGGGACATACTATTCAGGAGGGAGTAAAAGATGGGACTTAATTTTAACAGACCAGATGCTCCAACGCAGACAGCTCCGGCCGCACAGGCGGAACTGGAACAGGTGAAGTCTTATGATATCGTTGTGGACAGAAAGCAGATGAGTGCAGAGCTGGTTGGTTCCAAAGAAGTGGACGATATCGTCAGCACGATCGAGGTCAACAATCTGGAGACGATCGTATCGTTTGGGGCAGAGGTCGCAGAAGAGATCTCCAAAGCATCGGATGTGGTGTTAAACAGCATGGATATGAAACAGCTGGATGAGTCCAGTCAGATGCTGAACACGCTTGCAAAGATCATGGAGAAGTTTGATCCGGATGAATTAAAAGAAAACAAAGGTCTGTTTGACAAACTGTTCGGCGGGCTTCGCAAACAGATGGACAAGATTCTTGCCAAATATCATACAATGGGCGAAGAAGTAGATCAGATCTATGTTCAGCTCAAACAATATGAGACAGAGATCAAGCAGTCCAACCGCAAATTAGAGACGATGTTTGAGGCAAATGTAAATTATTACCACGAGCTGGTGAAATACATTCTTGCCGGAGAACAAGGCTGTCAGGAGCTGGAAGCCTATATCGCACAGCGTCAGGCAGATATGGAGGCTACTGGGGATCAGTCGATCCAGTTTGAGCTTACCAGCTTAAATCAGGCACTGATGATGCTGGAGCAGAGGACACAGGATCTGCGTACCGCAGAAAACATTGCCATGCAGTCGATCCCGATGATCAAGACGATGGCATTCAGCAACATGAACCTGGTCCGCAAGATCAATTCCGCATTTATCATCACACTTCCGGTATTTAAGCAGGCACTGGCACAGGCGATCATGCTGAAACGCCAGAAGATCCAGGCAGAAGCCATTTCTGCACTGGACCAGAAAACAAATGAGATGCTTATTAAAAATGCACAGAATACCGTGCAGCAGTCCAAGATGACGGCACAGCTGGCATCCGGCAGTTCGATCAAGATTGAGACGCTGGAGACGACCTGGAAAACGATCGTAAACGGTATCGATGAGACAAGACAGATTCAGGAAAATGCAAGAAAACAGCGGCATGAAGATCAGGCAAGACTTGAGAACATCAAGCAGGAATTCAACCAGATGTACCACATGCCGACAAAGAGATACTGAGAGCAAACAAGGTGAATCTTCACCTTAATATAAATCCATAAAGGAGGAAACATTATGCCTATTAATTTATCAAAAGGACAGAAAGTAGATCTGACAAAAGGAAATCCGGGACTGAAAAGCATTATGGTAGGACTCGGATGGGATGTGAACGCATTTGATACAGGAGCAGATTTTGACCTGGATGCAGCAGCATTTATGTGCGGTTCCAACGGCAAATGCCCGACCGAAAAAGAATTTATCTTTTACGGAAATCTGGAACATCCGACCGGATGTGTCAAACATATGGGCGACAATCTGACCGGTTCCGGCGAAGGCGATGACGAACAGATCATGGTCGATCTGACACAGGTTCCATCCGACATCGAACGTATCGCATTTACCGTGACGATCTACGATGCAGATGTCAGAAGACAGAATTTCGGACAGGTATCCAACGCATTTATCCGTATTGTGGATGATGCAACCGGAAAAGAACTGATCCATTTTGACCTCGGAGAGGATTTCTCCATTGAGACAGCCGTTGTGGTAGGCGAGCTGTACAAGCACAACGGAGAATGGAAATTCAACGCCATCGGCAGCGGATTCCAGGGCGGTCTGGCAGCACTGTGCGGACATTATGGAATCGAAGTCGCATAAGTAGTACAGGCAGATAAAATGAATTTGAGCAATGCTTAAAAACCTGGAAAAGGGGGCATGATTATGTCTATCAGTTTACAGAAAGGACAGAAAGTGAATCTGTCCAAAGAGAAAAAGGGGTTATCCAGAGTCGTAGTAGGACTTGGATGGGATGAAGTCAAAAGATCTAGAGGATTTTTTGCACTGAAACCGGCACCGATCGACTGCGATGCTTCTGCAATCTTACTGCAGAACGGCAGAATGGCAGGAAGAGATGATCTGGTATACTATAACAATCTGACACACAAATCCGGAACCGTCCGTCACATGGGTGATAACCTGACCGGCGAAGGAGAAGGCGATGACGAGCAGATCGTGATCGACCTGGACCGTGTGCCGTCTGAGTATGACAAGATCGTGATCGTTGTAACGATCTATCAGGCACAGCAGAGAAAGCAGCATTTCGGACTGATCGAGAATGCGTTTATCCGCCTGGTAGACGGAAAAAATGACCAGGAGATCTTAAAGTACAACCTGACAGAGGACTACTCAGGAATGACGGCGATGATCTTTGGTGAGATCTATCGCTACAACGGTGAGTGGAAATTCGGTGCCATCGGACAGGGAACAAGGGACGGCGGCATCGGTGAGATGGCAGCAAGATTTCAGAAATAAGAGCGTACCGGTATGACATGGTGCGATATGGGAGAGACTATATCTGAGATGAAGTGATTCATATAGTTTCTCCCTGCTTATAAGCAGAAAAATAAAAACAGGAGACAAAAAGATGAAGTATAATGGTTTGACAGACAAACAGGTCGAAGAGTCCAGAAGTAAATTTGGTTCCAACGAGATCCCGGATTCCGAGCCGACCACGTTCTGGGAAGAATTCAAAGAGACGTTCAGTGATCCGATGATCAAGATCCTGCTGGCGATCGCAGCACTGATGATCGTGATGTTCTTCTTTGGGTATGCGGAGATTTACGAGCCGCTCGGAACGATCGTTGCAGTGCTGATCGTGGCAACCGTATCTGCAAAGACCGGTGTTGCAAGCGATACCAAGTACCGTGAACTGAAAGACAATACAGAGAAAGACAAGTGTAAAGTTCACAGGAACGGCGTGATCACGGTGATCGATGTTGATGATGTTGTAGTCGGTGACAAAGTCCTGCTGCAGTCCGGTGATAAAATCCCGGCAGACGGTGTACTGATCGACGGGGCACTGCGTGTGGACAACTCCGCACTGAACGGCGAGGCAGAAGAATGTAAAAAAACAGCGGCATCAGAAGATTTTCAGCTGGAAGATGACATCACAGGTGATACCTTTGTCGATGCACACTCCCTGTTCCGCGGAGCAGTGATATTTGACGGCGAAGGTATTCTTGATGTACGCAAGGTCGGACTGAAGACCATGATGGGAAAAATGGCAGAAGAGATGCAGGAAGACGAGCCGGATTCTCCTTTGAAAGTAAAACTTGCCAAACTTGCAAAACAGATTTCCACGTTTGGTTATATCGGTGCGGTATTGATCGCCGTACTTTACCTGGTCTACTTTGTTATGCAGGCGGGCGGAGTTTCCCAGTACTTTGCAATGGGGATTGAACCGGTTGTCAAAGATGTTGTAAGGGCTCTTTCTCTGGCAATTGTCATCATCGTCTGTGCAGTTCCGGAAGGACTTCCGCTGATGATCTCCCTCGTACTGATGCAAAATACAAGCAAAATGCTTGACCACAATGTCCTGGTAAGAAAAGCAGAAGGTATCGAGACAGCAGGTTCTTTAAACATTCTCTTCAGTGATAAGACAGGAACGATCACAAAAGGTATGCTTGAAGTGGTCGATTTCTTTACCGGCGACGGCAATTCCATTGATATTGCACAGCTGAGTAAACACAGCAAGGTAAAAGGTCTTGTGGATCTTGCCATCGGTAAGAATACACAGTCCATGTTTGATGCATCCCATAAAGTCATCGGCGGAAATGCAACCGATCAGGCACTGATGAAGTTTTTGGGTGAGGAGACATTCAAAACTCTGGAGAACAGCAGCGAATATAAAATAACAAAACAGCAGTCTTTCAACTCTGCAAATAAATTCAGTCAGGCACGCATCGACAGCACCGGTAAAACTTTCTATAAAGGGGCACCGGAAAAACTTCTGGCAAATGCAGTGAAATATCTGGATGCAGACGGCAATATCTGTACCATGGACAACGCCATCCTGAACCGCAAGATCGATGAACTGGCAGCAAAAGCAATGCGTGTGCTGGCCTTTGGTTATTCAGAAAAAGACATGGTTGAAAATTCAATCAATGATGATATTGTGATCATTGGTCTGGTGGGCATTCGTGACGATGTACGTCCGGAAGCAAAAGAAGCGATCCGGGAAGTACAGGGAGCCGGTATTCAGGTCGTTATGATCACAGGTGACCGACTTGAGACAGCGGTAGCGATCGCAAAAGATGCAGGACTGTTAAAAGGAGGCAGCGACCGTGCACTTTCTTCCGCACAGCTCAATGAGATGAGTGATGAAGAAGTGAAGAAGATCATACCGAATATCCGTGTGATCGCAAGAGCACTGCCGACCGACAAGTCCCGTATGGTACGCCTGTGCCAGGAGATGAACCTGGTAGTCGGCATGACAGGTGACGGTGTCAACGACTCACCGGCACTGAAACGTGCAGATGTTGGTTTTGCCATGGGAAGCGGAACAGAAGCAGCAAAAGAAGCAGGTAAGATCGTTATTCTGGATGATAATTTTAAATCCATCAAAGATGCCATCCTCTATGGAAGAACCATCTACCATAACATCCTGAAATTCTGTAAATTCCAGCTGGTGATCAACGTGGCAGCTGTTGTGGTCAGTGCGATCGCACCGTTTTTCGGTGTGGATGAACCACTGAAAGTAACACATCTTCTCTTTGTAAATCTGGTCATGGACGGACTGGGAGCGATGATGCTTGGCAATGAACCGGCAAAAGAAGAATATATGGCAGAAGCACCGCGAAAACGTGATGAAAGTATTGTAAGCAAAAAAATGATGGGACAGATCCTCACAATGGGAATCTGGCTTACCGTGGTAAGCTTTATCTATCTGAAAGTGCCGTTCTTTGTAAATCTGTTTGCAAATGAGGAACAGCACCTGACGGGTTATTTTGTACTGTTTATTGTGGCAGCTTTGTTCAACGGCTTTAATGTGCGTGACGATGGATTTGCAATTTTTGCCGGTCTGAATGAGAATAAAGATTTTATTAAAGTATTTCTGATTATCGTGCAGGCATTGCTCGTAAATGCGGCGATCGTTCCGCTGGCCCCGTTCCAGTGGATTGGAGAAATGTTCAGCTGTGTTCCGTTTGGAATCAAAGGCTGGATTGCAGTTGTTCTGCTGGCATGTACAATGATCCCGGCAGATATGGTCAGAAAACTGTGCGTAAATAAATAACAGGTAATCCAACAGGGAAAGTGCGGTGTCACGTATGGGATCGCACTTTTTCCGTTGATATAACAGGGGTTTGTACATGAGAAAATTCAGAAGATAATTTCCTTTATTGGCCGAAAGGAGTTTCATGTACTTCAGACGACGACAAACCAGTATATTGCATGTGGAAATGCAGCGAAGCAGCTGCAGAACAGATCCGATTATCTGACGGAGCAGGTCAGGCTTTATGCGATGACCGGGCAAAGTAAATATATGGATGCTTATTTTGAAGAAGCAGAAACAATTATGGCAACACGGAAAATTGCTGTCATGGTGGATGAAAAAGCAGAAGTGCGGAAAGAATATCTGCCGGATGTACTGGTTGACGGGATCATGGCAAAAAAGAATCTTGGGACCAGCAGGGATATGGCACCACTGACTGTGGGACTTGGCCCGGGCTTTACCGCAGGGGAGGATGTGGATTACGTGATCGAGACCATGCG
>ERZ780139.2836-NODE-2836-length-12302-cov-3.810484_pt1 | contig 12302 bp, 10 predicted proteins | sample MGYA00511476_ERZ780139 | MGnify/ENA primary metagenome ERZ780139 (study PRJEB29588, sample SAMEA2158190) | human gut metagenome | biome: human gut; feature: human-associated habitat; material: faeces | place: Denmark | collected 2008/2010 ... | reverse complement strand
TTATGGTACCGTGCGAGGGAGAAGCGCGCGCAGCCGCGCCCATCAAGGTCGCATGCGTGGGCGACAGCCTTACGGACGGCTCCAAATCCAGTGGCGGCAAGAAAGGCGACACCGCATATCCGGCGTGGCTCGGCCGCATCCTCGGCAGTGGCTATGACGTGCGCAATTTCGGCGCCGCTGGTGACACGCTGCTGCGGGGCACGGGCTGGTCATATTGGGATTCGGCCGAATTCCGGCAGAGCAAGGAGTTCGCCCCCGATATCGTCATCATCATGCTCGGCACCAACGATTCCAAGGACGCCTACTGGAACGAGACACTGTACAGGACCGGGGCGAAGGAGCTGGTGAGGGTGTACCGGGATCTCGCCAGCCGACCGGTCGTGTATTTCGCGAGTTCACCGCACTCATACCGGGTCGCCCCCGGTACCAAATATGTCTCCGTCAACTCCGTGAACAGGTTACATCCCGTACAGGAGTCGCTGATCCGTGACGAGCGTTGGAACACCATCGACCTGTACGCGGCGACCGCGAACCGGCGGCAGCTGTATGACGCCGACGGCGTTCACTTCAACGACGACGGGTACCGGTTCCTCGCCGAGCAGATCGCAGGCGTCGTGCACCGGTCGGCGCAGATCATCGGCTCCACCGGAAGGCAACGGGTCATCGCAAACGAGACGGAGAACGGCGCCACGAAAAGAGCCGGCGTGGAATTCGGCCTTACCTCGCAGGGTACCACCGCCGGGAACGCCGGCGATTCGTCCGATGGCAACGGGAAACGGGATGCCCTGCGCGGCTCCGATGCCGTCGTGGCCATCATAGCCATGCTGTCGGCGGGCATTACCGGAGTGGCGCTCGTGCTGGGCGGACGGTCGCGACACGCCCGGGTTGAAGGTGTCCGCTCGCGGCCGTATTCTATATGACTTGTAAACCACAGACCGTTGGTTGGAGTGTGCAAGCACTCACGAAGTTTGGTTCGCCAAGCCAGCGCAGGTTGAGAAATATGTGCCCGTAATACGGCTCGCCGGAAACGGTTGTATGTTGCTCTGCCTGTGCGCAGGGCTTTTTTATTGCCCTGGCAGGGTGCGCGGGACTTCGCAGGATCAATGGCCGATCTAGGAAGGAACGCCATGAAGAGGCCCGAAAAGGAAGCGGTAGTCGCTCAGCTTACGGAAGAATTCCGTAACGCTGACGCCGTCTACCTGACCGAGTACCGCGGGCTTACCGTTCCGCAGATTTCCGATCTGCGTGAAAAGCTAGGCCGCGATACTTCCTACACCGTGGCAAAGAACACGCTGGCACGCATCGCCGCCAAGGAAGCGGGCATTGAGGGTCTCGACGAGATTCTCTCCGGCCCGACCGCCATCACCTTCGTGAAGGGCGACTTCATCGAGGCTGCGAAGGTCATCCGTGACTTCGCCAAGGACAACAAGGCTCTTGTCATCAAGGGTGCCGCCGCTGACGGCACTGTCTACGATGCCGAGGGCGCCAAGAAGCTGGCAGACCTCAAGTCCCGCCCGCAGCTGCTTGCCGAATTCGCCGGCGACATCAAGGCATCGATGGCCAAGGCCGCGTACCTGTTCAACGCTCTGCCTACCAAGGCTGTGCGCACGATCGACGCCCTGCGCGAAAAGCAGGAGAAGGCTGCCTGATTTACGCCCTCACGGCATGAATCAGTCGCTTCGATAATTTAAACAATAAGGTTTATTAGGCAGCGGATCTACCACTTCGTCCGCCGCCAAGATTGAAAGGAAGCCATAATGGCTAAGTACACCAACGATGAGCTGCTGGAAGCCTTCGGCGAGATGACCCTGGTCGAGCTCTCCGAGTTCGTGAAGGCCTTCGAGGAGAAGTTCGACGTCGAGGCTGCCGCTCCGGTTGCCGCTGTTGCCGCTGTTGCTGGCGCTGCTGCTCCGGCTGAGGAAGAGAAGGATGAGTTCGACGTCATCCTCTCCGCCGTCGGCGACAAGAAGATCCAGGTCATCAAGGCTGTCCGCGCCATCACCAACCTCGGCCTGGCCGAGGCCAAGGCTCTTGTCGACGGCGCTCCGAAGGCCGTCCTCGAGAAGGCCAAGAAGGAAGATGCCGAGAAGGCCAAGGCTCAGCTGGAAGAGGCTGGCGCCAGCGTCGAGCTCAAGTGATTTGTGCGGCATAAGCCGCAATCACAGCTTTTCGAGGAACCCCGCACCTGTGTTTCAGGCTGCGGGGTTTCCGCATACTGAGTAGACTAGTTGACGAGGACGAGGCGGAGAACGCGATCCGGCGTGGAAACACAAAGCTGGCAATGAGCGAAAGTTGTCAATTCTGTGCCCAGTAATCCGCCAAAAGCCGGTAAAAGATGACACAATGGCACGTAGTGTGGTCAAATAGTGTGTCCAGGAAGGCGGTCACGGTGAGCGAGTGGACGGTGAAGATCAACGGTGTCGACCGGATCAGCGTCAAGCCGGGGGAGTGCGTGGAAATCGGCCGTAAGCCGTTACGCCCCCTTGCCGATGATGGCAACACCCGCCTTGACGTCGCCGATCAAACCAAATCGATGTCCAAACGGCACGCCATGTTCACGGTAAAAAGCAATGGCACGGCCTCGGTCCGTGATCTTGGATCGACCAATGGATCGTATGTGGTGCGGGAAAATGGCGATTTGTTGCGCTTGCCGGCCAATGCCGAGTTCCTGTTGCCGACGTCTCCCATGCGCATGCAGTTCGGCGATGTGCCTGCGGACTTCATTCGTGTCGACGATCCAGTGGCAAAGCCGCTCGACCTCAAGGTGCCTGATTTGTTTGGCTATGCGGTTCACGAAGCACCGCAGGAGCCGGATGCGGCGGATATGTCCGTCGACGATATTCTTGATTTGCGGGCCGGCGAGCCGACCGCCATCTTCAGCGCGGATAATGTTCGACGCAAGGTCGACGAGCTTGAACTTGGCTCGCTGAATATCACGCAGCCAGTGACGAAAAACGATGAGCCGGCCATACCCCGTGATCTGTTCGCGGATGCGTTGGCCCAGCATGCCGAGCAGGAGACCGAACGCAAAAACCAGCAGGCCATGAACTCCGTGGCACTGCCGAAGCAGCAGACCGAACCTGAGTCGACGATTGTAACGCCTGCATCCAAGCACAGCAGGATCTCCGGTATTGTTCCAGTAGATGCCATCGCCCATGCCGTTGTTAAGCACGCTCCCAGCACAAGCGAGCCGGCAGTGGCGTCGGCGGCGGTTGTTGAATCCGATGTGGTGGCTGGCGCAAGCAAGTCAGCCGAAAACGTTCAGTCCGCTCCGAATACCAGGAATGCCGGCGATTCTCAGCCGGCGGACACTGTCGAACAGCATGCTGAAGTTGCCCAGCCTGAAGCCGCCCGGGAAGCCGAAGCCGCTCAATCTGAAAACACCCAGCCTGAGACCGCTCAGCCGGCAACCGCCCAGTCTGAAACCGACCAGCCGGCAGCTGACGTACCGGACGATCAGCAGCGGACCGCAGCCGAAGCATATCAAGAAGCCACCGCAGCAGGCGTAGCAGACCAGCAGCCGGCTGCCGAAACCGCCCAGCAGTCGGTATCCGAAGCATATGATATCGACTCCACGGGCGTACACACTCCGGTCTTCGAGCCCGGCTCGGTGTTCGAGCGTGTGGCCAAGGGCGAGCTGAAAGCACAGGAGCCGGCAGTCGAAGTCGATGGCCTGACCTCTGACGAGGCAAAAACCACGCAAGATTTCAATGTTCAATTCGAAGTCGCCCGTCATCCCGAATTGCTGGCGTTCCTCGCCATGAATCCGTACCTGTACGACGACATGTATTCTTGGCTCGCCGCCCGTGGCGAGGCCGATATTGACGAAGCCCTGTCTCACAACAAGGGCTATCAGGAATACCGCGAAGCGGTTGGAAAGTGAGTCGAGAGATGACCCAGAGCCAGACTCAGAACCAGAATCTCACGGAAGGTCTGAATCGCATCCGTCGCTGGCGTGACCAATACCGCAGCATGCAGCCGCCATCGCCGCTCGAGGATGTGAATCAACTGGCCGCGAAGCTGGAGATGACCCATGCCCATCCCTCCGGCATCGCCCAGCTGTTCGCTTCCGGCCATGTCCGGTTGGATTCGTTGTTCCGCGACACGGGTGTGCTTAAGGCCGCCGAACGCCATATTGGGCGCGTGCTGGATGACCAGGCCGCCAAACGCAGGATTTCCGGCGTGGCGGAGTTGTCGCTCGTGGTCGGCGTGGCCACATGGAAGGGCAACGCGCTGCCGGTGCTGTTGTACCCGGTGAGCGTCACGATCGAGGATGATGGCTTGTCGACCACCATTCGATTCACCGGTCGCGTGGCCCTGAACGTCGCGTTCGTCAATACATTGCGTGAGCAGGGGGTGTTCCTGGATGAGGATTCCCTGTTTGACGGTGCCAGCTATGACAGTGGCACTCCCGAAACTTCCGCGATGTTCGCCCGTATTTCGTCCGAAGCGTCGGAGCGTATCTCCGACTTCGCCATCGAGCGCCAGATTGTGCTCGGATGCTTCATGGACCCCTCGTCGCAGATGATCAGCGAAAGCCGACAGTTCATCGACCAGCTGGAGAACGGCCCCACCGGCAATGTGCTGTTGGACGCGCTTGCCGGCGACGAATCCGCCCGCACCGCGCTCAAAGATGCCAATATTCCGCAATACAGTCCTTTCGACGTAGACCCGCATGCTGAGTACGAAGTCGGCGATGTGGACAATACGGTGCGATATGCCGCGTCACTTGCTGCCAATGGCCATAGCATCGTGGTCGACGGCACCTTCCCGAAGGGCACCGCGGAGCAGGCTGTGGCCATCGCATCGCGCTGCCTGATGAATGGTCGTTCCGTGCTGTACGTGCCCGGCGTGGCCGAGCAGAAGCGTCTGTTCATCCAGACGGCTTCCGCCAATGAGATGAAGGCGCAGGTACTGGATGTATCCGATGAACACGCCAACGCCGCGCTTGATAAGCAGCTGATTGCCGCAGTCGGATTCCAGCCCGGAGTCGCCACCCAGCGATTCGACCAGCTGGCCGACGAACTCGTGGGCGTGCGCTCGCGCTTGACCCGCTATCTGGGCGACCTGCACGGGGGCAGCGATAAGTGGAATGTGTCCGCATACGAGACCATTCAGAATCTGGCCCGTATCTCCGTGCTCCCGACGCACCCTGCCACCCACGTTCGACTTGACGAGTCAAGTGCCCTGAGCATCGCCAACGATATTGACACATGGATCGGCAAGATGGAACGCGCCGGCGAGCTCGGCGAATACACCATCGGCCCGGAAGACACCGCATGGTACAAGGCGTCCATCACCACTGAAGAACAGGCAGTAACCGCCTACCAGCGCGTGGACGATTTGCTGCGTCGCTTCCTGCCCGCCACCCGTGAGCAGGTGGCACGCACCGTGCAGACCTGCGGATTCCCGGTTCCTCCCACCACCCGCGAGTGGGAGCGTCAGGTTACGGTTTTGAAGAATCTGCGACGAGTGCTTGACGTGTTCCAGCCGGAGATTTTCGAGCGAGACATCAGCTCCATGATCGAGGCCACCAAGCCGAAGAGCCAGCGCAAGGCCGAGGGCACGTCGATGGGATTCTGGGAGCGCCGCCGCCACATCAAGGAAGCCAAGGATCTGCTGCGCGTCGGCGCGCAGGTCGAGGACTTGCACGAAGCGTTGAAGGTAGTCGCCAAGCAAGGGGAGCAGTGGCATCAGTTCGTGCCTCACGGCGGTTGGCCGGTGCTGCCCAGCAAGCTCGACGAGATCATCTCCACCCAAGAGGCGCTGGTCAGCAATATGACCGCGCTGGATACCGTGCTTTCCACCACACCCGCTGGTGGCAATCTGGAAACCGCCGATTTCGAGAAGGTGGAAGCACGCCTGAAAGCACTGCTGGATGATCGCAAGGCACTGGACACCTTGCCGGAGCGTTGCCTGCTGGAGCAGGAATTCGCCTCTGCCGGACTGAACGAACTGGTCGCCGATCTCAACGCTCGCCGAGTGAGCGTGGAGCAGGTGCGCGGCGAAGTGCAGCTGGCCTGGTGGACCACCGTGTTTGAGGACATTGTGCGTTCGTCCGCCATCATCTCCAACCAGGATGGTGCCGCGCTGCAGGCCGCATCCGACCGCTTTGCGCAGGTCGATGTGGAGCACGTGCGCTCCATCGGACCGATGGTGTCGCAGGAATCCATGCGCCGCCTGTGCGACATGCTGTTCTCCCGCACTCAGGAAGCCAACCAGATGCACACCGTGCTGGCAGGGCGCGCCAGTGTGTCGCTGAGCAGGATTCGCCGTGATCATCCGGAGATTCTGGCCGCGGCCAAGCCGATTCTGGTGGCCGCGCCGGGTACGCTCGCCGCACTCACCGAGCCGGGTGTGCTGGCTGATGTGGCGATTCTCGATGCGTGCGCGCACATTCCCGCTATCGAGTTGCTGTCCATCATCGGCCGCGTGCAGCAGGTGGTGGTGATCGCCCACTGCGCGACGGTAACCAGCGAAAGCGTCAAGCAGCTGATCGACACGTTGCCTCATATCGAGGTGGATGCTGCCCCATCTCGCCGTGCGCCGCGCCTGTCCGCATTCCTTGAATCCGAGGGATATGGTCCTGTTCGCTATGATGTGGCCACCGAGCCGGCTGCCGGTGAGGTGCGATTCCACCGTGTGGAAGCGAGCGGTGTGCCGGTTATGTCTTCTGGTCTGGTGGAATCCAGCCAGCCGGAGATTGATGAAGTGGTGCGTCTGATTACGCAACGTGCCGCCGGTTTTGCCGTGGTTCCTTCCAGCTATCGACTTGTGGTCGTGATGTTGACCGACGCATTCCGCACACGCTTGGGTGCCGAATTGAAGTCGTTGGCAGGCAAATCCAAGGCGATGGGCCGATTCCTGCGCCATGTGCGGTTGGTTTCCTTGCGTGACGTGGCCGGAGGTCGTGCCACTGACGTGATTCTGTCGATGTGCTATGCGAAAACCACGCACGGACGTCTGCTTCAGCAGTTCGGTCCGCTCGAAAGCACAGGCGGTCGCGGACTGTTGCTGGATGCCCTGGCATTGGCGGACCACAGCTTGGATATTGTGTCGGCCTTTGGTTCCGAAGATTTGGATGAAGAACGTCTGCACCAATCCGGTCCTCGGTTCCTGAAGACCATGTTGACGTGGGCCGAACAGCTTGACGACCGTCCGGTGCTTCCGTTGCGTGATGCGGCAGGCGGCAACGTGCTGTTCGACGATATCGCCGACAGGTTGCGCGCGCGAGGACTGAACGCTGCTGTTGATTATGGATTCGACAAGGGCGTGAAGATTCCGCTCGTGGTGGGATTGAAGGACAAGCCGTTTGCCTTGGCCGTGCAGACCGATGACGCGAACTTTATGTCCGTGCAATCCACGCGTAGGCGTCATCGTTTGTCGGCACAGGATCTCATTTCCTTGGGCTGGAATGTGATGACCGTCTGGAGTGTCGCCGCCTTCGTGAACCCCGATAAGGAAGTCGACCGTATCGTCAGCCGTATCGGTGAGATCTATCGCGAGGTTGAATAACCATGGCGGAATACTCGGCTACACGGCGCACACCGCGCAAGCACAAGCGCGTGGTGATGAAGGGCACTGAGCAGTTTGACGCTGACGGTGTCAAACTCGAGCCCGGAGACATGCAGACCGACCAACAACGGCAATCCGACGACGACAAACGCATCCTCGGCGAACTGCCGCCGCATTGGGCCGTTTTTAACGAGCGCGAGTAGGAGTTGGGGCGCACTCTGTGCGCCCCAACACTGTGTTTTCCGCAGCCTGTCGGCTGCGGAAAACACAGTATCGGCCGAAGGCCGATTCCGCTTCCTACCGCACAACGGCCATAATCGCTCCGGCCTGTTGCAGCTCCATAACCTTGGCCGCGGCCTCCGGCGGCATTGCGAACGACACCAGTCGGTCGTTGCCTCCCAATGCACCAATCGCATCCGGTTTGCCGACATTCATCACCGTGGCGTTCTCGGCCAGCGTGCAATCAGCACCTTCGCAACCGACGGCGGAAACCAGTCTCACCTGATCGCCGGCCAATACATCGTCGACGCTACTGGCCAAGCGGACTTCAATCACCGTAGTGCCGGTCGGTGCTACGGGCGCATCTCTGGCCATATGCGTGGAAATGGGATCGGCTGCTTCGATATCGATTTGCGCTACCTTGCCCACCACATCCTCAATATTGCCTGTCCAAGACGGGCCTGCCGCAGATACCGGCATATCAGCCAACTGAACGTCGGCGGCCAGAATAATGTCACCCCGTCGAATCGAGCGGGCGGCCACCACCATCGGCTCGGTCTCCACCACGGCCAATACGGCTTCAAGCCCAAACAGCACTGCGAGTCCCACGCACAACGCAGCAGTGAGTCGGCGCAAGGCATCCGCCATGCGCCGTCGCCGCAATGAGCCGCGCGCAGGCGGCTTAATAAACGAAAAGGTCACCATGCAACCATGGTGACCTGAAGTTTTTCGTAAGCGCAAGCCAAATCGACCTATGTGGTTCTAGCTTGCCAAGTTATCCACAACGCTTCAAACCCGTGCAACAGACAGTGCCCGTAGTGCCAATATCCGCGGCATACCGCCGTCGACACCGTCGTTTACAGAGGAAAAGCGGGTGTACAGACCTTACTTGCCGGATTTGTCGGTGCGGTAGAAGCCGTGACCCTTGAACTCAATCGGCACGGCGGAATACACCTTGCGCACCTGCTCCTGCGAGCACTTGGGGCACACGGTAATCGGGTCGTCATTGAACGACTGCTGTTCGGTGAAGTCATAGCCGCAGTTCTTGCAACGGTAATGATAGGTAGGCAACGGATTCCTCCAACAAAGTCATATTTCTCGCGGATGGCCCAAACGCCATGCCACGCAACCGTTCATATCCTAGTCGCCGCCCTGACACATTGGCGTTACGGTCTTACTAGCCAGCTTGCTGTTGCCACTCTGGTTCCATCGGCCAGTGTGCGTGGCTGGTTGGTCAGTCTGGCTTGCGCCGAGTATCTTGGCCGGCCGGCCAGCTCAACAGGCCCGATGAGCTAGGCCGCCGGTATCCCTCCGGCGTCAGCACTCCGTCGGCCGGCACATCATGTGGTTCGGCCGGCAAATCAATGTCCAACACCTCCCACGGCCAGCACACCGCAATCAGGGGACATGCGGGCTTGCGGCGAGCCAAGGCCCGGTCATACCAGCCGGCTCCACGCCCCAGACGATTGCCCTGCGGGTCCACTGCCAAAGCCGGAGCGATGACCAGATCGGCCTTCTCCAACGCTTCGGGCGGTAGAACTGCGCCAGTTGGCTCATCGGGTCTGTGATGGACGGTGCTGGGAGAGCTGCAGCTACCGGCATTGTTCGCGCCACCCACTGCATCCATCGAGCGCAATGATTCCAATGAATCCAGCACACTCCAGCCAATTTCCAACCCAGACCCCAACCTTGGCACCAACACGTGGCAGCCATGAGCCCGCAGCCATCGCAACAGTGGCCGGGTTTCGATTTCCGAACCCATCGACACATATGCCGCCACTGTGGGACCATCCTGAATCATGTGTGCTGGGAACCGTCGCACCAGCAATTCACCGGCCGCTCCGCGTTCTTCCGCTGGAACGCGCTTGCGCCGAGACAGTATATGGTGGCGCAGCGTCGCTTTATCCGTCTTCTCTGTTTTCTCTGTGCCGCTGTAGTCGCTGCCGATATTCATGCCACTGCCCACTTCGCTCATACCGCACAATCTAGTGTTTCCATCGTAAAACGAAAGTGGCCACGGTAGCGGCGCAAGACCTTCATATGGCTACAATAAAGGCCGTGTCAGTTTTCCAGTCGATTAAAGAGGCGTTCAAGCTGGACCACCAGATCCGCCCGCCACGTCTCACCCATCCCGGTTTTCCGATAGTCCTGCGCCCCCTGACCATGGATGATGAGGACGGCTGGAACGAAGTGCGCTGGCGCAACAACGACTGGCTGGCACCTTGGGAATCCGGTGACCCGATGCATGGCGGCTCCATCACATTCAATCAATGGGTGCAGCGGCAGCGCCGTAACGAGCAGCATGGCGTCGGCGTGATCTTCGCCATCGAATACCAGATGCGTATCGTCGGCCAGATTTCGTTGGGAGCCATCGTGTATGGTGCCATGCGTACCGGCGTGGTTGGTTATTGGGTCGATCAACGGTGCGCCGGCCGCGGATTCGCGCCAATGGCACTGGCCATGCTTGCCGATTGGGCGCTCGGAGACCCATTCGGGCCCGCGTTGCATCGGCTGGAAATCGCCATTCTGCCGGATAATGCGCGTTCTTTGGCTGTGGTGCGTAAGGTCGGAGCCCATCATGAGGGACTGCGCGAGCGGTATATGTATGTCAATGGCCAGTGGCGTGACCACGTAACGTTTGCGCTGTTGGCTGAAGATATGGGGCAAGGGTTCGCCGCTAGACTCGCCGCCGCCGGTTCCAGATAAGCGTCGACCGGAAGAATTCCGCTCCGACACGCCCGGACGGAAAGCCCCAGTTCGTCGGCACGTCTCCTATCCTTGACTCTATGGGTTATGAGTCACTGAGCACTGTCGTCGTGCTGGTGATTGTGGCGATTATTATCGTTGTATGGCTGCCCGTACGTACGGCCAACGGCATGAAACGTGTGGACGAGCACCGGCAGGATCGTTATTCGCCTTCCCTGCATATCGTTGATGCAGAGAACGGCAGACGATTCGGAGACATCAAGCCGCATAAGGCGAAAGGGGCAGCAATGCCAGCATCAACACCGTCAGCGAGGCTGACATCTGAGCACATCGCCCATGTGCGGGAACTGCGCCGCGCGGCCATCCGCCGCCGGCAGATTCTCGCCGTATGCCTGCTTGCCATAACCGTGTTGGTGTTTGCCGTATCGTTCCCCCTGCATTTCAGTCCGCTGCTTGCTCTTATTCCGTTCGTGCTGTTGCTGCTGGTGCTGGTGCTGGGAGCCAATGCCTCACGCCAGGCCCGGCAATGGGAGCGCAAGGTGGTCCGCTACGAGCGGGCTCATAGCGGTACGGGCTGGTCCAAGAAACCGTCTGCCGAGTCCAAGGACAGCAAGCGTGTGAACAAGGCCGAACCGGTTGCGGCCGTAACTGCGCCTGCCGAGAAGCCTGCCGAGCAGATTGAGGATGCTGCCACCGAGGTCATGGAACAGCGGCAGATTCGCCGCGCGTTACGCGATGCCGAGATTGAGCAGGCCAAGGCCAAGGCGTTGCGTCAGTCCGCCGCCGCATATCAGGCCGCGGAAGAGCACGCCAAACAGTCTGAGAAGTCTGATATTGCACAGTCCGCCGCCGATAAGCCTGCCGCCGAGCCGTCTGCTATGGTCGATGAATCCGCCGACCGTAAGTCCGCTGCCGAAACCAGCGAATCTTCCGCCACACCTGATGCCTCCGTTCGCACAGACAAGTCGATTGAGTCGGACAAGTCCGTCGCCCCTCGAGTTGAACCATCGCTTACGGTGCGTGACGAGCGCGATGAGCGCGACGATGCCGCTGCCGCTGCCGATGCCACGTCGGAACTGGTCAGCGTACGCCCTGCCCGAGCACTGGACGTCTTCGATATGTCCACCTCGCAGGATCTCATCTCCTTCACTTTGGGCGGGGAACATAACGCCGACAACGCTCCGGAAAGCTTGGAGATCAAGTCGACCCGTCAGGTGTCCAAGGCGGAACCTGTCGAACCCGCAGTGGCGGAAAAGTTGATTGACGAGGCCCGAGCCGTCAAGGCCGCGGACGACGCCAAGGCTGTCAGCGCCGGAAACGCTGTAGACACTGAGCCGGAGCAGCGCGATGATGCCGATACGAACGCCGCTACGGACGCCGATGACGAGGCTGCAAACGCCGCCCAGCGAGCCGCATTCCACGAATCCGAGGAGCGTGCCGACGTCGAAGCGCCAGCGGCGACCACCGATTCGTTGGGCGCAGGCCTGGACTCCATTCTTGCCCGCCGCGGCAACTGAGCGTTGCGATTCGACGATTTTCTCTCACAGCGTTAGCACTCGAGTTGGCAGAGTGCTAATAATCGCGCTACGATGTGTCCTAGCGCAAAGGGACAACGCAAGTGATCGTCAGCCTCTTGAGGCGTTCTGGCGCGGCATTATCGAACTACAAGTAGATACGAGGTGACCCACAGTGTCGATTAAGCTCACACCGTTGGAAGACAAGATCATCGTCAAGCAGGCCGAGGCCCAGACCCAGACCGCTTCCGGTCTGTACATTCCGGACAATGCCAAGGAGAAGCCTCAGCAGGGTGAAGTCCTGGCCGTTGGCCCGGGCCGTCGTGACGACAAGGGCGAGCGCATCCC
>ERZ780139.2833-NODE-2833-length-12313-cov-3.411242_pt1 | contig 12313 bp, 9 predicted proteins | sample MGYA00511476_ERZ780139 | MGnify/ENA primary metagenome ERZ780139 (study PRJEB29588, sample SAMEA2158190) | human gut metagenome | biome: human gut; feature: human-associated habitat; material: faeces | place: Denmark | collected 2008/2010 ... | reverse complement strand
TTTCTATCAGGGGAAGGATTTCTCCTTGGGACAAGTCATCGATCTGGCAGAAACGCTGCCTTTTCTGGCAGAACGCCGTGTCATGTTTTTCAAAGATACCGGGCTCTTCAAAGCCGGCGGGGAAAAGCTGGCGGAATACCTGGCAAACCCCAACGACACCACCTTTTTCGTGTTCACGGAAAGTGAAGTGGATAAGCGCAGCAAGCTCTACAAAGCCGTGCAGTCCAAGGGATATGTGGCAGAGTTCACAGTACAGGATGAAAATACACTGAAACGCTGGATTGCCGGTATTCTGGGCAAAGAAGGGAAAAAGATCTCCGAGAACACCGCACAGCTCCTGCTCTCCAAGACCGGCACCGATATGGAAAATATCCAGATGGAGCTGGAGAAGCTGATCTGCTATTGTCTGGACCGGGATGTGGTCACCGCGGAGGATGTGGAGGCTGTCTGCACCACCCGTATCACCAACCATATCTTCGATATGGTAAATGCCATTGCGGAAAAACAGCCGCAGAAAGCCTTACAGCTCTATTATGATCTGCTGGCATTAAAAGAACCGCCCATGCGCGTACTGTTCCTGATCGCCAGGCAGTGTAATCTGCTGCTCCAGACCAAGGAATTAAAAAACAGAGGCCACGACAATAAGACCATTGCCTCCAAGATCGGCGTACCGCCCTTTGCTGCCGGAAAATACGTGGCGCAGGCCTCCCACTTCAAGACTTCCGTGCTGAAAAATGCAGTAAAGCAGTGCGTAGAGACCGAGGAAGCCGTGAAATCCGGGCGGATGAATGATATGATGAGTGTGGAGATACTGATTTTGTCGGTATTGCCCTCGTAAGCTTACGAAATGCATTAAATGAGTTCTGCTCACGATATAGAAAAGTCCATGGACAGTTTTCCTGCTCATGGACTTTTTATTTGCATTACTTTTATTACCATGTTACATATTCAGATTCAAAGTAATGGTCTTCTGCAATGATACCTGTGACGCCTTGAACTTTTTTGGATATACATCTTTGTATCTGTAAATACTCAGGATGATTCCCACCAAGGCATAACACAGTAAAATATTATTTCTGCCAACAGATAAGAACGGCAGGAAGGTCGATGTCAGCGGGATCCATCCCAACATTCCCGCAAAGTTCAGAGAAATATTTAATAAAATGATCATTCCGCAGCCAAATCCCATCACCATGCCCAGTTCATTTTTCTGTCTGACCGACGCTCCGAACAGAAACACTACCAGTGATGCCAGGAGCACGGCTACAAAGATTCCGGCCAGCAGTCCGTAACTGTTCAGAATATAAGAAAAAATGTAATCCTGATTAAATTCCGGTAAGCCTCCCACCACATCTTTTCCGCTATTCCCCCAGAGTAAAATGTTTTCATTAAATTTCCGAAGCATAGACGTCATGTAATTGGCATCTCCGGAATGGGATAAATAGGAGCGGATCCTGGCTTCCTGATAGGCTTCCAACATGTGAAGTGCATACATTGCAGTCAATACCAGGACCGGCCCTGCCGTAAAAAGCAGCCACATGCCGATAATCGTCTTTTTCACAGGCAGTTGAAACCACCCCTTCCAGACAGCCACCGTAAGTTCTATCAGCATACTGACCATCATGATGACAGCCACACCTAGGCTGGGGATTCGGGATGTAATAAATACAGGAAGAATCAGCCACAGGATCGCCCTGCACAGTGCGGATACACCACCGTCCCTGTATTTATATAGGATAGCGCCGTAAATCGGCACATAGAACATCATCAGGGAAGTAACCGCCACCCGGAGCCTTCCAAATCCGATCCAGTTGCCGATTCCGTCGACATCCAGACCACCGAAGCCTGCCACCCGCAGCCCTCCCAGAATCAGAATAGCTCCTCCGATGAACCTGGAGTACTTTGCAATTACGGTATAATCTAGGAAGTAGATCACACACATGAGGAGGAATCCAATAGCAACGGCTGAGCCAAACCCCTCCGTAGTATAGCGGTACACTTCCTGTCTCCATGTTTCCAGCTCCTGAAAACCGGGTTGTCTGAGAATGGATTGCTGTATCAGAATGCCCAGCATGCTTAAAATTCCTACGATCACAAGTAACTTCCATGCAATCTTAGGCTTGTGGATCCTGTCCAGCGAGATCCCCACTTCTACCGGATCTCCCATGTCCGTAACCGCATTTTTCTCTGCTTCCTCATAGCTCATTCCCTCGGAAAGATTGTCTGCGATCTGACTTTCTATATGGTCTTTTATCTCCTCAGCAATATAGGGTCTGGCTTTTTTGCAGCGAATCTGTGACAGCAGTTTTTCCAAATATGTCTCCATCCTTATACCCCCATTGCCAGAACGCTGGTCACAGCAGACTGATATTCCATCCACTCCGCTTTTTTGGTTTCCAGTAATTTTCTGCCCTCTTTCGTAATACTGTAATACTTCCTCGTCTTGCCTGAATATTCCTGCTCATATACCGTAAGCAGGCCCTTCGCTTCCAGCCCATGCAACAACGGATACAGCGTACCTGCTTTTAACTCGAACACGTTACAGGATTTTTTCCGCAGTGTATCGATCATCTCGTATCCGTACATATCCTTCTCCGCCAGTAATCTGAGCAAAAGCATCGTCATACTTCCCGACATCAGTGATTTGTCCACAGCCATTTTTTGTCCTCCTTATATAGATAGCCGATATATATCGTTGTCTATAATATATATCGGCTATCTATATATGTCAATATTTATTTTTCAAAGCAATCACTAATCCATCTCAACTTCATCTACGATTTTGTATTTGTTATCCGTATCTTCTTTTCTTATAATAAACAGCACATCCGTAGTCATCTCGTTCTGTCTAACAGCGTTCCCCGAATCATCAAATCATTATTTGCTGTATTTTTCTACATTTTCAATGCTTTCCGATACCGTTGCATTCTCCGGCTCCCATTCACGGATCTGGCAGCTGGCAACCATCTGCGAGATAATCTTTTTATATTTTTTATAATCCTTTTGTGACATAGAGATGGTAATGTTATAGAATCCCTGACCGGTGAAATCCCCCTTAAAAACATAGGATTCGCTTATCCATTCACCGCTTGTTTCGATTCCATGAAGCGCCGTAAGTTCCTCATTCACTTCCACGGTCTCCAGATCATTTTCATCCCCTGCATAATAGGGAGAAAAGCTGTTGCAAAAATAGATGCTGCTCTCCTGGCTGTCATCCGGAAAAAGCCGGATTCCCTCGTCCGGGCTGGCTTCCTCTGTCTCGGTCGCAGGCCACCCTTCCTGAAGCTTCGCTGTCCATTCTACCGGTCTGTCTATGCTTAAGGTAAACCCTGCTGCCTCATTTGTGTATTCGCAGCGGATCATCTCCTGCTTTCCACAACCGGTCATTGCCCATAATGCTGCTAAAATCATCAGACCCACAATCCATTTTTTACCCATAAGCACCTCCGCCATTCTACTCTGCTGTTGTTATCTTTACACCCTGTGTAATATCTTCCGCCCAGGATTTTTCCTCCCTGCAATAGCGGAACTCCTTCGTATTCAGGTCAATTGCTCCTAATTCTTCCTGTCCCGCAATATATAAGTCATCCCCAATGCGGTAACCCTCGCAGAACGCATCTATAAGTCCCGAGGTAGGATGCCCCTCGGTCCCCATAAGTAACCTCCTAATATTCCGGTCAGAATAAATACCATAAAATAGAGTCCCGGAACACCTGCGACAAAAGCATAAAACGCTATCTGGAAGCTCCAGATGGGGATTAACAGATTGAGCGCTGCCACACAGGCAACGCCAAAAGCAACATATTCCGCACCTTTTGCTTTGTCCCGTCTGGTCCTTGTCGCCAACAGGAATCCCCATGCCGTATAGAGCAGCATACGTACCACCGTCCGGACTCCGCTCATTTCGTCAAAAGAAGTTTTGTAATCCTCCTTTAGTGCCACCAGGACAATCAGGATCACAACAGACAAAATAATTTTGTAGTAATTTGAAAAAATCTTCTTCATAGCTGCTCCTTTCATTCTACATTCAGGAAAGTATATCCTCCCATATCCGTATCCTTCCACGCCAGGGCGTCTTCCTTGTTCCTGTAATATACAGTCTTGACAACATTGGTACCCAGTTCTTCCCGGTCCACCGTTTCTCTCACTTCACGCAAATGCTCATTAAGTCTCTCTGCCGTTACTTCCCCTTTTACCACATACGAAATTTCATATACATTCCCCCAGTCAGGATCATCGATGTATCTTGTGCCTATCTGCTGATAAGTAGGTTCTCTATGCTTTATCATATATCCCAACAGCAGTCCTCCGACGATCACCAGTATTCCCACCAGGACAGCAGTTTTTACGATCCGGCTGTTCTTTTTCTTCGGGGGCTCTCCGTCCGTTTCCTCTGTCTCTCCTTTCTGCGGTTCTGGATTCTGCAATTCATCACAGGATATGTCTTTGCTCCTCAATTGTACTTGCTAATGACATAATTATACAATTGAGCAATTGGAAAATCAATTGAGCGAACGGCAACCTTCCTCTTTGTTAATCATAACGAAGAATTTTTCGCTATTTGTTACAAATTTCAAAAAAAGCGTGCAGATCTCTCCACACGCTTTTCGTTCATCGTCTTATTTATTCAAAAATTATTTCCACATTCCCGTCGCAAAGCACATCAATGCCGCCCAGGTATATAACGGGTAAAAAAATCCCTGGTCATCCACGCCGTCTTTTAAGATTTTCTGTGCTTCTTCTTTGGTCAGCAGCAGAAAACCATCAAAACATTCCGTTCCAACGGCGCCTTCCTGACTTACCTTCGGCATCTCTTCACGGTTCAATATGATCTGCACCAGTGCATTGCTCTCATCCGTCATACCGGGGGTACTGAATACCAGCGGATTCACCAGACGGATGCTGTCACTTTCTTCCAGTGTGATGCCGGTCTCTTCCCGAAGCTCCCGGGCTGCCGCATGGAATACGGGATTTTCTTCCGTTGCATCCTCCGGGTCTAAAAGTCCTGCCGGAACGCTCAGCAGAAAATGTCCTGCCGGGTAACGATACTCACGGCTTAAGCAAAGTCTCGGTTCCTGATCCTTAACTTTCAGGATCACGACACAGCTCACCGCATCCGGCAGCATCTGTTTAAATTCTTCGTCATTCTTTACTGCCGCCAGATTCTCAACGCTTCTTCTGGTGGCATCAAAATAATGTTTTCCCGGCTCATATTGCAGATCAAATACCTTGATGAATCTGCTGTCATAGACGGTCTCTACCTGTTCTTTTTTTATGATCGGTCTGTTCTCCATTTTCATTTCCTCTTTCCAGTCTGCAGAGGACCTGTTCATAACGTCTCTCCGCTTTTTTCCAGTGGATCAGCTTATGCCACCCTTGCACATAATCCGGTCTGCGGTTCCGGTACTGTAAATAATAGGCATGTTCCCACACATCTATCAGCAATATCGGTGTATATAATCTCAGATCCGGCACATCCTGGTTCGCTGTGGTCAGGATCATAAGGGTACCGTCCTGATCACTTACAAGCCATGTCCAGCCGGAACCGAATACTCCTATGGCAGCCTGCGACATCTGCTCTTTCCATTGTCTCACCGATCCGAAATCCCGGATCAGTGCCTCTTCCAATGTTCCGCAGGGTTCCTGCCCCACAGGGCTTCGCATGCTGTCAAAATACAGCTGATGGTTGTATACGCCGCCTCCGTTATTGTGAATGCTTTCCCGGGCTTCCTCCTGCAAGGATGCAAGTTTATTATCCTCCGAAGTGAGCAGTTCCGTCAAGGTCATTTGCTGTAACTGAGGATAATCCGCGAGAATTGTATTCAACTTGTCCACATAGGTCTGATAATGCTTATCATGGTGAAAATGCAGTGTCTCCTCATCCAGTACCGGAAGCAGGGCATCATATTCGTAGGGAAGAGGCTGCGCAACAAAAGGATAATGTTCTTCTAACATGAGACTCCAATCCGCCTGCGGGATACAGGCTTGCGATCATACAATATTTACCATACGCCTATTATATGCCGCACTTACGGATTTTATTTTCGGATTTGCACTTTTGCAGTCAGCGTTCTTCTCTTTTTGACATAAATTAAGCAGGAGAGAAAATTTTTTAAATATTCCCTCCTGCTCAATTCCATTTTTTATATTTTTACAGCTGTGCAATATCCACCAGTGTCAGTTCCTTACAATCGTTCATATGCTCCATGCTGGTCACGAGAGCATTGGCGGTGTCCATTGCGGTGATGCAGTAGATACCGGTCTCGATAGCGGTACGGCGGATCAGGAAACCGTCTCTGGTCTTGTCGCGGCCCTGGGTAGGGGTATCGATGACAAGGTCGATCTTGTGTCCCAGGATCAGATCCATCACGGTCGGGGATTCCTGAGAAATCTTGTTGACCTTTCTTGCTTTCACACCTGCTTCATTCAGAGCAGCTGCGGTACTTCTGGTAGCATAAATGGTGTATCCCAGCTTTTCGAAGCGTCTTCCGACTTCAATGGCTTCACCCTTATCCGCATCCTTTACGGTGATGATCATGTTCTTGTACTTTGGCAGTTCCACACCTGCTCCCAGGAATGCCTTGTACAGAGCCTCATTGAAGGTCTTGGCGATACCCAGACACTCACCGGTAGACTTCATCTCCGGTCCTAAGCTGATCTCGGCACCACGGATCTTCTCGAAGGAGAACACGGGCATCTTGATGGCAAAATACTCTGCCTCAGGCTGTAAGCCGGGCTCGTAGCCAAGCTCACGGATGGTCTTGCCGATGATCACTTCGGTCGCCAGATCCACGATAGGAATGCCGGTTACCTTACTGATATAAGGTACGGTACGGGAAGAGCGGGGGTTAACCTCAATGACATATACCTCGTCACCGATGGCAATGAACTGGATATTGATCAGTCCCTTGACATGCAGTGCCTTTGCCAGTCTTCTGGTGTACTCTGCGATCTTCTCTTTTACTACTTTATCAATGGTCGGAGCCGGGTATACGGAGATACTGTCTCCGGAGTGGATACCGGTTCTCTCGATATGCTCCATGATACCGGGGATCAGGATATCGGTACCGTCGCATACGGCATCGACCTCGATCTCCTTACCCTGTAAATACTTATCTACCAGGATCGGGTGATCCTGTGCGATACGGTTGATGATCTCCATGAATTCTTCGATCTCTTCATCGGAGATAGCGATCTGCATGCCCTGTCCGCCCAATACATAGGAAGGACGCACCAGTACGGGATAGCCCAGTCTGTTAGCAACCGCCTTAGCTTCCTCTGCGGTGTATACAGTACCGCCGGCTGCACGGGGGATCTCGGTCTCTTCCAGAATCTTGTCGAACAGTTCTCTATCCTCAGCGGCATCTACATCCTCCGCCTTGGTACCTAAGATAGGCACGCCCATCTTCATCAGGCTCTCAGTCAGCTTGATAGCGGTCTGTCCGCCGAACTGTACCACAGCACCATCGGGATGCTCAATATTTACGATAGATTCCACATCTTCCGGAGTCAAAGGCTCAAAATACAGCTTGTCCGCAATATCGAAGTCGGTACTTACGGTCTCCGGGTTATTATTGATGATAATGGTCTCATAGCCTGCCTTGGAGAATGCCCAGGTAGCATGTACAGAACAATAGTCGAACTCGATACCCTGTCCGATACGGATAGGACCGGAACCCAGTACCAGGACTTTCTTGCGTCCGGTGGTCTCCTTGGCTTCGCACTCGCCGCCGAATACGGAATAGTAATAAGGAGTGGACGCTGCGAACTCTGCAGCACAGGTGTCTACCATCTTGTAGACAGCCTTAATGCTGTTGTCATAACGCATCTTCTTGATCTCTTCCTCGGTCTTGCCGGTCAGCCTTGCGATCACGTTATCCGGGAACTCGATTCTCTTGGCTTCCTTCAGCAGATCCACTGTCAGGGGCTGTGTCTCCAGTGCATGCTCCATCTCGGTCAGAATGGCGATCTTGTCAATGAACCACAGGTCGATCTTGGTAATGTCGTGGATCTGCTCGTAGCTGATGCCCTTACGGATAGCTTCCGCAATGACATAAATACGCTGGTCATCCACGATCTTCAGACGCTCTAACAGTTCCTCCACAGACAAAGCGCTGAAATCATAGCTGCGCAGGCAGTCCACATGCTGCTCCAGGGAACGGATGGCCTTCATCAGTGCTCCCTCGAAGTTATTGCAGATACTCATAACCTCACCGGTTGCCTTCATCTGTGTGGTCAGAGTACGTTTTGCAGTGATAAATTTATCAAAAGGCAGTCTGGGAATCTTCACGACACAGTAGTCCAGTGTCGGCTCGAAGCTGGCATAGGTCTTGTGGGTGATGGCGTTCTTGATCTCATCCAGGGTAAAGCCCAGTGCGATCTTCGCTGCTACCTTCGCAATGGGGTAACCGGTCGCCTTACTTGCCAGTGCGGAAGAACGGCTGACACGAGGATTCACCTCGATAACACAATATTCAAAGCTGGTGGGATGCAGTGCAAACTGTACGTTACATCCACCGGTGATCTGCAGTTCGTTGATGATCTTCAGAGCGGAAGTACGTAACATCTGGTACTCCTTGTCGCTCAGGGTCTGGGAAGGAGCTACTACGATACTGTCTCCGGTATGCACGCCGACGGGATCGATGTTCTCCATGTTACATACGGTGATGCAGTTGCCTGCGCTGTCACGCATTACCTCGTACTCGATCTCTTTCCAGCCTGCAATACAACGCTCTACCAGTACCTGACCCACACGGGACAGACGTAAACCGTTCTCCAGGATCTCTTCCAGTTCTACCTGATTGTGGGCGATACCGCCACCGGAACCTCCCAGGGTATAAGCGGGACGCAGTACGACCGGATAGCCGATGGTATTGGTGAATTCCACACCGTCTTCCACATTTTCAACGACCTTGGACGCTGCACAGGGCTCACCGATGCGCTCCATCAGGTCTTTGAACTCCTGACGTCCTTCGGCGTTACGAATGGTAGCTGCGGTAGTACCTAACAGCTTTACATTATGAGCAGCCAGGAAACCGGACTCCTCCAGCTCCATACCGAGGTTCAGACCAGCCTGTCCTCCCAGGGTGGGAAGGATGCTGTCGGGCTTTTCCTTTTCAATGATCTGCTCCAGAACCTTTACATTCAGGGGCTCAATATATACCTTATCTGCGATATCTTTATCGGTCATGATGGTCGCAGGATTGGAGTTCACCAGGATTACCTCTACTCCCTCTTCCTTCAGGGAACGGCAGGCCTGGGTACCTGCATAGTCGAATTCCGCTGCCTGTCCGATGACAATAGGACCGGAGCCGATTACCATTACTCGTTTTACATTAGGATTCTTGGGCATCTTAGTTCTCTCCTCTCATCATATGAATGAACCGGTCAAACAGGTAACCGGAGTCCTGGGGTCCCGGACATGCTTCCGGGTGGAACTGTACGGTGAAAATGTTCTTGCCGGTGTAGGACAGACCCTCGTTGGTACCGTCGTTGACATTGATGAATGCGGGAACCGCTACGGACGGATCCAGCTTATCGGTATCTACCACATAGCCGTGGTTCTGAGAGGAAATATATACTCTTCCGGTCATCAGATCCTTTACCGGATGGTTGCCTCCTCTGTGTCCGTATTTCATTTTATGGGTATCTGCGCCGGTAGCCAGAGCCATCAGCTGATGTCCCAGACAGATTGCGAAAATAGGGATCTCGGTATCGTATAACTTTTTGATCTCGGCGATCACACCGGTACACTCCTTGGGGTCTCCCGGTCCGTTACTTAACATGATACCGTCAGGATTATCATCAATGATCTCCTGTGCGGGAGTTCCAGCGGGGTATACGGTCACCTCACAGCCTCTCTCTGCCAGGGATCTGGCGATATTTCTCTTGGCTCCCAGGTCTAACAGAGCTACCTTTAGTCCCTGTCCGGACAGCTCCGTTACCAGTGCGGGCTTGGGCTCTCTGACACCCTTTTCATAAGCTTCTTTATCAAAACGCGCTGCACCGGACAGAGGGCCGTTCTGTGCCAGATCCGTGGTGGGATTCACTACATACTTCTCCTTGCAGGTCACCTTTTCCACGACCCTGCCTGTGGTATATGCTTTCAGCTTCGGAAGCACTTCGTTCAGGTCATAGGCCTCGTTGGTGGTGATCATACCGTTCATGGTACCCTTCTCACGCAGGATCTTGGTCAGCGCACGGGTATCGATTCCGGCGATACCGGGCACACCGTTCTCCTCTAAGTATTCCTGTATTGTGCAGTCACAGCGGAAGTTGCTGGGAATACGTGAAAGCTCTCTGACGATGAATCCATCCGGCCAGGGTCTCTCCGACTCGCAGTCATCCCTGCATATGCCATAGTTACCGATCAGGGGGTAAGTCATGCATACAGCCTGTCCTGCATAGGACGGATCCGTCAGGACCTCCAGATATCCGGCCATGGATGTGTTAAATACGATTTCACTGATGATCTCTTTGTCTGCACCGATGTGCGTTCCTTCGAACACCGTTCCATCTTCCAAAATCAAAAATGCCTTCATTCTTTCCTCACATTCTGCCGCTTTTTGCGACGTTTGTATTTCTCTCAGTCTTCTACAATACCTGCGAATTGCTCCGCTCGGCAACTGCAATGTCTACGATACCTACGAATTGCTACGCTGAGTATCTGCAGTGTCTACGATACCTACGAATTGCTACGCTGCTTCGCAGCTCTCGCAATTCTGAAAACATTCGGATTCCGCGGATTTGCTTTGCAAATCGCTACATCCTCATGTTTTATGATTTAAACCGGCACCTGCCTCCCCATGCAAGCATGGTCGGCTTCTGCCGTTTAAATCTGGTATCTGCATAATCGATTTATTATATCATACAAGAAAGTAGCCCGCAATAGATGGTCGTTGCGTAAAAACCCACAAAAAACATTTCCGTAATCTCGATACTCCTTGGAGAATCTGCCAAAGCTTTGTAAAAGCTTACATTTCCCATTGCTTTTTCTATGGAATCTGATATAGAATAGAAATGTATTTTCTATTTTGAGATAACCATTCAAAAGGCCTGTGAACAGCGCCGTATCTTCGTTGAATGTCTGGTACTGTTTACAGAATAAAATTTATAACAGATTGGACAGACATCTATGGATCGTATCAGCAATGCACAAATGAATTCCCTTGGCACACGTAAAATATATTATGAAGATGTACATCAGACGGATTTTACCGCCGTGGTGACCGAATGTGTTCCTGCCAAAGAAGAAGGATATCATCTGATCGTTCTGGATGCTTCCGCATTTTTCCCGGAAGAGGGCGGCCAGTCCGCCGATAAAGGCACCTTAAACGGTCAGGAAGTACTGGATGTCAGCATTAAGCAGGGCATCCTGTATCATAAAACGGCCTGTGAGTTTCCCGTCGGCACCCGGATCACCGGTCATGTGGACTGGAACCGCCGGTTTGATTTCATGCAGCAGCACTCCGGGGAGCATATGATCTCCGGCTTGCTGCATTCCCATTTCGGTCTGGAAAATGTGGGTTTTCATTTAAGTGACAGAGAAGTGACACTGGATATGAACGGGGAAGTCTCTCTGGAACAACTGCGCCTTATCGAACAGGAAGCCAACGCTTACGTCTGGAAAAATCTTCCGGTCAACATCAGCTGGCCCACCGCCGAAGAACTGGCGAGCTTAAATTACCGTAGCAAGCTGGCTCTCACGGAAAATGTACGTATCGTCGAGATCCCCGGCGTGGATCTGTGTGCCTGCTGTGCTCCGCATGTAGATACCACCGGACAGATCGGTCTCATCAAAGTTGTAAATGTGCAGAGCCACAGAGGCGGTGTCCGCATCAATATTCTCTGCGGAGACCGTGCTCTGGCGGATTATACCGAAAAACAGGATTCCATCTGGGCAATTTCTTCTCTGCTCTCAGCGAAACAGCCGGAAGTAGCAGGTGCTGTTGCTCGCGCAAAAGAGGATGCACGGCTGCAAAAAGAACGCGCCAATGCTTTACAGGCAGAACTTCTGAAGGTACAGATGAACGCACTCCCCTCCCCGGAAGAAGTACACCACGTGCTTCTCTTCGTCGGTGAACTGGATGCCATTGCCCTACGTAACGCTGTGAATACCCTGACCGGAAAATATTCCGGTTACTGTGGTATCTTTGCCGGAGACGATACAAACGGTTATCGATTTATTGTAGGCAGTGCTTCCTGTAACTGTCAGGAACTGGCAGACCGCATGCGCCGGGAGCTTTCCGCAAAAGGCGGCGGATCCGCTCCCATGATCCAGGGGAACGTTACTGCCACGGCAGATACCCTGCAG
>ERZ780139.2812-NODE-2812-length-12400-cov-31.698582_pt1 | contig 12400 bp, 5 predicted proteins | sample MGYA00511476_ERZ780139 | MGnify/ENA primary metagenome ERZ780139 (study PRJEB29588, sample SAMEA2158190) | human gut metagenome | biome: human gut; feature: human-associated habitat; material: faeces | place: Denmark | collected 2008/2010 ... | reverse complement strand
GTCGTGACTATCTGAAAGTCGGTCAGATTATGGAAATCCTGCGTCAGCGTGGCGTTCGCCTTATCGCCATCAATGACGGCGTGGACAGTGCCAGAGGGGACGATGATTTTACCCCTTTCCGCAACATTATGAAGAACATAAGCTGTTTGGGAAGGGTGTTCTGCTGAATCACTCTTTTTCGACAAAGCGATGCGGTTCAATCGCAAACCGTTTTCATAGAATGTTGTCAGGTATATGCCCGGACTGCGGATGCAGCCGGGTCTTTTCTTTTTCCCATTATACCACACCTACGAAGCGGTAAAAGATTTTAATGTCCTGGTGACGCTGACCGTCTATAACAGAGCGTTCCCCGATCTCGATATGGTCAATCAGTTCCTCAACGATTTCCCGGTCAAGCTCCTGCACATCCAGATAGCGGCGAATGATGCCTGCCCATTGCCGGATATTTTCAACTTCCTGTCGGGCTTTCCGTTCTTCTGCCAAAAGAGCCTCCAACCGGGTCGACTTTTGGATGCGTTCCTGTTCGCTTTTCTGAATCAGGACAGCAAAGGTATCGCTATTGATCGTGCCGCTGACCTTATCCTCGTAGAGCTTGGCGGTCATGTGTTCCAGCTCTCCAATACGCCGCCGCAATCGGCTGATCTCCAGCTTAGAATCCTCCTGTTTGGCTGCGCTTTCGGAAAGTATCTGCTGTTTCAGCTTGTCCAGCACCTCGTTTTCATCCTGTGCTACCGCCTGACTGTGCGCCCTGATTTCCTTCAGCACCAGCGTTTTCAGCGAGATTTCATAAATCCGATGCCAGGAGCAGGCGCTGTGTCCGGTTGTAGAAAAATGGGAGCAGATATAGGAAACATACCGCTTGACTGTCCCGTTTTTCCTGCGCTGGGTCTCACGGGTGGCTATCAAAGGATGCCCGCAATCGGCACAGACCAGCTTGCCGGTGAACAGGGCGGGCAAAGGGGCGGCATGGTTTGCTGCCTGCTGTTTGACTGCCCGGTTCTTTTCCTGAACCGTTTCCCAAAGTTCCCGGTCAATGATCGCTTCGTGTGCATCCTCATGGCAAATCCATTCCATTTCTGGCTTCTGTATCATGGCCTTATCCTTGTAGGAACGGGTGCCGGTACGGTTCTGCGTAACTATGCCGAGATAAACGGTGTCATTCAGAATGTTTTTCACCGTGGCATAGGTCCAAAGTTTGGAGTATTTGCAGATGCCTTTTTTTCCGTAGTGCAGTTCCCAGTGCCAGCGGGGAGAAAGGATGTCTTTCTTGTTCAGCACCGCCGCAATCTTGCCGTAGGCCATGCCGGAATAGCGCATCTGATAGATTTCCCGCACCACAGCGGCGGCTTCTTCATCAACCACCAGCCGGTGTTTGTCCTCATCACTCTTGCGGTATCCGTAAGGAGCGTAGGCGGTCAGGTATTGGCCGCTTTTCTTTTTAGCGTACAGCACTGATTTGATTTTTCCAGACAAGTCTTTCAGATGGTAGTCGTTCATCAGACTGCGGAAGTGCAGCATATCGGTGTTGTCGCCCTCGCTGTCCAGACAGTCCAGAACAGACACGAACCGGCAGCCAAGGGACGGGAAAATCACATCCGTATAACGGCCTACCTCTACAAAGTCACGCCCCAAACGGGACAGGTCTTTGACCAGAATCAGGTTAATCAGGCCGTGGCGGGCATCCTCCAGCATTTCCAAAAATCCGGGCCGCTGAAAATTTCCGCCGCTGTACCCATCGTCCCGATAAGTCTTGACCTCTATCCAGCCGTTGAGCATGACAAATTTGGAGAGGATTTCGTGCTGGTTCTCTATGCTGGTGGATTCATCACCGGGGATATAGTTCTTTGCCTTTGCGGAATTGGAGGCATCGTCCACACTCAGGCGGCAGTAGATGCCGACCTTATATTGCTTCTTCAAGTGGCTGCCTCCTTTCTTCCTGTGCCAGTGCCGCATCCACATTGCCCACATAGCGGTAGTAGACGCGGAGGTCACAAATCCGCTGTCCGCCCACTTTTTTGGTTTCTCCAACCTCAATGCGGTCTACCAGTTCAAAGAGAATGGATTCATCCAGCTCGGTAATCTCTGTGTACCGGCAGATAATAGCCAGCCAGCGGTTGGCGTCAGTTCGGTTTTCCAGATAGCTTTTGACCTTACGTTCCAGTTCCGGGATTGCTTCGGCCTTTTCTGCCCGTTCTGCTTCGTATTTGTGCATCAGGGTTTGAAAAACGGTCTGCGGGATGGTTCCGGCGCATTTATCCTCATAGAGATTCTGCATCAGCCGTTCCAGCTCGGAAAGCCGCGCCGTGTATGTTTTCAGCTCCTGTTCGCAGGAGGAAAGGCGGCTTTTAGCTTCCTTATCCTTTAAGCGGACAATCTGCTGGACCAGCTGTTCCGGGTCATATTCCGCAAAACGGGCCTTTTCCCGAATGTCCTCCAACACAAGCTGGCTCAGCACATTCTCATAGATGGTGTGGATGGTGCAGGCACCTTTGCCGCTGCGGGAGTAGTTCCCACAGATAAAGGAGCTGTACCGCCCCGGCGTTCCGTCTTTATAGGTGAATCGCTCCACCTGATTTCTCATTTTGAAACCGCAGTCAGCACAGTACACAAGGCCGGTGAAGATGCTCCTGTAACCGTCAGCGGAAGAAGATTTCCGCACCTTCTTTTTATCAATGCTGACTACGGTATCCCACAGCTGCTGTGAGATAATCGGTTCATGGGTCCCTTCCACACGAATCCATTCTTCCTCCGGCTTACCCACGAGTTTACGGGATTTATACGACAGCGTTCCGGTCTTTCCCTGAACCATGTTGCCGATATAAACCTCGCTGCGGACAATGTTTTTCACCGTCTGGTCTGCCCATTTGTGGTTGACCCGGCGCGGATCGGTCTGTCCCTTGCGCTGGTAGTACAGCACACCGGGGGACGGGATGCCTTCCTCATTCAGCATAACGGCGATGGCGTGAAACCCTGTTCCGGCTGCCCGCATCTCGAAGATACGGCGCACAATCGGGGCGGTGTCCTCGTCGATCACCAGATGGTGCTTATCCGCTGGGTCCCGCTTATAGCCGTAGGCGGGATAGGTTCCCATGAATTTCCCGTTTTCTGCACAGGCTTTTTTGACTGCTTTGACCTTCTTACTGGTGTCGCGGCTATAAAATTCGTTAAATAAGTTCAAAAAGCACATGACATCGGTGCTGCCATTGGTGCTTTCCGTGTCAATGCCGTTGTTCAGAGCGATAAACCGGCAGCCCAGGGATGGGAATAAGTAATCCGTGTATTGCCCGAACTCAATGTAGTTACGGCCAAAACGGGACAGGTCCTTGACCAGAATCACATTGATCCGCTTGGCCTTGGCGTCCTCAATCAGCCGCTTGACCCCAGGACGGTCAAAATTCGTACCTGAATATCCATCGTCGATATAGGTATCAATTTCATTCCAGCCCCGCTGCCGTACATAGTTCTGGAGCAGCAGCTTCTGGTTTTCGATGCTGACGGATTCTCCGTCGCGTTCATCGTCGTTACTCAAACGGCAGTAGATGCCGACGTTGTATGTTTTTGTAGCCATCTTTATTTTCCCTCCCGATTATCCAGATTCCATACCTCGTGCGGCGTGATGGCTCCACAGGGAGTATCCCTGTATGAACATCGTAACGGAGAATCCATCGCCGCGCAAGTATGCGGCAAAGCCGGGAGGATGGTGTGACTATGTAGCCGTGTGTACGGAACAGCCGGCAGGTGTGGAAACCTCCGACATGGCGCGCCGGACAGCCAGCTGCTCCAAAGTCTTTCCCAGCTCCTTTTCACCTAAAAAAAAGCTGGTCACACGGTAAATGGTTTTCCCGATTTTCACCTCTTTGTAGGAGGTTATAGGGGTATTCCTCTGATCCATATTGACGCACCTCCAGTCAAAAAACCTGTTTCTTCATAAGATATGAGGAAACAGGTTGTCTCAATTCATATAAAGACAAGCAGCCGCACCGATAAAGTTGAGGGGATATGCGAACCTGCTAATCGGTACGGCTGCTGTATTGTAGTTTGGTTATTGCTCGCCACATTTGCCACGCACCCCTGACGATGGGGACATTCCGGTCTCCGCTGGCGCGGCTGTCATAACTCCGCAGCGTCGTTTTACTCGTGCGCCGCAGGGTTCCTCCCAAGTCTTTAGGAGGCCGTGAGGAAGTATCTTTAAGCCCCCATGCAGTCATCGCGCCGAATCTGCCACAATCCGTTTTATGAAATCGTAGATCGCTCCGAAGCAGTTCTTTCATCACCTCCCTGACTGCTCCATCTTCGCGGCGTTTCATATTCGCTCGTACATGGGTTATGTACCGGAAATGCCGTCTATTCAGTTGTCAAGCTGCATGAGAGAGATAGACCCTCTCACTTACTTCCCCGTTGGGAGAGTGGTTTTGGTCTATGCTTTTCCCATGTTTTCCAAAAAAATTTTTAATTTTTGGAGCAGCTTGACTTTGCGCTGATGCAGAGCTGTTTTGGAAATTCCAAGCTCCATGCTGACAATCCGTTCTGACTTGTCCTCGAAATACAGTTTGTGGAGAATAATCCTCTCATCCTCTGACAAACATTCCAATAATCCCTCCAGCCAAACGGACGAGACCGCCTGTTCCTCCACGGGTTGACCAGAAGTAGCAAACTGCTTGTCCTTTGCCAGCAGGCGCTCATAGGAATCCTCTCTGCTGGGCAGAAAAGTTGCGGTGTCTTTCTGGAACTTCTCCGTTTTCAGATCGTAGGAAAAGTATTCTTCTTTTCGCTCATAGTGCTGATACACACGGTAAACCTGTTCGCTTACCGGCACAGCCTGTCCATCTATGTAAAGATAATAATTCGCCCTTTCTTCACGATTTTTACTCATAGCCGTTACCTCCGAAAAAGTTTGAAAAGTAGATAGGTTTTCAAACTCTCGAAGGGCGGCGAACGGCAGCCGACAAAGCGGAATCGTTTCTGTCGAACCGTTGGGGAATATGGTTCGGCAGGTGGAGGTTTGTCGGACTTTTTGTGATACTTCCGTCGGTTTTTGTTTTTGTTTTTGAATACAGAAAATGGGGGGTTCTTATCGAAAAAAGGCGTACAAAAATAGGGCGCAAGTGATGGTAAGTTCACTTGCGCCCTAATCGGACTGGATATGTTATTTTGGAAGTCTCCACCTGTTAGCGGTGGAGAAAGGTCAAAAGGGGTATCTACCCATAAGCAGCCTCCCTTGCACCGCTATGGGAATGGAACAAAGCAGTAGAAGTTATATGTCCCGAAAACCGCTTGCGGCATCTATTGTTACTGTTTCAATATACTCCAATGCTGCTTCGTGTCCTTTCTGAATTTGTGGTCAGTTATCTTCTCGCGCCATCTGCGCCAACTTCGTAGCCGTCCACTTTGGTGCTGACCGCCATAGAGCCGTCTGCGTAGAAGTAGTACCACTTGCCATCAATCTGCTTCCAGCCGCCGGAGAACATCTTACCGGTGGCCTTGTCCAGCCAGTACCATTTCTGGTCGTCGGAGAGCCAGCCTTTGACCGGCCCTCCGTCCTTGTAGTAACTCCATTCGCCGCTGTCATTTTGCTGCCAGCCGTTTGCGGACTGCGGGTCAATGACAATCTCCACAAACCGGTGCAGGACAGTAGCCGCCTCGGCGCGGGTGGCGTTGCCCTGCGGGTCAAACCGGTTGTTTTCCTTGCCGGAGAGAACGCCCGCCTGCTGCATAGCCTTGACCGCATCCTTTGCCCAGGAAGAAATCTGCGCGTTATCGGCAAAGGTCACAGCCGCCAGCGTTTTCGGTATGGAGTAACCCATCTTGTCAGCGTAGTTCTTCATAATTACTGCCATCTGCTCACGGGTGATGCTGCTGTCCGGGGCAAAGGTGGAGGAAGTCGTACCGCTGACAATTCCCTTACTCGCTGCCCAGTTGACATAGGGGGAGTAGTAGGCGTTGGCTTTCACATCAGTAAATTTCCTGTTTTGGTAATCCGCCGGATTGATTCCTGCCAGCCGTCCCAGGGCGGTGACGAACATTCCCCGTGTCAGGGTGGTGTTCGGACTAAAGGTGGTTTTGCTTGTGCCGGAGAACAGCCCGCGGCTGACTGCAAACAGGATGTGTTCCTTGGCCCAATGACCATTGATGTCGGTGAAGTTCGGAACCGGGTTCTTGTAGCCTACGCCGTAGATACTAAAATGCTGTGCTTCAAAAATCACGGCTTTCTGGTCCGCGTCATAACTGGACTTGGTGAGCCATTGTACCTTGCCTTTGTCGTTCACATAGACCGCATACAGGTTTCCAGCCTGTTCGTTTGCCGCCGGGGTATAGGGCAGTTTGACGGAAACCGTCTTGCCTTGCCAATCGGTGAGGGGCACTTTCTTGCCGCCTTTGACATAAACCAGAGAGAACTCATAAACTGGTCTTGTTCCAATCGCCGCCTTTGCCTTAGCGGAAGTGACCGCTGCTTTGGAAACCCGCAGAATCAGATTCCCTCCCTTGGACTGGGCATTCAGCATCTTCAAGGTATCCAACGTAAATCCGAAAGAGGGCAGGCCGTTTGTAGTAATCTCAAACCGGCGTACCTTTGCCGTCACCAGCTTGTCCAGCGTCTGTGCCTTGATGGTGATGGTAAGATTCTTTGCATCTGCCGCGTTCTGGATGGGAACCGTTACGGCAATGCCGTTTGCGGTGGTTCCATTTTTCTTCGCGTCAGCGGTGGCCTTGTTGATTGCGTCCTGTACGGCGTTGCCGTTAATGCTGGCATTTCCGTTTTTATCCGGTGTTGCCGGCTTGGTCTGGCTGGTGGTAGGGATTTCCGGTTTGGTCTGATCCGGACGCTCTACAACCGTGGAGCCGCTGGAATCGCCGTTATCGGAAGAAGAACCACTACCGGAGGACGAGCCACCGCCAGAGGAACTGCCCCCGCCGCTGCTGGGTTTCTTCACCGCTGTCAGCGCAATGGTTGTCTCGGACTGGGCGTATTCAGTATCTGCGGCCTTGACCGCTTTGATTTGAATTTCGCCGATGTCAGTTACCGTAACCTTACCGTTGGCATCCACTGTTGCGGGGCCGCTGATGATCTCCCATGTGACCGTCCCTGTACCGGAACCGCCGATGGTCGTCAAGGTAAAGGTGTCCCCGTTGTAGACGGTAGTGGGCTTGCCGGTGATGGAAAGAGCCGCCTGCTCTGCCTTACCCACGGTAAGTGCATCGGTTTTGGCCGTTTTTCCGCCATAGCTGATGGTGACAGTTTTTCCGCTATGCTCAGTAACGGTCAGCACCGTGCCCTGGGCGGGTTCGGCGGTCAGCTTGTTGGCGTCCCAGCCAATGGTTTTGCTGGTGTTGTCTCTATAGCTTACCTGCACCGACAGGCCGTTCAGATCCAGCGTCTGGCCGCTGGTGTAGGCCAGCTTGGCGGGCTGGGTTTGGATGGAAATGCTGCTGACCTCTTTTTCGGGGGTGGTAATTGCCACGCCTGTGCTGATGGTTTCCGCATAGTTGGTGGTGGCCGCCACCTTTGCAAAGAAGTAGTAGGTGGTATCTGCGGTCAAGCCGGAGAATGCTTTCTCTGCCTGCCACTTACTGGGGGCTGTGTTGGTGGTATTCATGCCGTAGCTGACTGCTGCGCCGGTGTTGCCGGGTTCTACCTGAGCCTCCTCCAAGGTGATCTGCGTTGGGCTGTCCGCTTGCCCGGTAAGGGTGATCTTATAAGAAGCAGGGCTTACCTTCACTGTAAGGTTTTGCTGTACCGGGTTATAGTTGCCGCTACTATCTTTGTTGTAAGTAGCAGGGAAGGTGTTCTCTCCTACATTGCCAACCGAAGTATTTAGATCATTCCAAGCCCAGCCGTCTGTCAGAGGTACATCCTTCAGCGTGTCGCCATAAGTGGCGGTCAGACCGGTAGGGGGCGTGTAGTTCGGTTGGGCCTTGTTGATGGTAAATGTCCCTGTGGCGGTGGCTGTGTAATTGCCCTTACCGGTGGCGGTCACTGTGACCGTTCCGGCATTGGTGAGGTTTCCGTCCCCGCCGTTGCTGTTGGAATAGGAGAGGGTGTAGTCTGTGCTTGCACTCAGGGTCTTACTGTCCAGCGTCACCGTCACAGTGGGATCTTTGGAGGTTCCGTCATAGGTAAACGGCCCGCCGCTGACCTCCACCTTGGCGTCGTTCAGCGAGGCCAGAGCGATGGTAAATTTCCCGCTGGCTGAACCGGTGTAGTTTCCACCTGCTTTCGCGGTCACAGTTACGGTCGCCTGCCCAGCATTGATATTATTGCTGGCGCCGATGGTGTACTGATCGCTGGGGACGGTCTTGCCGCCCAGCGTGACAACCACATCACCAGCGGCTGGGGTCTGCGCCTGGCCGGTGTAGGTATAGGTGCCGTTTACTTTCACTGTCGCGTCGTTCAGCTGGGCCGGAGCGATGGTAAAGCTCCCCGTTTTTGTGCTGATATAGTTGCCTGTACCGGTGACAGTTACGGTAGCATTGCCCACATTGGTGTTATCCGTATAGTTAACCGTATAGTCGGTGTCCTTTGTAAGCTGCGTACCGTTCCATGTTACACTTACCTCTGGGATAATGGGAGAATTGGTATAAAAATACTTGCCGTTCACCGTCACAATGGCATCCTTCAAATCTCCCTGCACCGTAAGCCGGGTGCTGCCGGTTTGCGGCTTCAGCCCCATGCTGCCGCCATATTCGGCGGTAATAGTATTTTCTCCAACCGCAAAGCCTTTCTCTTGTGAAATTTCCACATCGGAAAGGGTGGCAGCATCGCCGTTGACATTTGCTGTGCCAAGGCTTTTCTTATTGCTGTCTGTTCCAACGAAAAATTCCACTTGATTTTCTGCTGCACGAGTGATGGCATTTGCCGTTTTGGATATAGTGGCCGCTCTGGATATAGTGGCCGCTTTGGATATGGTGGCAGTGATGTTCACCTTGGAACCGTAGGTTGCCGGTGATGGGCTGACGTTGACCGTTACATTCGAATCCTTTTGCAGATTGTTCCGAATGGTATTTGCAACGGTGCCGGAACCCACAAGATTCCCTTTGCCGTCCAGAGTGCCGTCTCCTGTGATTGTTCCGCTATTGGTGAGGGTCACGCCGTCCTTCACGGTCAGGGTGGTGTTTTTCGGTATGGTCAGCGTTTTGTCCGATGGAATCTCCAAATTCTCTTGCAGGGTTTGATCTCCATAGACTGTGCCAGTATTTCCCTCGAAGATAATGCCGCTCCAACTATTCTGATTACTTGTATCGCTGATACCCCCATTGGCAACAATCAGGGCATGACCGTCCGCTCCGGTTGCGAAGCTGCCGCCAGAACCATCACTTCCATCGCCGATTCCGGCTGCTAATTCTCCACCGGTTGCGGCAACACTGCCGCCGTTGATAGTGATTGTACCGCCAGAACCCTTCCGTCCGCCGCCGATTCCGGCTGCATAATCTCCGCCGGTTGCCTTCACTGTGCCGCCGTGGATGGTGATGTTGCCGCCAGAACCAGTATATCCGCCGCCGATTCCGGCTCCATTATCTCCGCCGGTTGCGGTGACATTGCCGCCGTGGATGGTGATTGTGCCGCCAGAACCACTATTTCCGCCGCCGATTCCGGCTCCAGAACCTCCGCCGGTTGCCTTCACTGTGCCGTCGTGGATGGTGATGGTGCCGCCAGAAGCATCAAATCCGGCGCCGCTTCCGCCGCCGATGCCCGCGCCGCCTTTGTTACCGTTTGCGGTCACTTCGCCGCCGTGGATGGTGATTGTGCCTGCAGCCTTCCCGTTTCCGCCGCCGATGCCCGCATCCCAGTCGCCGCTGTTTGCGGTCAGCCTTCCCGTGTTTTCCCCGACAGACTGGGCATAAACGGAAAAACTGTTGCCCTTTGCCACATTGATGCCGCCGTCGACGGTCAAAGTTGTGCCATCCGTCAAAATCAAGCGGACATTCCCGGTAACGGTGACGAGTTCATCAATTGTTACATTGCGGTTGACCACATACCAGCCGTCACTCCATGCGGTCGTACTGCCGTCCACCACAGTGTAGTTTCTACATTCCTTGGTTTCCCAGTTCTGCCCATTTTCATCACAGGTTCGGTAAGAAACAGGTGGAGGTGGTAAAAGCGGTTGGTTCCCCTCGACTGTGCCGTTTCCTGTGATTGTTCCATTGTTGGTGATTTTTCCGTTGTTTATAATTTTTCCGTTATTGGTGAGGGTCACGCCGCTGTTCACAGTCAGGGTGGTGTTTTCCGGTATGGTCAGCGTTTTGCTCCGTGGAATCTCTATATTCTCTTGAATGGTTGGATTTCCATAGACTTTGCCGTCGTTTCCCTCGAAGATAATGCCGCTCCAGCTGTCTTGGCTGCTCTTATCGCTGATGCCCCCATTGGCAACAATCAGGGCATGACCGTCCGCTCTGGTTGCAAAGCTGCCGCTATCAGCCGCCTGAAATCCTCCGCCGATTCCGGCTCCATTATCTCCGCCAGTTGCGGTGACACTGCCGCCGCTGATGGTGATGTTGCAACCAGAGCCGCGGCATCCGCCGCCGATTCCGGCTGCTAAATTCCCGCCGGTTGCCTTCACTGTGCCGCCGTTGATGGTGATAGTGCCGCCAGAAGCACCATATCCACCGCCGATTCCAGCTGCTTCGTCTCCACCGTTTGCTTTGACATTGCCGCCGTGGATGGTGATTGTGCCGCTGGAACCACCCTCTCCGCTGCCGATTCCGGCTGCTAAATTCCCGCCGGTTGCCTTCACTGTGCCGCCGTGGATGGTGATAGTGCCGCCAGAACCGCCGCTTCCGCCGATTCCGGCTGCGAAGCCCCCGCCGGTTGCGGTCACTTTGCCGCCGTGGATGATAATATTGCCGCCGCTACCATCCTGACTACCGCCGATTCCGGCTGCATTTTCTCCGCCGCTTGCGGTGACATTGCCGCCGTTGATGGTGATTGTGCCACCAGAATCACCATCTTCGCTGCCGATTCCGGCTATAGAAGCATCATCTTGGCCGGTTGCGGTCAGCGTTCCCATATTTTCCCCGACAGACTGGGCATAAACGGAAAAACTGTTGCCCTCTTCCACATTGATGCCGCGGTTGACGGTCAGGCTTGCGTTATCTGCCAGAATCAGATGAACCTCGCCGCTGACGGTGACGCGGTTGTCGATGGTCACAGCGCCGTTGACTACATACCAGCCGTCACTCCATGCGGTCATGCTGCCGTCCACCACAGTGACATTATCTGCTGTCTGTTTACTGCCGTTTTCGTCCAAATAGGAAACGCCGTTCTCCGCCAGTAAATTGACCATACCATTGAAGAAGTGGAACAGGCTCTCGAAAACCTCTGTCCCGGTAAGCAGTGCCTGTTCGTCCTCGGTCAGGGCTTCGTAGGCTTCGTATGCCGCCTGCAAGTCGGCGTAAACTGCGTTCTGCTCATCTTTTGTCATGGTCGTCAACTTGTCCGTTGCGGGTAGGGCGTCGATCAGCTTTTGCACGTCCCCTGCGGAAAGCTGCGCCGCATTAGAGGGGGTGGCCGTTTCCGGCTCGTCCTCTACGTCGCACTCGCCGCAGATATAACCGCAGGGCCTCCCCTCAGTGGCCGGGACATAGCCGCAAGCCTCGTCATGTTCGTGTTTGCAGTCTAATTCTTTTTTGATACAGCCGGTGTCCTCGCTGCACTCGTGGGTGCAGTTTACCGGCTCCTGATTTTCCGCATCGGACGGGCTGGCTGTGTTATCCGACACGCTTTCTGCCGGGTAGCAGTCCGCCGTATGCTTGTGGACGCAGCTTGTCACAAGGGTATAGCAGTCCTCGGTGTGTTCGTGATTGCAGGGCGTCCCCTCGCTGCCCTCGGTGTAACCGCAATCCTCCGTATGTTCGGCGTGGTGTTCGCATAAACCGCCTACATTTCGATTTGAATTTTCCACCGCCAGTACATTTACCGGCAAAGTGGAGCATACCATCGTGCCCGCCATCAGCAGAGCAGCGATCCGTTTCTTTAATTTCATAGTTATCCTCCTGTTCCTGTGCTGGTCTATCAAAAATGCAAAAAGGAAGCGGTTATCCATCCGGCTGGAATGGACAACTGCTTCCTCTGTTATAGCGATATGCGGATAGCACAAAAACAGGCAGATTTAACCCTGTCTGTCTGTCTGTCTGTCTGTCTGTCTGTCTGTCTGTCGTAAGTATATTGTTCAACGGCATAGTTTGTCAACCTCTTTTCCCGCAAAAAAGCGCATAATTTTCCCTTTCCCTATATTTTACGATACGGCGTTTTGGATGTCAATAGGTTTGGAACGAATGAAGTGTAATACGGCGTGAATGATGTGTTTTCTCTTGCGCTGCCCGTCGTATTTGTTCAATAGTCATCCGAGATTCCCGTTTTGTAAACGAGTTTCACATTTTGAAAGCGACCTGCAAATTTTGTACC
>ERZ780139.2806-NODE-2806-length-12423-cov-8.636966_pt1 | contig 12423 bp, 10 predicted proteins | sample MGYA00511476_ERZ780139 | MGnify/ENA primary metagenome ERZ780139 (study PRJEB29588, sample SAMEA2158190) | human gut metagenome | biome: human gut; feature: human-associated habitat; material: faeces | place: Denmark | collected 2008/2010 ... | reverse complement strand
GGGGGCGCTTCCAGCGCCTCGGGCTTTGCGGGCAGCTCGGGGGAGTAGATCACGCGCAGGTGCTTGACGCCGCGGTCGCGCAGTTCCTTGCGCATCACGCGCGCAAGCGAGCAGTTGCGCGTTTTGGAGATGTCCGTGATACACAGCTGCGAGGCGTCGAGCTTGTTCCCCGTGCCCATGGCGGAGAGGATGGGAATGCCATGTGCCTGCGCGGTCTGGATGAGGTCGAGCTTGCTCGACACCGTGTCGATCGCGTCGAGGATGTAATCATAGCGCGCGGTGAAGAAGTCCTCACGGTGCGCGGCGTCGTAGCGCGCACAGATGAGGTGCAGTCTGACATCGGGGTTGATATCGCGGCAACGCGCGGCGAGTGCGTCGGTCTTATTTTGGCCAACGGTGGAGTGCAGTGCCTCGAGCTGACGGTTCAAATTTGTGGGGCTGACAGTGTCGTCGTCGATGAGCGTCAGCTCGCCGACGCCCGAGCGCACCAGCGCCTCGACCGCGTAGCTGCCCACGCCGCCAAGGCCGAATACGGCCACATGGCTGTGCCGCAGGGCGTCCATCGCATCGCCGCCGAGCAGCATCTGCGTGCGTAAAAACTGATTGTCCATAGTGTCGCCTCAAAAGTCAGAATCAAAAAGAAATAAGCTGCCGGTCAGAAACCGGCAGCTTATTTTGTCGTAAGTAGGGAGATTTACCCGACGTACTTCATGCCGCTGAGCTGCTCGGCCTCCACACCATCGGTGATGGCAGCGTACCACTTGTTGTAGGCGCTGCTCTTGAGAGAGGTCTCCGCCTGAACGTACCAGTAGGGGTTCTCATTTGTGCTGACAAAGTACATCACGTGATAGCCGTAGCTCGTCTGCACGATGCCGGTGTCGCCGGGCTGGCGGGAGGAATCGAAGCACCAATCCTCAAACTCGCTGACCATCTGGCCGCGGTAGATATCGGTGTACAGGCCGCCGGAGGAGGCGTTGGAGTCGGTGGAGTTGGCGACGGCCAGAGCGGCAAAGGCGTCCTCGGTCTGCTCGCCGTCGTTGTACTGCTGCAGGAGCTCGTTGGCCTTCTCCTCGCTGTCAACAAGGATATGGCGCACGGAAACGGTGTGATAGTCGTTGCGGCTGCGGGAGTGGAAGAGCACGGCGTAATAGCCGGTCTCGCCATAGGCGGCGACGGTGGTGTCGCCCGCCTGACGGGCATCGTCAAACGCCCAGGTCAGCATGTCGGAAGAGCCGTTCGCGGCATAGGCGACATGCGCATAGGAGCCTTCCATATCCTCGCCGATGGCATCGAACGCCTCGCCCTGCGCGTAGCGGGAAAGGGCGGTCTCGGCCTTCTGCTTGGCCTCATCAAGAAGCTGGGCCTTCTCCTCGTCGGTCGCATCGCTGCCGGCGCCGGAGCTGAAGAGGATGTACTCGATGTCAACGCTCTGATAGCTCTTGGGGTCGGCGTCATAAGCGGCCTGCACCTCGTCGGAGGTGTAGGACAGGGAGTCAGAGTAGCTGTTGGAGTAAGCCTGCGCGAGCGCCATCATGCGGATGTTGCGCTCGAAGACCTTCTCGTTGACCAGCGGGCCGCACACGGCCTTGATGTACTGCGCGCGGGTGTAACCGGCGGAAGCTGCGGAAGCATCCAGATCGGAGAGCGTCTCCTGCACGGACTGCTCCACTTCCTCGCTGGCGTCAAAGCCTTCAGCCTCAGCCTTCTGCGCGAGCAGGGCGTAAGACTTGAGGCTCTCGAGCGCCTGATCGCGGAAATAGTCGTACCAGGTGCCGCCATCGGTCACGGGGCAGTCCTGCTCCTTGAGCGACTTGCTGGTGTCGAGACCGTAAACGCTCAGATAGTAGGAGTTCTGGGAGACGAAGCTGTTGTAGATGGTATTGTAGAAGTAGCTCACGTCGGCGGCCGTGTAGGTCTCGTTGCCGATGGTCACGGCGTCGGCGCTGCGTTCGATCACCTTGGAGTTGGCGACCGTGACGACGATACCGACGATCACGAAGATGACGGCGATAGCGATATACAGGGCATTGCTACGGCGATCCTTCGCCTGCTCGTCCTTTTCGCGCTTCGTCCGGGGATCGACATAACCGCCTGCCAGATTCTCCTGGCGGCTCTTCTTTTCTCTGGATGCACTCATTTGTTTGTTCAGTCCTCTCAATTATTGGGTTTTGCAGATTTGCAAAAGTGCTATTGAAAATGCCCAATCATTATAACGAATGGAACACAATAATGCAATGACAAAATTGTGAAGATTCTTCGTACCATTTTCCGCCCGCAGGCGGAAAACAATTAAAATCGTAATTCCTGACGACATGTGCGTCAGGAATTACTCTTTGCGCAAAGCGAGTGTCGAATTGTCTGCTTGTGCAGACAATGAGGCACAGAGCGACGCAAATCTTTCTCAATGAAAGCGACGTAAGTCGGTTTCATTGAAGTTACTTCGTGCCGAAAATGCGGTCGCCCGCGTCGCCGAGACCGGGGACGATGTAGCCGTGCTCGTTGAGATGATCATCGAGTGCGCCGGCGTAGATATTGACGTCGGGGTACTTCTCCTGAACGGCCTTGATGCCCTCGGGAGCGGCGACGAGCACCATGAGCGTGATGTGCTTGCAGCCGCGCTTGACCATCTCGCCGATGGCTTCGCAGGCAGAGCCGCCGGTGGCGAGCATCGGGTCGACGATCATCACGTCGCGCTCGGCAACATCCTTGGGCATCTTGCAGAAGTAGGGGTGGGGCTCGAGCGTCTCTTCATCGCGGTACATGCCGATGTGGCCCACGCGGGCGGAGGGCACCATGCGCAGCACGCCGTCGACCAGGCCGAGACCGGCGCGCAGGATGGGGACGACAACGAACTTCTTGCCTGCGAGCGTGGGGGCGTCCATCTCGCAGATGGGGGTCTTGATGTGCTTGGTGGTCAGCGGGAGGTCGCGCGTGGCCTCGTAGGTGATGAGCATACCGATCTCGGACACGAGCTCGCGGAAATCCTTGACGCTGGTGTTTTCATCGCGCATGATGGTGAGCTTGTGGGCGACGAGGGGGTGGTTCATGATGTGTACTTTCTCGTTGAATTTGGCTTCCATTGCTTTGACCTCCGAAAAAATATATTTTAATGTGTTTTTGCTTACTGGTTCAATTTGGAGCTTCTCAGGCGCTCTGCCTGCGCGGGGCGCAGATAAACGGGGAGAAGCTCCTGCGCGCTCACGGCCTCGCCGCGCGCATAGGCGCGCTCGGCCGCAAGGCCGACGCCCACGGCGCTCTGATAAAGGAGCATACTGGGCGCGAGTGAGCACTTGACGCCGTGCTCTTCTAAATAACGATAGCACAGCACGCCGCCGTCGCCAAGGACGGTGATGGGCTGCTGCTTGCCTTGAAGCTGCGCGCAGAGCTCTTCGAGCGAGATCGCGCGGTCCGGCGTCAGGCGCGTGAGTTCGCCGCCCTTTGCCTCGAAAACGGCGTTATAGACCTGCGAGCGGCGCGCGTCCATCGCGCCGACGATAAGCCCGTCGATGTGCGCGGCATTCTGCACCATGGCCTCGAGCGTCGAAACGCCGAGGCACGGCTTGTCTGCGGCCCAGGCAAGGCCCTTGACCGCCGCAATGCCGATGCGAAGGCCCGTGAACGAGCCCGGCCCCGCCGCGATGGCGATGGCATTGATATCATCGAGCGTCAGATCGGCGTTTTTGAGCATCGCATCCACCATCGGCAGAAGCGTCCGGCTGTGCGTCAGCCCCGTGCACTGATAGGCGGAGGCGAGCGGCGCGCCGTCTTCGACGACGGCGCAGGAAACGCTCTTCGCCGATGTTTCCAGAGCGAGAATTTTCATGCGAATCTGCCTCCTGTGACCGTGATGGTGCGCCAGTCTTCGTGCTCGTCTGTGCGCGCGATGTCGACAAAGATCGTGTCCTCCGGCAGCGCGTCGGAGACGCGCTCGCTCCACTCGACGGCGCAGACGCCGCCGCGGGCGAGATAATCGTCCCAGCCGATGTCGAACAGCTCGTCCGACGAGCCGAGGCGGTACATATCAAAATGGAAGAGCGGCGTTCTGCCCTCGTACTCGTTGACGATGGTGAACGTCGGGCTCGTGACGCGTCCGCGGCAGCCAAGGCCGCGCGCAAGACCGCGCGTGAAGGCGGTCTTTCCCATGCCGAGCGAGCCTGTGAAGGCGAGCACATCGCCGCCGCGGAGCTTTTGGGCAAGCTCTTCGCCGATTGCCTCGGTCTCCTGCGTGCTGTGCGACAGAAATTGCATGGTTTCGCCTCCTTGACCCCATTTTCACCCATATTACCAAAGAGTATAGCACAGCGCGCCGGCCTTTACAATTCCTTTTCTGCGGAAAGAGGGAGAAATGTGCGTTTACAGACGGGTAAAATTGTGCTAAAATACATCGAAAACTTTGTGCGAAGGGAGCGTGAGGCTGTGAACAGATTCCGCGATTTTTTAAGTGATGTGGTGCGGCAGTCGGATATGGTGCTGCTGTCGCTGTGCACCGTTTCCACGCTCTACGGCATGGTGCTCATCGCGAGCGCCACGCATTTCCGCAATACCTTTAAATATGTTGCCATTCAGGGATTTGGCTTGCTGCTGGGCGTGCTGCTCTACTTCCTGCTCTCCAGCATCGACGTGTCGGAGGTCGGAAAAAAATGGAAGTGGCTGCTGGCGTTCAACTTCGGCTTCATTCTGCTGCTGCGCACGCCCTTTGGCCTGACGCGAAACGGCAACCGCGCCTGGCTCGGCGTGAACGACATCGGCAAAAGGCTCGGCGTCGGCTTTTTGGAGAATTTTCCCATCACCGTTCAGCCCGCCGAGATCGTGAAGATCACGTTTATTATCCTCTTGGCGCGCCAGCTTGCGCTGCTGCAGGAGAAAAAGGACCTCACGCGCTTTTCCAATGTCATCCAGCCCACGGCGCACGCGGGGATCATGTTCCTCTTTTATTATGTGATCTCCAAGGATGCGGGCAGCGGCCTTGTGTATCTGTTCGTCTTTGTGTGCATGGCGTTTGCGGGCGGCTTTGCGCTGCGCTGGATCTTCCTCGGCCTTGGCGGCGCGGTGGGCGGATTCCTTGCTGCGTGGAATTTCAATCTCCTGCGCGGCGACTGGTACGACCGTATCAAGGTCATTCTGGACCACAGCTACCAGCCCGAGGGCAAGGGCTGGCAGCAGACGCGCGGAATGCTCGCTCTCGGCTCGGGCAAGCTGACGGGGCAGGGCCTCTTCAACGGCACGCAGACGCAGTCGTTGTACCGGTCGAGTCTTCCCGAGCGGCAGACAGACTTCATCTTCTGCGTCTGCGGCGAGGAATTAGGTTTTATCGGGTGTCTTCTCATCATCGTGCTGCTGCTGGCCATCATTGTCCGCTGCCTCATTGTCGCGCGCGAAGCGCCGAGCCGCATGGAAAGCCTCGTGTGCGTCGGCATGGCGGGCATGCTGATCTTCCAGACCATCGCCAACATCGGCATGTGCTTGTTCCTTATGCCGGTCATCGGGCTGACGCTGCCGTTTTTCAGCTACGGCGGCTCGTCCATCGTGACGATCTTTGCCGCGATGGGAGTGGTGTCGGGCATCAAGAAGCGGTCGAGGCCGGAATGGCTCATAAACTGACGTTTCAAAAACGGGGATTCTCTTTGAGAGAATCCCCGCTTTTGAGATTATCGGAGAGATGGCGAAGCCGTCTCTCCGATAAAATTGCACTCCGCTTCGTGCCTTGCCGCCCGCAGGGCGGCTGCGACACGCGCGGAGTGAGAAGAGTAAATTCCGACGCACATGTCGTCGGAATTTACGATTAAGATCATTTCGCGCCTGCGGGCGCGAAAGCCTGCGGCGCATTTAATCCCGTTCGATTTTTTCGCCGCTGATGGTGCCTTCGGCGGTACCGTAGGAGATGACGCCGCGGCCGAATTTTTTGCGCAGGGCGTCCATTGCGGATTCGACGGCTTCCTGCTTTTCCTGCTGTGTGTCGTCCGTGCCGAGCAGGTCGAGCTGGCGGTAGGATTGCGCTTCTTCGGTCAGATGCAGTGCCGTGACGGAGAGGAGCCGGATAGGGTCGGGTGCTTTCCACAAGTCCTTTGCAAGGCGGAGCGCGGTATCGTTGATCTCGCGCATGAGGTGCGTGCTGTGGTCGAGCGTCGTCTGGCGCGAAAAGACCTGAAAGCGGCTGTTTTTGATGCCGACCTGCACGCCGCCGCAGTAGAGCCCGTAGCGCCGCAGGCGCATCGCCACACTGTCAGAAAGCAGCGAGATGCCGCTTTGCACCTCATCCCAGCGCGTCAGGTCGCGGCGGAACGTCGTCGAATTGCCAACGGATTTGATCGGCTCGCGGTCCGCCGCTCCGCGGACGGGGGAGTCGTCGAGGCCGTTGGCATAGCGGTAGAGCTGCGAGCCCATTTTGCCCATCAGGGTTTCGAGCATTTCCTCGCTGCATTTTGAGAGTTCGCCGATCGTGCGCACGCCGTAGCGGCCCAGCAACTCCTGTGCACTGCGGCCGACAAACAAAAGGTCGCCGACGGGCAGGGGAAAGACGATGTCACGCCAGTTGCCGCGTGCGATGACGGTCGTGGCGTCAGGCTTTTTATAGTCGCTGCCGAGCTTGGCAAACACCTTGTTGAACGACACGCCGACCGAGATCGTCAGCCCAAATTCTCGCTTGATGCGCTCGCGTAGCGTGTCGGCCAAAGCCTTGGCGTCCCCGCCGAAGAGGTGGAGGGAATTTGTCACATCCAGCCAGCTCTCGTCGATGCCGAACGGCTCGACTAAGTCAGTGTACTCGCCGTAGACGGCATTGATTTTTTTCGAGTATTCGGCGTAGAGCCGGTGGTGCGGCGGCAGCAGGATGAGGCCGGGGCACTTCTGCTTGGCCTTCCAGATGGTCTCCGCCGTTTTGACGCCGCAGCGCTTTGCCGGTTCATTTTTGGCTAAGATGATGCCATGGCGCTCCGTCGGATCGCCGCAGACCGCGACGGGCAGATTACGCAGGTCGGGATGGCTCAAAAGCTCGCAGGAGGCGTAAAAGCAGTTGCAGTCGCAGTGCAGAATGATGCGGTCCATCGCGTTCACCTCGTTTCACGAACAGTGTAGCATAAAATGCGGAATAGAACAAGCGTTTGAAAATAAAAAGTACCCGCCGAATGGCAGGCACTTTTTTGAATGCTTTGCGTCAATTTTCTCTCACGCTGTACAGCGCCGCGCCGATGGCGGTAGCAAACGTCGCGTTTTCGGGAATAATAAAATTGACATGGTAGAGCTGTTTGAACAGCTCGAACGTCTCCCTTGCCGGCGGCAGCATCGTCAGCGCGCCTGTGAGGACGACCGTGTCCGTGCCGCAGCACTTGCACGCGAGCACCGACATTGTGCCGATGGACTGGAGCACCAGGTTGACGATGCCGAGCATCTTGTCCGACGGCGTCGCGTCGTCGGCGACCTTGGCAAAGTTCGCCGCCGTGGCCTCGGGCGGGAGGTCGCCCACCTGCTCGCGCGAGAGGTCGGCCATCGTCAGGTCGATGTGGCTGAGGTCGCCGTCTTGGCAGAGCTTGCGGATCAGCGCGTACTGGTGTACGCCTGTCGTCAGCGAGCTGAGGCCCGCGAGCGTGCCGCCGCCCACGCCGCTGCCGATGAGGTGACGGATCTCTCCGCCCTTGTTGGCCCAGAGAAACGATGTGCCCGTGCCCATACTGACGACGACCGCGTGCTCCTTGCCCGAGAGGGCAAGGCCACCCACGCCGACAGAGGGGAATTCTTCGACCTTGATGGTCTTCACGCCGTAGATATCGCCCTCGACATACGAAGAGCCCACGCCCGTAAGCGCGATGTGGCGGATGTCGGAGAGCTGGAGATGATGTGTGGAAAGAAAATTGCCCATCGCGCCGTAGAGCGAGGTGAGCGGATCGTCAGCCTTGACGCGCAGCATGTCGATGACGGAAAGATCGGGGGCAAGACCGACGATCTTCGTGCTCGAACCGCCGATGTCAATGCCTAAAATAACACCCATTGTGATGCTCCGTTTCTTTAGAAAGTCCCTTTATCATAGGGGACGCAATGGATAAAGTCAAGTAAAAAGCGGAAAAAGGGCGGAAAGCCTTGCTTTATTTTGATATGCAGGATATAATGCACCTATTACAAGGCGCGGCACAGTCCGCGCCGTGACACTATGAGGTGACTATGAAAACCGATCAGAAGCTCAATATGACCATGCTCTGCGACTTTTACGAGTTGACCATGGGCAACGGTTACTTGAAAGCAGGGTTCCAGGATCGCATTACCTATTTCGACGTTTATTTCCGCTCGGTGCCGGACGGAGGCGGGTACGCCATTGCCGCCGGTCTTGACCAGCTGATCGACTATATCGAGGATCTGCACTTCGACCAGCAGGACATCGACTACCTGCGCGGGAGAGGTATCTTCTGCGAGGAATTCCTCGACTATCTTGCAAACTTCCACTTCAGCGGCGACATTTACGCCGTGCCCGAGGGCACGCCCGTCTTCCCGAAAGAGCCGATGGTCGTCGTGCGCGCGCCCGCGATCGAGGCGCAGCTGCTTGAAACGTTCGCGCTTTTGACCGTGAACCATCAGAGCTTGATCGCCACCAAGGCCAACCGCATCGTCCGCGCCGCCAAGGGCCGCGCTGTGATGGAGTTCGGTTCCCGCCGCGCGCAGGGCTCCGCCGCCGCCATCGACGGCGCTCGTGCTGCCTATATTGCGGGCTGCTGCGGCACTGCCTGCACCATCTCCGACCAGCTCTACGGCACGCCCGCGCTCGGCACGATGGCCCACGCCTGGGTGCAGATGTTCGACACCGAATATGATGCATTCGCGACCTACTGCAAATACTATCCGCAGAACGCTGTCCTGCTCGTCGACACCTATAATACCTTAAAGTCCGGCATTCCCAACGCCATCAAGGCGTTCAACGATATCTTGAAGCCGCTCGGCATTAAAAAGTGCGGCATCCGCCTGGACAGCGGCGACATCGCCTATCTTTCCCGCAAGGCGCGTAAGATGCTCGACGAGGCGGGCTGGACGGAGTGCACCATCACCGTTTCGAACTCGCTCGACGAGTACCTCATTCAGGACCTCTGGATGCAGGATGCGAGGATCGACGCCTTCGGCGTCGGTGAGCGTCTCATTACCGCCAAGAGCGAGCCGGTCTTCGGCTGCGTCTATAAGCTCGTCGCAGTGGAGGACAAGGACGGCAATATCGTCCCCAAGATCAAGATCAGCGAGAATGTCGGCAAGATCACGACACCGCACTTCAAAAAGCTTTACCGCTTCTACGGCCGCGACACCGGCAAGGCCATCGCCGACTATCTGACGGTCTACGACGAGACCGTGGACGACAGCCAGAATCTTGAGATCTTCGACCCAGACGCCACGTGGAAGCGTAAGGAAGTCTATCACTTCGAAGCGCGCGAGCTGCTCGTGCCCATCTACCAGAAAGGCAAGCTCGTATACAAGCGTCCCGGCATCGAGGAGATCAAAAAATACTGCGCCGAGCAGGTCGATACCCTCTGGGACGAGGTCAAGCGCTTCGATAACCCGCATAACTATTATGTGGACCTCTCGCAGAAGCTCTACGACATCAAGACCGAGCTTTTGAACGAGAAGAACGAGCGCTACGAGAAGAACTGAGGAAAACAAAAAATCAAAAACAGGGAACAGCCAACAGGAGGGGACTGAGACTGCGATGAAGGGATTCCAGATTCAGCAAAAGGGCGAGCGGCGCATTTCTGCGGCGCTGCGGATCATGCTGGTCGTCGTCCTGCTTGCGGTGCAGATCGGCTTTGTTGTCGCCATCTCCTACTTTATGCAGGAGTATCTGGCGCTGGCCTACGGCGTCGTACAGGTCGGCGCGCTGTTCCTTGCGGTGCATATCTACAATGAACCAGGTGAGCTTTCCTATAAGCTCATCTGGTTCATCCTGCTTTTGCTGGCCCCGCCGGTGGGTATGATTCTCTGGTTCCTCTGGGGCGGCGCGGCGCAGAAGCGCCATCTGCCGCGGAACACCAAGCGCTTTCCTGACGAGCCGGAGAGCGTGCGCATGCGCAGTGAGATCGCCGTCGACAAGCTCACGCGCCAGCTGCCCGCTTGGTCGCGCACGGCAAACTACCTCTGCCGCCGCGATTTCCAGCTCTATCAGAATACCTCTGTTACGTACCTGCCCGAGGGTGCGATTTTGCTGCGTAATCTCATCGACCGCGCAGCCAAGGCTGAGCGCTTCATCTTCCTTGAATACTTCATTCTGGCTGAGGGAAAGCTCTGGGATGAGCTTGAAAAGATCCTCTGCGCCAAGGCACGCGAGGGCGTTGAGGTCAAGATCATCTTCGACGACTTTGGCAACATCAAGCGCTTTTCCGGCGAGACGATCGACCGTCTGCGCGAGGTGGGCGTCGAGGTATTCATCTTCAACCCCGTGCACGAGTATGTGAACCGCCTGCACTTCAACTACCGCGACCACCGCAAGATCGCCTGCATCGACGGTGACGTCGCCTACACCGGCGGCGTGAACATCGCCGACGAGTACGCCAATATCATCGAGCGCTTCGGCTACTGGAAGGACAGCGGCGTATGTCTTGAAGGCGAGGGCGCCTGGGGCCTGACGGCAAGCTTTATCCGCATGTGTGTGAACCTCGGCGGCGTGATGCACAACGAGCACGACTATTACCGCCCCCATACGCCGGTCAAAAGCGAGGGCTTCTGCCAGCCGTTTACCGACGGACCACAGAACAACCCCGACAATCCGGCCGAGGATGTGTTTCTCCAGATGATCTCCGGCGCGCGGCGCTTCCTCTATATCACGACGCCGTACTTCATCCCCGATGAGAGCCTGATGCGTGCATTGTGCATCGCGGGCGACGGGGGCGTGGACGTGCGGCTGATGCTGCCGGGCAAGCCTGACCACTGGTACGCCGACTGCGTGGCGGAGTCGTACTTTGGCGAGCTCATCAAACACGGCGTAAAGGTATACCGCTATACCCCTGGCTTTCTGCACGGAAAAAGCATCATGGTCGACCGCGAAGCAGCCTTTGTTGGCTCGGCGAATATGGACTACCGCAGCTTTGAGCTCGACTATGAGTGCGGCGTGATGGTCTACAGCGCGCCGATGATCGAATCGCTGCTCGAGGATATGGATATGATCGTCGACCACAGCCGTCTCGTCACAAAAGAGGAGTGGGCTAAGCGCAGCGTCCTGCGCCGCGTGTTCGAGCCGCTGCTGCGCTTGTTTGCCATCTGGATGTGACAGGAAAATGGGGAAGAGGCAGGAATTTTCCAAATTTTGATTTTTTAGAAAATTTCCTGTTGACAAATGCAAAGTTCCTGCTATAATAACATTTGTTCGCTGAACGACACAGCGCGGCGAACAACGCAATATAGCGGGATTGTGTAATGGTAGCACAGCGGACTCTGACTCCGTATGTGAGGGTTCGAATCCTTCTCCCGCTGCCATCAAGAGTGACCAAAATAGATACACTCACCCGAAACCCCTGAGAAATCAGGGGTTTCGGCGTTTTTATACCCCGTTTTTTCAAAGCGTGTTTTATAGATACACAAGGGCATTTAAGAGTGTCAGGAAGGATTTGAACTCAATTCTTGGCTGATTTGGCCCGCTTTATAGTTGGCTTTCCACTCTCAAATATTTTTATCGCTCATCTTTCCTAAAAAATTTGAAACTTTTTATCGAAGAGGTTGGTATCATATTTTGATACCAACCTCTTTTTAGTTTACGGAAAAAAGGAGGTTCACCACATGAACAGCAGCAACACAGGACAGCAGCTCCGTTACCTCGAAGAAGTTTGCATTTCTCTCCATCGTGCGGGCTTTGAAACAAAGCCGCCGGAAGATTGCCACCTCCCCATCCTGTGGAACGATGCACCGCTGTGCCGCATCACCGGCAAGGGCAGCGTGTACTATCGCCGGGAGGATACGGACACGCCACAGGCAGAGGATGCCCTGTTTCGTATCGAGGACATCGCCGCGAAGACACTGGAGTATATGACCGCTATGGAAACTGCCCCACGGCTCAAGGCGACCGATCTCACTGGTGACTACCGCATCCTTGCTAACTTTGGTGACGCGGTGCTGGCGGGCCACCCCACCGAGCGCGGTGTCCAATTCGTGACTTGGGAGTGGGACTTCGACCGAGAGGGCGTCCATCACGGGCACTATTTCCAGGACGACTACGACGCCGCCAAGCGGGACTTCACCGTGCGCGGCGGGCTTGTTCAAAAAGACGCCCTTTTTGAGCCGGAGCAGCTTGCGGAGATCTACCGCGCGCTGGCGTTCGTCCGCGAGCAGGATGAAAGCCTTTCCTTCGGACGGGATCAGGAGCTGAAAGAACTCATGGAACAGGTCGGCGGACTGCTGCCTGCGGATGCTCTGCGGCAGCGGGACGCGCCGGAACAGAGCGGCATGACAATGAAATAAGTATCCACG
>ERZ780139.2800-NODE-2800-length-12428-cov-10.075406_pt1 | contig 12428 bp, 8 predicted proteins | sample MGYA00511476_ERZ780139 | MGnify/ENA primary metagenome ERZ780139 (study PRJEB29588, sample SAMEA2158190) | human gut metagenome | biome: human gut; feature: human-associated habitat; material: faeces | place: Denmark | collected 2008/2010 ... | reverse complement strand
ATGGCGTGGTCGAGTTCGACGAGGACAGGAAGGCCGTGTCCATCGAGGAGAAGCCTGCGAAGCCGAAGTCGCATTACGCGGTGACCGGCCTGTATTTCTACGACGAGCACGTGGTCGAATACGCCAAGCGGGTGAAGCCGAGTGCGCGTGGCGAGTTGGAGATCACTGACTTGAACCGTATGTATTTGGATGCGGGCATGCTGAACGTGCGTACGTTGGGTCGTGGTTACGCGTGGTTGGATACCGGCACGATGGATTCTTTGTTCGAGGCGGGTGAGTTCGTGCGTACCGTGCAGCGTGCGCAGGGTCTGCCGATCGCGATCGTGGAGGAGATCGCCTTCGAGAACGGTTGGATCACGCGCGACCAGCTCATGGAGTCCGCGGATCGTTACGGCAAGAGCCCCTACGGCCAGCATCTCAAGGGCATTGCCGACGGTGAGATTATGCTCGTCCCCAACCAGAAGAACTGACGGGGGTTCGTTTCCGAGGGCTTGTTCCCGGAGTCCTGTCCTCGTGACGGGCGTTCCGGCCATTTGTTTTTCAATGCTCCTGTGACAGTCCTCATAACCAAAATCCGTGTGGCCAACTTTGTGTTGGTCACACGGATTTCTGTTTATCAATGGTTACTCATCGGTGTTTGAGCGTTGGATGCATCGGTCGATCGCCGCTTGGTGGAAGTCTCTTGGCTGGATAAACAGGTTTTTAAAGCAGCTTTCTTGTTGGTGCCAGGATACTGGTCAGACGTTCTTTCCGTCAGATGCTTCCTTCTCTCCTTGATTTGTATCTTGGATTTGCCAAGCTGCGAGCGAGTTAAATCCATCGGTAAGTTGATTGCAGACGTAAACAAACCGTTCTTTCCAATCGGTGGATGTGCAATCTCCTAACAGTCTGCGAAGTCTTTTTGATGCATCGCCTTTCCCATTAGGACGATGCGCTGCACCTCCTCCAGAACGGAAATCCTGCACATATTTCAGGTACTCGAAGGGTGATGCGTCGGCTCCTTGTGATTGGAAAAACGAGATTGCTAATTGTATGGGTCCAATTTTCTCGTCGGTGTTTTCCGAGAGCTTACGTAGTTGCTTTCCGTCTAGGGTATCTGCAAGCGCTTTCGTCAAAGCCAACATCGCATTGTTGAATGCTTCAGTGTTGTCCACTGTTGGCACTGCAAGCGTGTTGATCTTTTTGAGAGTGTGGCTATCCGGCTCTTTCCAGATACTTACGCCTAGCTGCTCTTTGACGTTTTCGGAGGCTTTTCTGAAAGCGGACATAAGTTCTAGAACGGGCGCATCGCTGGCGTCCGTGGGTATATTGAAGTGATCTCGCAATACCCGGTTGGGATTTGGAGTGCCGGATGGGGCGATATTAAAGGATTTCCAGTACGGCAATTCCTTATGAGGCAATCTGCTGCCTAGATCTCCTAAGTATGCTTCGACAAGACCATCGGAGTTCGTGCTGATGTCAAGCTGCCATAGGGTTCTTCCATTAATTACGCAGGCAATGGAGCGGTCCGATACCTGATACTTGTCTGGATTGGCAGAGTATCTCTGCAACACTTCTGGCTTGAAACAAACTTGCTCAAGCTTATTTGGCTGATTTGGACTGGAGCCAGGGTATCCAGAAAGCTGGGATGGATCGCAGCTTGCGGGAATAGGCTTGCCATCCGAGGCTAGCCCAATGATGAAACTCGGATACTCTGTTGTTGCTTCATCATCAAGAAATCGCGGGAATTGAGTGTTCTTCGCGCCATGGATTATGTATTTCCCGAATAGTGCTATTACGCTTTTCCGCAAAGGGCTTTCAGGTTCCTTCATAAAAGTATATGAACACCAGTCTCTGCTGTTCTCCTGCCGGGCATCATCATTACAAGGAAGACCGGCATAGGTGTCATCCGTGTATAACAGTAATTCTTTATCGCAGTAGTACAGGAAAGTACGTAATTCCAGCGCTCTGACTTCTAATTTCCAATTAGCTTTGTCATCGTCAGGGGTATCCAGTGTAAAACGCAGTAGTGGCAGTTCTTTCCCCGTCGAATCGGTGTATTTCCACTCATCTTTTATCCTGTATGCATTCCAAAACCATAGGAACGACGGCAGAATGTCGACTTCTGGCGTCGTGCTTCCTAGGGCGTTACGTATTTGTGCGAAGAAGCTGCGGAATGGATCGGACGTTGACTGAAGGCCATAGCAGGGTTCATATCCAGTTGCACTTTGCTCCGATATACGCAGATCAAATCTGCCTAATCCAGAGCTGTTGAAGCTATGTAGTGCTTTGTCGATAGAACTGTTCTTATTGTCGATGAGCGCGCAATGTGTGGTTTGGATATATTCCGTCTCGCCATGCTCGTTGCATTCTTTTCTTTCAAATCGATCGATAACAACCCAGTCTAGGGGAGTTGGGGTTGCCGTTCTCAAGCGTTCCTCGAAGAGCTTTGCGGTTGGTTGATCTAGATCCCATTCGTCACCAAGCGTTTTATATACTTGTTTCATTTTGTTTCTTTTCTAAGGTATCGGGATTCGTTAGTGGAATATTAGAAAAGAACCCCTTGTGCTTCTTTTATGAAAAGATATGATAAGGAATCATATTCTGATTCTTTTAAATCAACCATAGCGGGAATAATTGTCTGTGCGAAAGCTTGAAGATTACAGGTCCCTCGTTGAACGTTTGCAATTCCATTTATATAATCAAATTTGATGTTCTTTTCCCTCTTCGAAATTGAAATCTGCACTTCACAGGATATGACTCGGGCATTCTTCCCAAACATTCGCAGGGTATTGCTTTTTTGGATTTTAGAGTCCGGAATATTATAAACAGTTACACTGTCGCGGTTGTCTACTTGAACTCGCTGTATTTTTAATCCAGCCACTCTATGGATAAAGGTGTCAACGTCCAGCCCTTCATACATTGCAATATTTTCGGATTCATACATCTTCTTGATATCTTCGGTCGAATCTGAGAATATAATTTGCGTCGTTCCATTTGTAGCAATTAGATGTTTTTCGTCGATGGTCCAGTGCCAAAAAGGAAGATGCGCTGACTCGGAGAATAAAGATGGCGGTGTTTGAACAACTTTTGCTGCTTTAACAGCAATTGTGTTTGCCTTTCCCGCAATCAAGGAATTGAAGCTGCAGGGGTGTTTTTGTGCATTCAGCTGAGACGTTTGTGGAAGTGTGAGCTTTGCGGGTATAGATGACCATTGCGTGTTTTCGTCTGAATGGGAAAGAAGATAGTCCCATCCTTCGTCATTGATCTCTTTTTCCAATAAAACAGGTGAAGGATAGTCGGTTATTGCTCCGCCATGTCCGCACCATAATGCTTGGTAAAACGAATCAATCTGGTTTCTTCCGTCATTGGACATAACCTGGTGCATTGTTTGCAATGATTGCGCTACTTGATCCCCATTAAGAGATTCTGCAGCGTTAGTTCCGTCGATAAAATCTTGCGCTGTCTTTATTGCTAAGGGTTTTGTAAAAAGTCCGCGCCCATACTGAGGTATGGGGTAGTTGACGATTTTATATATAGTTTGTTCCCGATTTTGCTTTGCAAGCATCCCTAAAGTCATGGTGTTGCTGATGAGGGAGTTGATGGTTTTGCTCTGAAGCTCAGGAGTGCTCTTATCGGTAATTTCACTAAAATCTTCGATTGTGAGAATAATCGGATGGAAAATGTCTAATAGTTTTGCATCCTCAAGAATCCAATTAATATCTGGAGTTGTTCGTATATATAAATATCTTTCTTGTTTATTCCAGTCGATGACCATATCTGGAATAAAAGTATGATTGAAATAGTCGGTATATCGGATATTTGATTCTGGACTGCACTGTTCGATGTAATATCGTGTCTTATCTTTTATGGATTGAATTGTTTCAATTTCATCGCTGCGCATCATAGGACATCATCATCCTTCTTTTCCCGTACGATATTGTGCTATTACTCCCATTTCCTCTCTGGAAATAGTTAGAAAATCTTCCTGTTCTTTTGAAAGAACTAGAATCCATATGTCTTTGGATAGATTATCTAGAAACTCTTTCTCTTGAGAAAGGGCTTCTTCCGCTTCTTGAGTATTTGAAATATTTAGAGACCTTGTCTGATTTCTTTTGTTTAAGATTGCTTTCTTAATTTCTTTTGGTGAACGCAACTGATCCCATTTTGTAACTCCAAATGGAGACCAGGTAATCCATAGAAAAACGTCAGCGAATTTCGGATCTTCTTTTCTGGCTACGTAGCATTTTGCCAAAAAATCAGTGAACATGGACAATTGGTCACTGGCACTGGAGTAGTTCTTAACCTCTGCGAAGAAATTTTCTCCTTCGCGGGTTTTGCTGTCGTCGTCGCCTTGTCCAATGAATGATCCACCTAAATCAAAGGAGAAGGTGTTGCTATTGCCTGGCCATTTATAGGTTAATTTTTTAACGGCGGTGGGATCGGGGTTGACCCATTGCACTTTTGCTCTTAATGTGCGTTCGAGCCATCTTTTAGCTCGATGGGCACCTTCTTCACCTTTGCGCTGTATTTCTTCACCTGACGGCATGAGATAACTATATCTCTTTTTACGAATTAGGGGGATTGCTTGTCGAGGACAACGTGGATAACGATATATCATCATGAACTCATACTGACAGGGAATGCTCTCTTTGTCATAGGGCTTGAACTGACCGGTCTTACCGAACGTTGTGAGGATGAGGCTCTAGAACGGGGACATTCCATGATTCATGTGCGTTTGAGGTTGGGGTTGGTCTGTTCCCTGTCGAGGAAGAACCATGCGGAGATGGGGGTGTGGAATGGGGCATCTATGCTGCAGGTTTCGTATGGTCGTATCGTGTTGGCATGAGACCGATGGATCACTTAGATTGTTATTGAGTGCGGTTCCCGTCTTCAACGAATTCTGTTATATGCTAATCGCTACTTCGTGTTGCAGCCAACTCCATCGGATTCGTAGGTATCCTATATCCGCAGTAGCCATGTCTCGCCGAGTTGGCTTGACTGTGTGAGGTTGTGCGAAGGGCTGAGGATAGTTATGTATTACGGTGCTCGGTCTTTTAATGACGAAAAGGAGCTTACCTAGTCGGGCATCGCGGTGCTTTGTGTGGACGTGCTCATGACAGATTGTGCGGTAGTGCTAACACTGGTTAAGTGTGGCATGGAGAAATGACGTGTGGCTTGCCTCGTGCTATGTACCGCACAGTCCATTCGACGATTGTTCTTCGCCGGGCCGGGGATGCTTGCGTGCTGGATGCCTCCGACGCTCAGGCTGGCGTCCGGTTATTGACATGTTTTATCAGACCCGATACGCTATGTTTTTCCGTCGATCTGCGGCAATTGACATACGGGTGGTGTAGGTTTGTTCCTACAAGGCCAACTTGAGTGGATAACGGCTGGGTTCCTGAATGGGAGTAAGACTTTAGGTCGAGAATTCCTTTGCCCCTGGGGTTGGCCTTGTGTCATTTCCCCATCCTTTTTGTTTTATCCTTTATTTGGATGACGTGCTGTGGATTTTTGGAGATTTCATCGACGATAAACGCGACTGCCTGAGCTGTCGCATATTTCGATGCTGTGCCAGTCGCGGAGTTTGTCGTCGTAATTGTGGATGTTGGCTTGAAATATCGGGCCATAGGTGATTTCGTATTCTTCGACCACTAAATGAGTGCCAGTGTTTCGAAGTTCGTCGATGGATTCGAGATTGAGACGGACGGGTTCCTTGCCGTTGGTCATAACCTTTTTGATACAGTCCGCCAGCATAATGACAGGGTCAGCTTAATCTCATCATGTCGATAGTTGAAAACAAAATATGTAGAAATACAGTTCTTTGCTGACGTAAATATGCAAACACGAACGCATCCAACAAGATTTTGCCTTGTGTAATAAAGCGGCATATTCTTGAACATAATTATCTGAGAGCAAGTATGGAAAGGGATTGTTGTGACTGATTTTTTCAATGTCATAATTGGTGGGCATAAAAAATACGCGTTTCCTGAAGACAGGATTTTTGAAGAAACACAGAAGAGTGTCTCTGCTCTGTTTAAGGACGAGGATGGGGATCCTGACTTTCATAAGCTTCAGCAACTGCCTACTATCATGACTCCTGAATATGATGAGGACCGTCCGGCAACAGCACGCATAGGCTATCTGGGACAAGATAACTATGATCCTTATCTTGAAACAGTGGTTGCTTCGTTTCCTGCATTTAAATTAAACGCATTCCTGCCGCGAAATGGTTGGTTGGGACAAAGAACTCGCTGGATTGTGCTGCGTGGCGATCCGTATCGTATGCTCGGTAATTTGCAGCAACAGCAAATTACTCCTGTGGATAGTCCTTTCGTGATGAAGTTTCCGGAAGTTGCAATTGAGGGGAGAAGAATCGGTGTGATGATGCCATTCGGGGGTGGTTATCTCACGGCCGGTAATGACCCAGTGTACAAAGCGATTAAAGATGCAGCTTCAGCGTGTGATTTTAAATGCGTTCGAGCGGATGAATATGTATCTCCTGAAGACATTAAGAAAAATATTTTAGAGCTTATCGAGGGCTCTAAGGCTATTATTGTCGATTTAAGTGGATCGAATCCTAATGTTTTCTACGAAATGGGAATGGCACATGCTCGTGGACGTGTTGTGATTCCGATATGTGAAAAGGACAATAGTCAAACATTGCCGTTTGATGTGAGTCAGTTTCGTACAATTTTCTTTCACAAGGATAATGATTGGGGTCTTAAAGGACTTACCGATAGTCTGATTAAAACATTGAAAGTAATTTGATGATTTCGCTTTTGGTCAAGCAATTGCAATTATTGGTTTTTAACAAATGGATGTTGTAGTGCTTAACGGATCGGTAAAAGTGTCATAATTTTTAAGTGGTTCTTGGGTAATGATTCGCATTGCGGCATGAGGCTCTCGTCACAAGGACAGTTGTTTTTAGCTGGACATACGCGGACATTCTGGTAAGTGAATCATGAAGCCCGGTGAGCATTACGGCGAGGGCTCCTACGATCGGCATCTGAAGGAAATCACCGGCGGCGAGGTTATGCTAGCCCTCTAATCAAACGATTTGATGCGGTTGTTTTATCGTTTGTTGCTTGAGCGGCGAATGATTCCCAATCTAACAACCTTGACTTTTTAACACTAAAAGGCTATAATACTTGTTATGGATTGGGAGTGCCCGATCGGCGAAGGTCTTGGAAGGAATTCCAAGACCTTTCGTTCAATTTTCTTGGGAATTGCCGTACGCTATTTTGTTTTCCTATTCCGTAGGATCAAACTGTGGATAGATTTTCAATCCATAACCTTCAAGTTTTCCATCATGTGAAGTTCGCATTTTTGGTAGGAGCATTTCCCAAGCTCTGTTATGCTGCTCGGGATGCAAATAATGAACGCCTATGGGTCTTGCCACAAGATCGGCGAGTTGAAGCCCGGGTAGATTTGCTTTCTTGCTAACACAATGGAAATCAAACATGCCTTTTATCCCGTTGAGGTTGGATTGCTCTACCATTTTTTTGAATTCTTCTTCAAGGGTTCGATCTTCGTTACGTCCGCGGCTTTCAAATATGATTAGAATTTTACGCCCACGCTGCTCGTGCTCTTGCATTTCGAAAAACACGTGTTCCACTCCAAATTTTGTACCAACGGAATATGGATTGTCTGGTGTATTGAAATGTGAGTATTTTCGTTTATCGATGAGGGAAGACACGATTGTGTATTGGGACTCAATCATGATTTGGTTGAGCCTGTCGAAGAATTTATCACGAATTTCGTCGCGCATGAGAATATTGAAATCTCCTTCACGTTTTCGAATTTCGCGTTCATGAAGGATGGGAATGTCGGAACCAAAGAAATCAAACTTGAGACGTAGAATCTCTGGCACCACGTGAGTATAATAATGAGTTTTTTCAAAGATACAGAATGACAGTACGAATACGGGATAACTGGCGTTAATTGAATTCAGGCTTTGATCGCCGCTTTCGTCAACAAAAACGATATAGTCACCAAAGTTGCTGTTGTATATCCTCATCCCTTGTGATTCTGGTATGTTTTTGAATAGTACCAAATTCTACTTGCTTGTATGGGCATTTGTAGCATAATTAAAAGGGTGATAGAAAATTGGTGACAGGCTTTTAACGCAATGGCAGAAGGGACTGTAAATGCGTATTAAGAGAGTAAAAATTAAAAACTTCCGTACACTTTACGATGTAACAATTGATTTTCATAATATTACTACGTTTATAGGGCCAAATGGTTCTGGAAAATCAACGGTACTGTATGCTTTGGATTGGTTTTTTAACGGATCCAAAGATGGCGAATTGACAGAAGAAGACGCTACTTATAATCATGCTGACGAACCAATTGAAGTGTCGGTCACATTCAATCAGCTTACAGACTCTGATAAACGAGCGCTCGGAAAGTATTCTCCACAAGGCGCAGATGAATTTACTGCTTGGAAAACTTACGACAAAGGCAAAGAGATCCTGTCCGCAAACTCAAAAGGTAACCCTCTTTTTAACGACATTAAGAGATTGACAAAAGCAGGTGATAAAAAAGACGCTTATAACAATCTGCAAAATAGACATCCAGAATTGAATCTCCCGAAAGCAACTACTGCGTCTTCAATAAATGAGGCAATCTCAGCGTGGGAACAATCACATAGCGATCAGCTTGAAGATATGCCTGAAGAAGTGTCAACTTCTTTTAATGGTTTTAACGGCAATGCCGCGATGAAGGATATTTTCAATTTCACTCTTGTAAAAGCTGATTACCGAGCAAGCGAGGAATCTGAAGATTCCCGAAACAGTATTCTCGGTTCAATTATTGGGAGAACCGTCGACCGCAGTGCAGCGGATGAAAGAATTCAAGAGCTTTATTCAGGCATTGAAGAACAAAGAAAACGAATATATGACGAGATATATGGCAAAAAACTCGATGACCTATCCTGCAAGCTGAATTCTATTATAGAGGGATATTCCGTAGGTAGAACAGTTTCGGTTATCTCAGAAACGCAAGAAATCAAACCTCCAAAAACAAATTTTGGCATTCGTGCGCATGATGGTGAAGATGAAACGGAAATTACGAAACAAGGGCATGGATTTCAACGTATGCTTCTGATTTCCGCGCTGCAGCTACTTGCAGAAACATCTAGCCCGAACAAGACTGAAGGCACTCTCTGTCTTGCTATCGAAGAGCCTGAACTGTATCAACATCCTATTCAGGCATTGACTTTTGCGCGAGTGCTCAGAATTCTGGGTGAAGATAACGATAGTGGCATTCAGATTATGTATGACACTCATAGTCCATATTTTCTTGAGCCACAACATTATGATCAAATTTATCGTTTTATTCGGAAGCATGGAAAAAATACAACAGTCAAATTATACAATGTGGTGGAGAAAGAAGTCGACGAAAAGCTTAGGGCATCAGGACAAAAATCGATTAAAACATCCATGGGACATATCATTTGCAATGATTTATCCTCTGCACTTTTTTCAAATGTGGTCATCCTAGTAGAAGGTTCGTCTGACAAGGCGATTCTCGAAGAAGTTGCTAACCGATATTTTGAGGATAATATACAGCTTTCTTCTACCATGGCATTGGGAAAATATGGAATACAAATCCTACCAGCAATCGGCAAGCCTAATATTCCTAAGCTTCATGCTATCCTTGATAAATTTGGTATTACTTCGTTAGTGATGTTTGATAATGATCAATCTAAAAAAACTGGCGATGTAAGTGGTATGGCTAAAGAAAATGACTGTATGTCTCAGTATTTTAGAATTGAGGAAGAATGTGTTGATTGTCGATGGCCGCAAGCGGGTCTATATTCCAATAATACTATTTTTGTCGTTGAAGATAATCTCGAAGAGTTCATGAAACAAAAATGGCTCGGTTGGGAAGATGCCTTATCCCAATCTTGTGATGAACTTAACATAGATAAGAACAGGAATAAAAAGAACGAGATGGCGTATCGGTTGGCTGTGCATAAGCTTGATATTAAAGAATGTCCTTCTGAAATAGTTGCTTTTCTTGAGACTGCAATGTCTGCTGCTAGAAGAATTGTATGATAATTGAAACTTATTGCCTTTTCATCAAAATAAATCTGCGTGACATCGCCAATTTTTGCACTGGCATTCGGCATACATACCGGATGGAACGATGATTAGTCATTGTTTTCTCCATGCTTCGTTGCAGATTGCCTGCTCATGGTCGTATAGGAAAGCCGGGCCGCTTCGATAGTCGGTGTGCAGCTGAGTTCCCATAGCGGAATCTGCTTCGTCAATTGAATGGCCATATCCAGGTACGACTGTGCGCCCTGCGTGTTTTGGGTCTGTAGCTTTGTTGAAGAAGCTAGGGGAGTCCCTGTATGCTGTTCACGTGTTCGATGTGGTTATCCGGAGCCTGTTTGATGAGACATATTCCGGCCACGGGGGCGCTAATGTTCGAACCGAGGACATGCTTGCCGCGCCATGGGGTGCCGAAAGCGCGGACTTCGCCGGAGTCGAAGCGAAGCAGTGGCTTGTCGTGTGTTTCTGCAAATTGGCGTCCACAGTATGGGCACTATTTTTCAGCAGTATAGGCGGCTGGCTTCCAGCGGAAACTGCGCCGTCGGAACCCGCCGCCCCTTTTTCCTTGGTCATCTGGTCATGAGGACGTGCTCGCTGCGGTAGGAGCCTCCCTCGAATCTGACGAGCCTGCCGTGGTGCACGGTGCGGTCGATCAACGCGGCGGCCATGTTCTTGTCGCCGAGCACGCGTCCCCAGCCGGAGAACTCGATGTTCGTGGTGTAGACCACGCTCCGGGTCTCGTAGGAATCCGATATGACCTGGAACAGGAGCCTGGAACCCTCCTCGTCGATCGATAACGCCCGAATTCTTGCGCACTTTCGGATTCCGGCCCTGACGTAAGAGGGCATGGCCCGCGTCCTGTGTACGATTTTCATTCGCCAAAACAAAAAACCGCGATTGGAAGCCAGGAGACGGAACCATGCCCGAGAACATCATACAGATCGACCAGAACCTGCTCGAGACCAGGCTCGACCGGCTGATCACCGAGAAGATGACGCAGATCCTCAACGCGATGCTCGACGCCGAGGCCGACGAGATCACCGGGGCCGCCAGATACGAGCGCAGCGGGGACGGAAGGCGTACAGGGCCGGCCACTACGAACGCACGCTCACGGCAAAGGCGGGCAGGCTCGAGCTCAGGGTGCCGAAACTCAAGGGCGCCCTGTTCGAGTCCGCGGTGATCGAACGCTACCGGCGGCGCGAGCAGAGCGTCGAGGAATCCCTGATCGACATGTACCTGGCGGGCGTGAGCACCCGCCAGGTCGACGACATCAGCCAATTGCTGTGGGGAGACCGCATGCCCTCGCAGACATTGAGCGACAAGCTCAAAAGGATCTACGGGGAGATCGACCAGTGGCGCACGAGGCCGTTGGAATCCGAATACCCGTACGTGTTCGTGGACGGCGTGTGGCACAAGCGCTCCTGGGGCGGGCACGTGGAGAACGTGAGCGTGCTCGTCGCCATCGGCGTGGACTCCGAGGGCCACCGCGAGGTCATCGGCGTCACGGAGGGCATGAAGGAGGACGGGGACAGCTGGGAGCAGTTGTCTTTCGTCAAATAAATCTGCGTGTCGTCACCAGCTAATCTGAACACCGTCGGCGTTCAAAATGGACACCATCACCAGCGGCCGGGTTGGTTCCGCTCTTTTCGTTTATCTCATCAGGGAGTGGCTGTTGCGGTACGACTCGCCACGGAACCTGACGATCCTTCCGTGATGCACGATACGATCGATGACCGCGGCGGCCATGTCTCCGTCGCCGAACACCTCGCCCCACCGTCCGAACTCCAGGTTCGTGGTGAACACCACGCTCCGCTTCTCGTAGGAATCCGCGATGACTTGGAACAGGAGTCTGGCCCCGTCGATGTCGATGGGCAGATAGCCCAGCTCGTCGACGACCAGCAGCCTGGCGCGCCCTATCGTGCGCAGTTCCGCGTCGAGCCGGTTCTCGTCCCTCGCGCGCCGCAGACGCATCACCAGCGACGACGCGGTGAAGAACCTCACCGGCATGCCCCTCTCGCACGCCAGCATGCCCGTGGCGATCGCCATGTGCGTCTTGCCGCATCCGACATCGCCGTAGAGCACGAGGTCCTCGGCCCGGTCCACGAAACCGAGGTCCATGAGCTGCTCGCGCCCCCAGTCGGCGGGGAACGACGCCATGCCCCAGTCGTATCCGTCGAAGCCCTTGACGCACGGGAACCCCGCGCTCCTGATCAGTCTGGCGCGTCTGGATTCCATCCGGCTGGCGTTCTCGGCCCTGAACAGGTCGGCCAGCACGCCGAGCTGGCCGGGCGTGGCGTCCGCGACCACGGAACGCAGCACGCTCCTGGTCAACGGCAGGCCGCATGCGAGTCCCATGACCTCGTCCGGGGTGGATTTGCTCACGGTCCG
>ERZ780139.2798-NODE-2798-length-12436-cov-2.360472_pt1 | contig 12436 bp, 11 predicted proteins | sample MGYA00511476_ERZ780139 | MGnify/ENA primary metagenome ERZ780139 (study PRJEB29588, sample SAMEA2158190) | human gut metagenome | biome: human gut; feature: human-associated habitat; material: faeces | place: Denmark | collected 2008/2010 ... | reverse complement strand
GAGGCGATATAGCTCGTTGGGGTGAAGGGTCGTCCTCCCACCATCGACTCGAATAAACGGGCGGGTTCCACCACATTCATCTTCACATCGGACACGCGACCATCTTCTATGGAAAGCGAGATGTTGCCGTGTCCCTCGATGCGAGCAATATGGTGCATAGAAAGCGTCGTGCGCATGGGCTACTCCTCCCCTTCCGAAATTGGTGAAAGCATGGGGTTCACCAGGTTGAACAATTCAAGCGCCTCGTCAAAGCGGACAGCGCCGACGCCCGTGCTTTCGGCGAACGCGCGCGCCGCCGAAAGATTCGCGTTAGCCGACAGGCCACGGCAGCCATTGCACTCGCGGCCAAGCTGCACGCACTTCGCGCCGCAACCTTCTTGGGTCACAAGGCCCAGGCACACTTTTCCTTCGCGCCACAAGCAACCGCTTTCATTGCGTTTGCAGCTGCCGCACAACGTTCCCGTTTGCACCGTGGCATTGCTGCCATATATGGCATGCTGCATCACCGCAACGAAATCGGCGGGGTCAATAGGACATGCGCGAACTTCGAAATCGACATCGACCACACTGCTGACCGGCTGAGGAACAAGCATTTCTCCGCAGGCGGAAGGGAGTGCGTCGCCATACACGCTTTTCGCGCGCTCATCCAAATGATGCGCCGCAATGGAAGGAATGCCTCCGCATACCGCACATGCACCCATAGCGATCAGGCATTTCGCGCGCTTGCGCCAACGCTCAACGATTTCGCGGGATTCAACCGTGGAAACCGCGCCCTCGATAATTACGACGTCGACATCGCCCTCGGGCTCGGGCGCGCTTGAGGCCATTTGCCAATACCGCACATCGATTTGGCCCAGAATTTCGAGCAAGCGCGATTCGGCATTCGTTATTTGTAGCTGGCAGCCGAAGCAGCTCGCCAAGCCCAGCACCACCACGCGCGGCGTGGCGTTCCTTTTCGTTTGGCATTCCATCTACATCGACCCCTGAATATTCTTCGCTTCCCAATAATTGAACACGGGACCGTCAATGCACACATACTGATGGCCCACTTGGCAATGGCCGCATTTGCCCATGCCACATTTCATATGGCGCTCGAAGCTCATGTAAATGCGATCGTAGGGAATTCCCTTCTTGCGCATTTCCTCAACGACGAATCGATACATGACCGGAGGCCCGCACAATGCGCCGAACGTATTGTCGGCATCGACTTCCAAATGCTCGAAAGGCTTGGTGACCAGGCCCACTTCGCCATCCCATCCGTCTTCGTAATTGTCGACGGTGACGACGTAAACGCCGACGCCGTAGTCCTGAGAAATATTCTCGGCATAGGTCTCCAACTCGATGTTCTGCGACTCGGTCAGGATGCCTGCGTCGTCGGTGATGTGCCAGAGCTGGCTTTCGGCAAAGACGGACACGCTCAGGCACAGCATAAGCGCCAGCACAAGCGAAAGCCTGATGATTCGTTTTTTCATGGCACGTCCCTCCTTACGTCAAAAACAGATATACTGCGGAAAGCACGGCGGTCAGCCCTGCCGCGATGGCAGCAAAGGTACCCCAGAACTTGCCGTAGCTGGTCGGAAGGTCGCCGACGAGCTTGCCGGTCTGGCCGTTCATGGCGAACAGGTAGTCCTCGTCCTTGTAGAGCGTGTGCAAAAGCCACACGGGGAAAAGTGCTTGCGAAAGACCCGTGACCTCGCTGTTCGCGTTGATCGACTCCTGCGTGACGTCGTCATACCCGGTCACGGTGGCCTGCAGCTCGTCTTCCAAGCTGCCCTTCATGCGCCGCATGGCGCGCGGCTGGCAGGTGTCGGCCTCCTGGTCGTAGCGCTCGGCCAGATATCCTGGCAGGTACGCCACGGAGAACGGCACGAGCTCATCGAAGTCGAACGGCTCGATCGCGTCCATGTGCGCATCGGGCATCTTCGCCGAGCTGTCGGCGGGAATGCGCTCGAGCGCCATGACGGCGCAGGCTCCAGCCTCTTCGGCGATGTGCGCCTGCTCGGGTGTGGTGACGTCCATGATGACGCCGCCCTTGAGCATCTGCGCGAGTTCGCGATTGAGTTTGACGCGATCGGCCTTGCTAGTCTGTTCTGCCATGGTTGCTCCCTTGGTTGGCATGTGCATTGCTTGACGGAACATCCTATCGGGGAGCTGGGTATGGCGAAATACTCAGTTTTCGAGATAATTACAAGGTCAGACTAATACCAGATTGAATTACCCGATAAGGTCAGGTGGCAAACTCATGCTTGACTACAATTTGGAAAAACGTGGCGAGGCATCGCTTTATGAGTATGTTTACCAGCAAATTCGAGATGATATTGTTGCTGGACGCATTGTGGCGGGGGAGCATCTTCCGTCTAAGCGCGCCTTTGCCCGTCATCTGGGAATCAGTGTCATTACCATCGAGAACGCATATAGCCAGCTACTTGCCGAGGGCTATATTTGCTCAATGCTACGTCGTGGCTACTACGCTTGCGAGCTTCCGGATGCACCGGTTTTGGCTTCGGCTGCGGAGGGCATCGACCGAGATGCCGTCTCTGTGGGCCCCAGCGTGCATGATGTCAACGGACAGGTCGAGCGATTCGATGCGCTTTCTCCTTCTGCTTTGGAGGCGGCGCGGCTTTGGCAAAGCGCGCTACGGGCGACGCTGGCATCCGAAGACGAGCGCGAAATCTTTTCGCCCGCACCGGCGCAGGGCACTGCTCGGCTGCGACGCGCAATTGCTCACCATCTGCACGGGACAAGGGGTATGAATGTCGACCCCAACAACATCGTTATCGGTGCGGGCGCCCAGCTGCTCGATACCATGTTGGTTCAGTTGCTTGGCGCGGACAAGGTGTATGCGGTTGAGGATCCGGGCTATTTGCGTCTGACGCGCATCTATCAGGCTATGGGTTGCAAAGTTCGACATATCCCGTTGGATGATGACGGCGTGGACCTGAGCGCTCTGCAGAAAGCTGGGACCGATGTCCTTCACCTTATGCCGTCCCATCAGTATCCCACCGGTCTTGTGACGAGCATTGCGCGTCGCTATGCGCTGCTGAGCTGGGCCGCCGAGCGATCAGGTCGGTATCTCATCGAAGATGACTTTGATTGTGAGTTTCGCCTTGCCGGCAAGCCGATTCCTGCGCTCGCATCGATCGATGCCGCCCAGTCGGTTATTTACACCAACACGTTTTCGAAGAGCCTGTCATCGGCGTTGCGTCTAGCGTACATGGTGTTGCCCGATGAACTAATGGAGCGGTTTAGGCGCAACCTTGGTTTTTACGCCTCGTCGGTGAGCTCTGTTGACCAGGTTGCTTTGGCGCGTTTACTGGAATCGGGTGATTACGAGCGACATGTGAACCGCGTGCGCGTTCGTGCTCGCGAGGCGCGTGATGGTCTGGCGGCGCTTGTACGGAAGGCATTTCCGGCAGGGGAAGTCTCGATCGAGCATGCAGACGCGGGCCTTTACTGTATCGTGGTTGCGGAGCGTGGAACGGGCGGAAGCACTTTCGCACGGGCCCTCACGCGCTCGAGCATCTCTTTTATCGATATCGGTGACTGTTTTTGGTGTGCCGATGGCGCATCTGTCCCTGAAAACTCAACTCAAATTCTTGTTCAGTATGACGATCTGAGTCCAAAAGTGCTAACTACCTTGGAATTGCAGCTAATGGGGGGCACTCTGCAGCCTAAGTGAGTAGACTTTTAGCACTTTGGCGACCAGGCAGTTTTGTAACAAGCTATCTACCTGCGGTTTTGAAAAGCAGGATGACCGGCCTGCTCGGGATGTTCAAAGAAGTCTACTCACTTGCCGCGCAAAGCTTCTGCATGAGAAAAAAATGGGGTTTTCAACAGGGCTTCGTCCAGCTCTCGGCAAGCTTTTGGCCAGCTGGGGAGGGCTGTTGAAAACTTGGCAGTCCGTTCGGCGCCATTTTTGGTGCGTTCGCGCCAATGCGTGACTGACTGGGTTGAAATTCGTGTTTTCCTGTGCCTATGAAGGATCTACTTTGTGACATATCAGCTTTTAGGTACTGGCGTTTGCCTCCTCAAGTCCGCGCTTTGTGTCCGCCGCTTCCACGACCGGAAGAAGACCGGCAGCGATATGATCTCGCCCGCAACCCGACGGCTGCGGTCGCGCTCGGTTTTCCGTTGTATACATTGGTTCGGACGAGAAACAAACGGACTTGTCCTGCCAGCATTAGGCAGCGGCTGTTTCTTGGTGAGCTCCCCAGGGAATCCGTGCTGGAAACGGAGCATGGGTTTTTGGTTACGTCTCCTCTACTGACGACATTCATCATGTCGCGGCATCTGACGGATCTTCAGCTTCTTTTGGTATTGGCGGAGATGTGTGGCTTGTTTGCGGTGTGTGCCCTGCCAGCGGCACTTGAGGCGGAGCTTTCGCGTGCAATTGATTCGGGCGCGATTTCGACAACGTTCGGTTGGGCGCGCTGCCCGTCCGAGGACGGCACCGCCTCAAATTTATGGCGTCGAGACGCTTTGGTTTTGGGCGGAGACCTTGACCGTTTTTGTTCAGATGTTTGCGGGATGCGTTACGGCAATAGATTTATGGCGGTATCGCAACTCGTTCCATTGGGTGCCGCGTCGCCTTTTGAGGTCGAGGCGTATTTGCTACTTGTACTGCCGCGATCCCTGGGAGGCGAAGGTTTTTGCGGCATAGAGCTTAATGTTGAAGTGACGTTAAGCACAAGTGCTCGAGCGATTGTGGGAAAGTCCCGTGTATATATCGACCTACTTCTTTCTTCGCCGGACGGTAGGCGACAGGTGGCCATTGAATGTCAGGGAAAGGCCTCGCACGGACGCGCAGGGGATGGCTTGCGTGACGCTGACCGCATGACAGCCCTTCAGGCCATGGGCTACGATGTGCTTCTCCTGGCACACAGACAGATATCGGATGAGGATAGATTCCGCGCGATCGTTAAGGCCGTATGCAGGATGCTCGATGCTGAATATCGTGATAAAAGCTCGGATGAGCAAAGGGCTGAGACATTACTCCGGTCTGAACTATTCGTTGACTGGACAAAATTGGGAGTAATTGACGGAAAGATGCCCGTTAGACACAAAACAGCTCAATCGTGGACGGCTGCGGTTCTAAGTGAGTAGGCTTTTGGCACTTTGGCGACCAGGCCGTTTTGAAACAAGTCATTTACCTGCGACTTTATAAGGCAATACGGATGGTCTGCTCGGCAAGTTCCAAAAAGTCTACTCACTTAGTTTTTGACGAGAAACCGATGCCGAAGGCGGTCCTATTTCAGGGCGTTAACAAGTTCGTGAGGCACGAAAAAGGCCCGGACCAATACGGTCCGGGCCTCATCGAGCTAGAGGTTATGTCTCAAGCGGTTGGCTTAGCCAAAGTAGCGCTTAAGCAGGCCGGCAAAAGCTTTGCCGTGGCGGGCCTCGTCACGAGCCATCTCGTGCACGGTGTCGTGGATGGCATCGAGGCCAGCGGCCTTGGCGCGCTTAGCAAGATCGGTCTTGCCGGCGGTGGCGCCGTTCTCGGCCTCAACGCGCATCTCGAGGTTCTTCTTGGTGGAGTCGGTCACGACCTCGCCCAGGAGCTCAGCGAACTTGGCGGCGTGCTCGGCCTCCTCGTGGGCGGCCTTTTCCCAGTACATGCCGATTTCCGGATAGCCCTCGCGGTGCGCAACGCGCGCCATGGCCAGATACATGCCGACCTCGCTGCACTCGCCCTCAAAGTTGGCGCGCAGGTCGGCAACGATGTCCTCGGAGACGCCCTCCATCTTGGCGACGCCCACGACGTGCTCGGCAGCCCACTCGAGCTGACCCTCCTCCTGCTTCAGGAAACGAGAACCGGGAACGCCGCACTGGGGGCACTTGAAGTCCTCGGGCAGCTGGTCGCCGTCGAACTCTTCCACATAACCGCAAACGGGGCAAACAAACTTCATGATTCGATCCTTTCGATCGATGGCGATTGTGCGCTCGTCCGGTCCCGTAAGGGCACTCTCCGGACGTGCGTTTGACGAGTTCTATTATCCATAAATGCAACCAAATGTGAAGCCTATTAGGAATGATTTTTAATAAAACAATTTCGAGATATGAAGATGTTGATTGATTAACGATTGGGAGGCCGTCTGCGATCTTTGCTGAGTACAATCGGGCGAGCAAATGTTGACCTATCAACAAATGAAGGAGTTTCCTTTATGCATCTAGCCCGTCGTGCCTGGTGCCGAACATATCAGACGGTTTTTCGCATTGCATTGCCGATCCTGCCCTATACCGAGCCGCGCATTTTGGAGCATGCCGAGGATGTGCCCGCGGTGCTTCAAAAGCGCTCGATCCAGAAGGTCCTTATCGTGACGGATCCCGGCATTGCCCGTCTGGGGCTCACGGCACCGCTCGAAACGGCGCTCGCATCCAGGGGAATTGGCGTTGCGGTCTATGCCAAAACACCAGCGAACCCCACGGTTTCAAACGTGGAGGAAGCGGCGTCCCTGTATCGAGAGAGTGCCTGCCGGGCCATTATCGGCTTTGGCGGAGGATCAGCCATGGACTGCGCCAAGGGCGTGGGCGCACGTATTGCGCAGCCAAACAAGCCCATCAACAAGATGCGCGGACTGCTGCGGGTTCATCGTCGCCTGCCGCTGCTCATCGCCGTTCCCACTACCGCCGGTACGGGAAGCGAAGTCACGCTTGCGGCGGTAATTACCGATGACGAGACGCACTACAAATACCCCATTAACGACTTTGTGCTCATCCCGCGTTTTGCAGTCCACGACCCCGAGTTTACGTGCGGCTTGCCCGCTTCCATTACGGGGCAGACGGGCATGGACGCCCTGACGCATGCCGTCGAGGCCTTTATCGGGCGAAGCACTACGCCCTATACGCGCAAGATGGCGCGACAGGCGGTGAAGCTCATCCACGACAATTTGCTTGAGGCTTATGAGCATGGCGACAACATGCGTGCGCGTCGCAATATGCTTTCGGCGGCGTATAAGGCGGGCGTTGCGTTTACTCGCTCCTATGTCGGATATGTGCATGCCATCGCGCACAGTCTGGGCGGCAGATACGGAATTCCGCACGGTTTGGCCAACGCGATCATCCTGCCGCATATGCTTCGCGCCTATGGCGAAGCTGCTGCTCCTAAGCTCGCCGATCTTGCTCGCATGGCGGGCATTGCGCCGGCTACCGCGCAGGATAGTCTTGCGGCCGAGGCCTTTATCGATTGGGTCGACCGCATGAACGCCGCCTTGGGCATACCCAAATATGTGACGGGCATTCGCCGCTCCGACATTCCCGAGATGGCGGCGCATGCCGATGCCGAGGCCAATCCCCTGTACCCCGTTCCGCTTCTAATGGACCGCTTGGAGCTCGAGCATATGTACGAAGTCGTTGCAGGTGGTATGTTTGAGAGCGAGAATTAGGAGGGCCCATGAACACCGAGGAAATTGCGCGCATCGTCGGCGATCAGCGCGCCTACTTTAAGACGCACGCTACGTTTGATGTTGATGCTCGACGTCGCGCGCTCGCGAGTTTACGCGATGCGGTGCGGGCCCACGAGGCCGATATCGCCCATGCGCTCAAGACCGATTTGGGAAAGTCGCATGACGAGGCCTATATGTGCGAGATCGGCACGTCGCTTTCCGAGATTCGTCATCAGATTGCGCATGTGGCCCGATGGAGTCGTCCGCGCCTGCGTCCGTGTGACCTCGCTAACGCCGTGAGCGTGTGCAAAACGCAAGCCGTGCCCTATGGCGTCACACTCATCATGGCGCCTTGGAACTATCCGTTTTTGCTGACGCTCGAGCCGCTCGCTGGCGCCCTTGCCGCGGGCAATACCGTGGTCATCAAGCCGAGCGCCTATGCTCCGGCATCGAGCGCGGTGCTCAGGCAAATCTGTGATGAGGCATTTGATCCGTGCCTGGTGACGGTTGTCGAGGGCGGGCGCGCCGAGAACGAAGCGTTGCTCGATGAGTGCTGGGACAAGATCTTCTTTACCGGTAGCGTTCCGGTCGGCAAACTCGTCATGGAGCGTGCGAGCAAAAACCTCACGCCTGTGACGCTTGAGCTGGGCGGCAAGAGCCCCTGCATCGTGGATGCGACGGCAAACTTGAAGGTCGCGGCACGGCGTATCGCCTTTGGTAAATGGCTCAACGTGGGCCAGACCTGTGTAGCGCCCGACTATCTGCTGGTCGACGTGCGCGTGCACGATGAGCTGTTGGGCCTCATCAAGGAGGAGGTCCGCCGCATGTTTGGCGAACATCCACTCGACAATGAGGATTACGGACATATCGTCAACGCCAAGCATTTTGCGCGCGTGCGCGGGCTGATCAATCCCGATAGGGTCGTGCTTGGAGGTGCCGCGCGTGAGGCATCGCTCAAGATTGAGCCGACGATTTTGGACGGCGTGTCCCCCGATGACGCCGTGATGCAGGAGGAGATTTTCGGCCCCATCTTGCCGGTGCTGACGTTTGAGAGCCTAGACGAGGCCGAGACGTTTATTACGGATCGTCCGACGCCGCTGGCCCTGTATATCTTTAGTCAGGATCGCGCAGTTCAGCAGCGCTTCGTGCGTTACGTGCCATTTGGCGGTGGCTGTGTCAACGACACGATCATGCACTTGGCTACGAGCCATATGGGCTTTGGCGGCATGGGCGCGAGCGGTATGGGGCAGTACCATGGACGCGAGAGCTTCGATACGTTTAGCCACAAGAAGAGCATCGTGAACAAGGCAACCTGGCTGGACGTGCCGTTTCGGTATGCGCCCTACGCAAGCTGGAAGCACAAATTCGTGCGCATGTTCGTGCATTAGAATCAGATGAGATAGGTGCAAACAAAATAGCCGCCCCCGCGTAAGCGAAGACGGCCACTTCTCACGATGAAAACGTGTATCGGAGTTGGCAAGACCCGCGGCAACGGGTGCCATCCGTGTTCCTATCTTATCTGCAAGCGTTCTGTCGCGCAAGCGTTGAGGCAAACGATTGAAGGACGCAGACAGGATGTATTTGTGTCCGCACGGGTCCGTAGACTTCTCGGTAAGGTTAAACGCTGGTTTATCCGGCCGTTAGGGGAGTTGCTATGTACGAGCCTTCACGTGTTCTTCTGTCGTTTCACATCGCAGGATTTCAATATGCCGACGGCGCTTTGGTCCTAGGCGATCTTAAAGCGGGCGATAAGCTGACGCTGTGTGCCGAGCACGATAATCCCCATGACCCTGAGGCGGTTGCGATTTATTACGGCAACACCAAGCTTGGCTATGTTCCGGGAAACGAGGTCGGCCCACTGTCCTTGATGATGTATTACGGCCACGAGGACGTATTTGAGGCCCGCGTGCAACAGGTTGCCCCCGAGCGCAGCCCGTGGCATCAGGTGCGCGTTGGGCTCTATGTGGTGGATGCTCGCTAATCGGTATGGGAGACTGCCATGTTTGATGACGATGACCTGTTCGATCTGACAGACGATCCGTTTGAGTGGGATACGCTACTCGATGACGATGAGCTAGAGCAGGACCGTGAGAAGCGGCAAGACAAGAAAGCGCAGGGCTACGCTTCGAAAAAGCAAGACAAACGCCGCCGAGGTTTGTTCGGCGGGCTCTTTGGCTAACCGACGCGCCAGAGCGTCTGTATACTAGGCACGTGTTAGACGCGTTGCGAAATGAGGACACAGACGATGATGTGGTTTACCGCCGACCTGCACCTGGGCGATACGAATATCTTGCACGACATGGATCGGCCGTTTGATTCGGTCGAGGAGATGAACCGCAAGGTCATCGATGCCATCAATGAGTGCGTGGCTGCGGACGACCGCCTCTATATTCTGGGTGACTTTACCTATCGTTTGCCCCTGGCGGAGGCGGTGCGCCTGCGCGAGCGTATCGAATGCCAGAACGTGACGCTCATCCGCGGTAACCATGACGGCGACTGGGAAGATTCCGACGTACCGCAGATTTGGGAAGACGTGCGCGATTACCTGGAGATTGCTCCCGGCTATGCCAAGGGCCATCGTCTGGTTATGAGCCACTACCCCATGCTCAGCTGGAACGGCAAGGCACGTGGCGCCATTATGCTGCATGGGCATATCCACAGCAGGGGTGACCGCGCCAACGCACGCAACCGCGATCGCGAGCGCCCTATCTTTCGCTACGATGTCGGTCTCGATGCCAACGAGTACAAGCCCGTAAGCCGCGATCAGATTCTTAGCTTCTTTGGGTTATAGGGTGCCAGAGCCACCACAAAGGGGACAGGCACCTTTGTGGTGGTTCTGGCGCCGTTGCCATTATGGCGGCGGCGCCTTTTTTGTCCGTGCGGCGCGGTAGAGTGTAGGCGGTTGAAATTTGCGTCCATCGAGGAGCTGCTATGAACGAGATCAAGTGCCCGCATTGCGGCGAAGTTTTTAATGTCGATGCATCCGGCTATGCGGATATCGTCAAGCAGGTGCGCGATGCCGAGTTCTCGCGCGACCTGGATGAGCGTGTGAAGGCAGTCCAGCGTGAGGGTGAGCAGGCGCTGGAGCTTGAGCGCTCGCGTTCGACGGCTGCTTTGCAGGAGGCAGAGTCTCAGCGCAATGCTCAGCTTGTCGAACAGAAGAACGCTGCAGCTCAGCAGCTGGCACAAGAAGTCGCCAAGCGCGATGCTGAGCTTGCCGAGCTGCGCGCTAAGCTCGAGGGCGCTGCCGTAGAGCGCGAGAGTGCAAGCCAGCGCGCGGCGGTTGAGGCCCGTGCCGACGCTCAAAAGGAGAATGCCGAACTCCAGCGTGAGATTGATAGCCTACGTGCGCAGCTGGGACGCAAAGATGACGAAGCAAAGCTTGCCGAAGCCGCGGTACGCAATGCGACTCAAAATGACCTCGCCGCGCGCGATGCTCAGATTGCGGAGTTGCAGGCAAAGCTTGCCGCCGCAGATAAGGCTCAAGAAATGGCACTCGCAACTGCTGCGGCCGAGGCGCAGCGTAAGCTCGAGGCTGCGCAAAACGAAGCGAATCGTAAGCTTTCCGATTACCAGACAGAAGTGCGTGAGAAGTTCTCGAATGCTAAGACTCAGTCCGAGCGCGAGGCCGAGGGCCTTCGTGCACAGCTTCGTGAGCAAGAACTTTCTGCAAAAATGAACCTGTCGGAGGCGGTCGCCGCGGCGGAGCGAGAGCGCGATGAGGCGCGTGCCAAACTGACGAGCGAGCTGGCGGTGCGCGATTCTCGCGAGGAACAGGCCAAGGCGGCACACGAGCTCGAGCTTGCGCAGGCCAAGCGCGCGAGCGATGACCTGATTCGCTACAAGGATGAAGAGATTGAGCGCCTTAAGGACATGAAGGTCCGCCTGTCCACCAAGATGGTGGGCGAGTCGCTCGAGCAGCACTGCGAGACCGAGTTTAACCGTCTGCGCATGACGGCGTTTCCTAACGCGTACTTCGAGAAAGATAACGATGCGTCCGAGGGTACCAAGGGCGACTTTGTCTTCCGCGAGTGCGACGCAAGCGGCAACGAGGTCATTTCGATTATGTTCGAGATGAAAAACGAGAACGACGAGACTGCGACCAAGCATAAAAACGAGGACTTCTTTAAGAAACTCGATCACGATCGTCGCCAGAAAGGCTGTGAGTACGCGGTGCTCTGCACGCTGCTCGAGCCCGAGAGCGAGCTTTACAACGCGGGAATCGTGGACGTGAGCTATCGCTACGAGAAGATGTACGTGATTCGCCCGCAGTTCTTTATTCCCATGATCACGCTTCTTCGCAACGCCGCCATGGGTTCGCTGCGCTATAAGCAGGAACTGGCGGAGTACAAACAGCAGAATATCGACGTCACGAACTTCGAAGCCAAGATGGAGAAGTTCAAGAATGATTTCGGCCGCAACTACGAGATCGCGAGCCGCAAGTTCCAAACGGCGATTGAGGAAATCGACAAGACCATCGACCATTTGCAGAAAACAAAAGATGCTTTGCTCGGCAGCGAGCGTAATTTGCGTCTGGCCAACGATAAGGCACAAGACCTCACCATCAAGAAGCTCACGCGAAAAAACCCTACTATGCAAGCGAAGTTCGCTGAACTTGCCGAACAGCGTGCTGCTGGCGCCATGATCGGCGACGGAAGCGATTCGGCTGAGGTTCTTGAGAGCGATATTGATGCGAAGGGTGACGAATAGCCATGCCTCGTGAGAATCTTACGCAGAAACGTGAGCGTGCTGCCGAAATCGAACGGCGCATGTTCGAGCATTACGGCGAAGGCGCATGCTCACTCGATCATGTCGACCCGTTTACGCTTACCGTGGCGGTTATTCTGTCGGCTCAGTGCACCGATGCGGCCGTGAATAAGGTGACCCCCGAATTATTTGCGCGATTCGGCACTCCAGAGGCCATGGCGGCGGCGAACATTGAAGACATAGAGGCGATTATTCATCCGCTCGGGTTTTTCCGCAGTAAAGCGAAGAACTTGAAGGCGTGTGCGCAAACGGTGCTTGCCGAATTTGGTGGCGAAGTGCCGCGTACT
>ERZ780139.2794-NODE-2794-length-12473-cov-6.256885_pt1 | contig 12473 bp, 9 predicted proteins | sample MGYA00511476_ERZ780139 | MGnify/ENA primary metagenome ERZ780139 (study PRJEB29588, sample SAMEA2158190) | human gut metagenome | biome: human gut; feature: human-associated habitat; material: faeces | place: Denmark | collected 2008/2010 ... | reverse complement strand
TGAGTGAAAATGAAATCCGCGTGCTGTATGTGCAGCCCGGTAAATACCCGGAGGAACGCACAATTCCCAACACATACGAAGCACGACAGAAACTTGTAGGCGAAGATCTAACCGTTTGCCATCCGTGGCGGGATAACGCTTGCATTATCAGCAATGACGCCGCGCAGGACCTTGATTTGCCGCCAAACCGTCTTTATGGGTATGATGGCTGCATTGCCGGGTCTTTCATTGTTTGTGGGGATAGTGATGACGGCCTTATCAGTCTGACCGATGAACAGATGGCCTATTATGAAAAGCTCTACCACCACCCAATCGCCTTTCTCCCTATGGTACACAGCTTCCTGCCGATGAAATGCACCCCCGAACAGTACGAACAATTCCAGCGTGACGGCAACAAACTGAAAGTCAAGCCCATCGACCACGGGGAGCGCTAACACCATGATTCTGCACAAACAAAAAGCGGGGTGCCGCTCGCCGTAGAAATCAAGAAGCACAACTTTTATATAAAATAGGAGGATACCACCATGACCGACCCCAAATTTATGACCCCTCCCCATCGTAGGGCATACTTAACCCACCTTAACCGCTGCAAGGTGATGGATAACTACCCGGAATATACGCGCCAGTTGGACGATGTGGTAATTGACGATGCCCGGAATTAAAGCAAAGCGCAAGCAGCTTGTGCGCAAAACACTTATGCGGGCCAAGGCGCAGGGCGAACGCGCCGCCGAGCAGGCCGATCAGGCGCTTGCTGCCAAGTTCTTCAGCAGAAATAAAAGAGGCTTCGTCATCATCTGCCGCGTAGCTGCCGATGGTCGCTGTGCAGCTGCCAGCCAAGGCATAGCTGCCGCTGACCGCGGCGGCCACAGCATTTTTGCTGCCCACAAGCGCGCCGCCGTAGATCTCGCTTGTTACCGTGCCGCTGTTCAGGCAGGCCGCAACAGCGCCGTTGGAGCTATTATACAGTTGTCCAGCGATGCCGCCGACTCCCTCCGGGACACCCTTGTAACCAGCCTTTCCTGCGCCCGCAACTGCACCTGTATTATAGCAATTCGTGACCTTGCTGCTCGAATATCCGACGATGCCGCCGATCTTCGAGGAAGCACCAGTAATCTTGCCGGTGTTATAGCAAGCAGTGATGGGAATCGATGCTGTTGCCGCAATACCGCCGATCGAAGCTTTGCCGCTGATATTGCCGGTATTGGCGCAGTTCGAGATACCGGGGCTGTTGGAAGCGCCGCCGACGACACCGCCAACGTTTTCACCGGTCGTCCCGCCATCGATCGAGCCTTCATTCCGGCAGCCGATGATCACAGCGCTGTTGTCCGTGTAGTTCGTCATGTAACCGACAACGCCGCCGACATAATAGAGGTAAATACTTTCGCTGCGCGGCGTGATGTTCATGCGGTTGACGCAGTTTTCCACTCTGCCGCCAGCCAGGTATGCCACAACGCCGCCGCAGTTCCATTCGGCCTTCATTGCACCTTCCACAGTCACATTTTTGACAGTGCCGCCAGTGTACACATAGCCGAACAGGCCTGCGCCTCTGTATTTTCCGCTGATGAGCTCGCCGACCGGATTCAGGCCGGAGATGGTCTTGCCGTTGCCGTCAAAGTCGCCGGTGAAGGCGGCGGCGCTGGAAGCGCCCATCGGTGTCCACTTCTGCGCATAGTCCCCCGGCTCGTTGAGGGTGATGTTCTTCGTCAGAATGCCCTTCGCGCCCGGTTCTTCCCCGTTCACGAGGTCGGCAAAGCCCTTCAGCTCTGCACCGGACGTGATCTGATAGACGTCGCCAACCTTGGTCGGCACAACGCTGTCGCCTTCCCAGGCATCGCTGGCCGTCAGCGCGACGTTGACCGTCTGCGCCGCCGCGCCGACCGTCAGGAGCTGGTTTTTGATCTTCTTATACCCCTTGGCCTCGACCGTGTAGGTATAGCTGCCGGCGGGAAGGTCATAGACGGTCGGGTTCGCTTCCCGGGCCGTCATCACGGTCTTTTCGCTGTTCCAGACAGTGATGGTGATGGCCGTATCCACAGCCGCGCCGGTCACGTGAAAGGTAACGGCGATCTTGTCCGCAGCCGTCAGCGTATCCTGAATCTCAAGGTTTGCGCCGTTGACCTGGAACGGGACATTTTCCTTGCTCTCATAGCCAAACAGCTCTGCGGAGTAGGTATAGCTGCCGTTCGGGAGGATCCAGGTGTTTGCCGTCTCCGAGACAGGCTGGATGGTCTCGCCCTGCTTGACGGTGATGGCCGCGTCCTTGGGCATGTTGGGGAACGTGACGGTCCAGACCTTCGTCCAGACGGCATAGAGCTTGTAGATCTCGTTGTCTTCGCTGCCGTCGCCCCAGTCGTCGTCTTCAAAATCACGGTGGATGGTCGCCTGATCGGCATACTTGACCGTCGTGCCATAAGACGACTCGCTCCAGCCGGCAAACTTGTAGCCCTCGCGCTGGAACGTGCAGGCAGGCAGTTTGTAGTCCACGCCGAACGGGACGGCCACGGTGGCCATCTCGCCGGTCACGCTGCTCTTGTCGCTGTATCGAACGTTAAATTCGACCTGATACTGATAGTCTCTCCAGTGGGCATAGAGCGTGATCTCGGATTCGGTGAAGACCGTGTCCTGCGTCACGCGCTCGCCGCCCTCTTCGGCGGTATACCAGCCGTCGAGCGCCTTGTTGGCCGGGTAGCTGTACTCCGACAGGTAGGGCAGATTCTTGCCGACGGCATCCTTGCGCACGGTCTTGTCCGAGATCTTGCCCTTGTAGCCGTTGCCGTCAAAATGGACGGTGATGCCCTCCTGCCAGTGCGCATAGAGCGTCACGGGCGTGGCGTCGGCGAACTTGGTCTGGTTGGTGATCTCCGTGCCGCCCTCCGGCGCGTCGAACCAGCCGAGGAAGATGTAGCCCGTGCGAGTGGGATCGGGGATCTGGTTGTAGCGGGCGCTGCCGTTTTCGTAGATGTAGTTATAGTTATAGCCCACAACGCCGGTGCGCACGGTCGGCTCGGAGCCGTCGTTGCGATTCACCGTCACCTGCACCGGCTGACCGGCCCAGACGGCGTAGAGCTTCACGACAGCGTTGTTCTCCGCGCTCAGGTTCTTGACGGCCGCGCCGTCGGTATACTGCACGCTGCTGCCGGAAGCAGAGGTGTTCCAGCCGCGGAAGTCGTAGCCCGCGCGAGTGAAGGCGTTGGCCGTCAGCGCCTGCTCGGCGTCATAGGTGAAGGTCTGCGCGGCCATCTCGCCCGTGCCGCCGTTGGGCAGGTACTGCACGGTGTAGGTGTTGGCCGTCCACGCGGCCGTATAGGTCGTGTTGTCCGCAATGACCGTGTCCGCCGTCAGCGCGGTGTCGCCGGCGAACCAGCCGCCGAACGTATAGCCGGTGCGCGTCGGCTGCGGGATGGCGCCGGCGCCGATGGCCGTGTCGCACGCGATGGCGACCGTGGTGTCGGCTGTTGTGCCGTCGTTATAGGCAAAGGTGACGGTGTACGCCGGCGTCCAGACGGCGTAGAGATCCATCGCCTCCGTGGGGTTGAGCTTCGCGCCGTCGGTGTAAGCGACTTCCCCGTCCGGTGTTGTCGCCCAGCCGGCGAACACGCCGTCCGCCTTCGTGAAGGCGTTGAGCTTGAGCGCGGCCTGACCGTAGAAATTCTGCGTGTAGTCGTCGCCCACGCCGCCGTTGGCGTGGAAGGTGACGACCGTGGCCTTGCCCGCCGTGAAGTTGCGGACATAGACGCAGTCCTTGAACTTGTCGCCGCTGCTGTCCTTTGCATAGGTCAGCGTCAGCACCTTGCCGGACTCGGCCGAGAGCGTGTAGGTCTTCCAGCCGAGGTCGCCGCTCTCTTTGACCTTTTCCGCCCCGTCATAGGTGATGGTGAAGTAGTCGTAATTGGGCTCGGACGAGACCTTGTACTCAAATGTGAGCTCTGCGTCTGCGGTAAAGGTCAACTGCAGGGTGCTGTTGGCTTTGCTTTTTCCGGCTCCGCCGGACTTGAGCACATAGTCCCCGTCCGACGAGGCCACTTTCCATTTGTTCGTGCTGTTCGGGGAGCCGGGCTCCGTCTCGGCGTTGGCCGGGACGCTTTCAAAGAAGCTCTGGAAGCTCGGCTTGTCCGCCGCCAGTGCCGCCGGCATGAGGCTGAACACCATTGCCAGCACCAGCAGCAAGGACAGCAACCGTTTTTTCATGTGTTTCCCTCCTGAAAGAAAAAATTCTGCCCGCCGAAACCGGCGGACAGGTGCAACAAAACCGGCCGGACGAAATTCCTTCGTTCAGCCATGCAACTTCCGGTTCCGGCAGAAATGCCTGCAGCCTTCGGGTATTCTGACTGATCCGCCTTCCGGCGGCTTCACAGTGACCGACTCGCGGGGCTTTGCACCCACATTTCCCCTGCCGCCCGAAGCGGCGAAGACTGCGCAATATACAGTTCTGAGCGTAGTGTATCACAGGCCGGAACGGTTGTAAATCTTTTTCCGAGCGTCGGCACGGATAAAAAAATCTCCTCCCGGCGGTTACGGGAGGAGATTTTTTGTGCGGAAAACCGCACATTGGGGGGGTGGTCACCGGGAGGCGGTTACTCCCGGAAACCTTGGAGAAAAAAACAGAAATGGATGAAAAATAGCAAAGGAAAATGAGATCAGCGACGGATGCTCACGATGTCTCTGCCAAGCAGGACCGTGTAAATGCCGCCGATCACGAGCGCAAGCACACCCAGCAGCGCCATCGCAGCAGAGCCCGCGGAGTACGTGCTCATAAAGGAGACAGCGACGATCTCGATCGCGAGAAACGCAACGAACGCAAGAATGTTCAGCCAAATGTTTTTCATAGCAGCTACCTCCTGAAATTTTTTGGTTCTGGGGAGGCCATCAGCCAATCCCCTCGCTTACAGTTGCATGATAGCATATCGCGTGCCTGTTGTAAAATTCACAATTCCGAAAGGTACATTTTGCGTTTTCGATTCAATTCAAAATTTTGATGATATTCTTTCGCAAAAATGATATTTTCATGTCAATCCTCCCCTGTCACCTGTTGGATAGGCGAAAAAATGCTTGACGTAGGCCGGATTTGCGACGTATTATAAGCTTGAGATATAAACGGAACCAAATCGGGATAAGGAGGCATCGCCTTATGGAACTTCGTTTGCTGACCACGTTTTTAAAGGTCGCGCAGCTACAGAGCTTCTCCAAAGCCGCAGAATCCCTGGGGTATTCCCAGTCCGCCGTTACGGTGCAGGTCCAGCAGCTCGAAAACGAGCTGGGCGTGCGCCTGTTTGACCGCATCGGAAAAACCGTATCCATCACCCACTACGGGCAGGAGTTCATCCCCTACGCGCGCGATGTCGTGTCGGCCGCCGCACGCGCCGTGTCGTTTACGGTGCAGGAGCGCGACCTGACCGGCACGCTGCGCATCGGCACGATCGAATCCATCATGACGGCCAGCTTCGGGGAGATCCTGCCGCTGTATCATGAGCACTGTCCGCATGTGAACACGCAGCTGGTCGAGGGCGACACGAAAACGCTCTCGGATATGCTCATGCACAATGAAGTCGACCTGATCTACACGCTCGACGACATGGGTTACGACGCGCAGCGGATCAAGCTGTTCGAGTGTCCGCAGGAGATCGTCATCGTCGCCAGCCCCAAGCACCCGTTCGCCGCCGCCAAGCAGCTCAAGCTGGCCGACCTCGTCAATGAGCCGTTCGTGCTCATGCCGCAGTTCAACAGCTATCGCCACCAGTTCGACATGGAGCTGGCACACCAGAAGCTGTCGATCCGGCCGTTTCTGGAGCTGGAGAGCACGAGCATGGTCATGCAGCTGCTCGAGCACAACCCCTATCTGTCCGTGCTGCCGCGCTACACGGCGCGCCGCCGCGCGGAAGAGGGCCGGCTTGCCATTCTGCCGGTCACGGACTGCCACATGGAGCAGTGGAGCCAGCTGGTGCACCACCGCGACAAGGTGCTCACGCCGCAGATCCGCGCCATGGTCTCCGTTATCGCGCAGGTCGAGAACATCCCGCTGCACCTCGGGGACTGACGCGGCGCAAAAGAAAAAGAAAAATCGCCCCCATCGTTCGATGGGGGCGATTTGCTGTCTGTGAACAGAAACTCAGTCGGTCACGTACGGCAGGAGGGCGATCTGACGCGCTCTCTTGATGGCCTCGGTGAGCTCGCGCTGATGCATCGCGCAGGTACCGGTCGTGCGGCGCGGCAGGATCTTGCTGCGCTCGGACAGGAAGCGGCGAAGCTTCGCGGTGTCTTTGTAGTCGATATAAGTGCACTTGTCCACACAGAACTGGCAAACTTTTCTGCGTTTGCGGTTCTTGCTCTTATCTCTGTCAAAAGCCAAGACTGTAATCCTCCTTTATCAAAATCAGAACGGCAGATCGCCGTCATCGTCGTCCAGCTCGGAAAATGCGCTGCCGCCCTGGGGGACATTGTCATATCCGCCATAGCTGCCGCGATGAGCCGGGGCCGATGCGCTCGGCGCTGCCGGGCGAGACGTATCGCCGCCGTCGCGGCGCTTGCTCTCGCCGAAGTAGACATTGTCCGCCACGACCTCCGCGGTCGTGCGCTTTCCGCCTTCGCGGTCAGTCCATTCGCGGATCTGCAGACGGCCGCTCACGGCGGCCATGCTGCCCTTGGTGAAGTACTTGGAGACAAACTCCGCCGTGCTTCTCCAGGCGACAATGTCGATGAAGTCCGTCTGCCGCTCGCCGCCGTCACGGCCGCCGAAATCACGGTCGACCGCCAGCCGGAACGACGCCACGGGGATCTGGGACTGGGTATAACGAAGCTCGGGGTCACGGGTCAGACGGCCCATGAGCACAATGTGGTTCAGCATTGCCGTGCCTCCTTATTCCGGGCGACGGGTGATCAGGGAGCGGAGAATACCGTCCGTGATGCCCAGCACACGATCCAGCTCGGCCGGGAAATCCGGGCCGCTGGTGAACTTGACGAGCACGTAGTAGCCCTCAGAAATGTAGTTGATCTCGTAAGCGAGCTTGCGCTTACCCATCTCCTCCATTTCCTCCAGCGTGCCGTTCTGCTCGACAAGCGCCTTGAACTTCTCGACGACTGCTGCAGTCTCTTCCTCCGACAGATTGGGGTTGATGATATACATCAGTTCGTACTTTTCGGTGGTTTTTGCCATTTCAGTTGCACCTCCTTCTGGTCTAGTGGCCCTCATCTCAAATGAGAGCAAGGATCACCCACGTCAACACGCAGGCCATATTATTATACCTGAAAAAGCGAGAAAGTCAATCCCTTTTTGTACTTTCCGGCGTATCGAGCACGTGCACGTTCATCTGCGGGTAGGACATGGACACGCCGTGCGCGTCAAATGCCGCTCCGACGGCCTCCATGAGGTCATAATACACGGTCCAGTAATCGGCCGTTTTGCACCAGACGCGCACCGTATACTCAATATTGCTCTCCCCGTAGCCCGACACGCGCACGAACGGCGCCGGCTCCGGCAGGATGCCGGACACGAGCGACACGGCGTTGTGCAGCGCCGCCTTTACCTGCTCCGGGCGGCAGGTATAGTCCGCGCCGAAGGTCAGATCCACGCGCCGCTGCGGCTCGCGGCTGTAGTTGACGATCTTGGACGCGGAGAGGTCGCTGTTCGGCACGTAAATGTCCTTGTTATCCAGCGTGCACAGCTGCGTATAGATCAGGCCGATGTCCTTGACGGTGCCGCTCACGTCGCCGGCCTCGACGAAATCGTCGTCCTCGAACGGCCGCGTGAGCAGGATGGTGATGCCGCTCATGGCGTTTGACAGACAGTTTTGCACCGAGAGCGACAAAGCCAGGCCGAGCAGGCTGAACACGGCCAGCAGCGCCGTAACGTTAAAGCCAAGACTGTCGGCCACGATGAGGATGGCCATGAACTCCAGCGCGATCTTGAGCACCTTGAGGATGAACCTGCTCAGGCTCTCCGACAGCCGCGAGTGCGCCGAGATGCGCCGCGCGACGCGCATGACGAGCCAGATGACGAGCACGCAGATCACGAGCGTGATGGCGGAGGTGATGAGCTTTTCGAGCGTGAGATTGCCGAGGCTGAAGCCGATGGCGCTGTTCACGTCCTCGATGCTGTCTTTCGTGGATTCGAGCGCGTTCTGATAGGTGTCCGTATTCAAATGGCGGTCTCCCCTTTCGTGCGGGATTTGTTATCTAGTATACGCCATGCCCCGCCGGTTTTCAACACGTTCCGGCGCGGCGGGGCAAAGCCTGAATTATGAGTACAAATATTTTACTTTTGAAGAATCCATGCTATAATTAAAGATAGAGGGACGCTGTTGGTAACAACATCCCTCTGCTTTGTTACTCTGCACAGACCTTTTTATTCTTGACTTTTACGTTATCGGTGCTATAATCAAATTAACCAAATGGTTAAGATGCGCGCGGTGGTGAAGTCTATTGAGGATAACCTATGCGAGTCCTAAAGTTGAGAAGTATTTTTCGGATTTTAATAAATTGAAGAAGGAACTACCGGCAGACTGGGTCAGAACAATTAAGAAGCATCTCGATCGTATGATAGCTGCTGATTATTTTGGGGATTTTTTAAAGTTGGGTTTGGGAAGGCCTGAGCAACTAACTGGCTATGAACGAATCCGATACTCTTTGAGAGTATCGGCTAATGCACGACTGATAATTGAACCGAATGCCACACAAGATACTATAATGATTTGTGAAGAAATTGAGATTGAAGGAGTGAGTGATTATCATGGCGACAAAGAGAACTGGTATATCCCGTGACCTGATTATTCACCCCGGTGAAACCATCGCAGATGTCCTCGAGGAAAGAGGCATCACCCAATCGGAACTTGCTGCCCGCACGAATGTCTCACCCGCTTATGTCAGCAATGTCATCGCTGGAAAAAAAGATATTTCTTCGAGGTTTGCTATGGCTTTGGAGTATGCATTGGATGTCCCGAAGTCTTTCTGGCTAAATTTACAGGCTAACTATGATGCCGAATTACTTGAGCTAAATGAAGCCAACACGGTTACAGATGAGGAAAAGTCTGTTTTACAAGTATTGCACGAAATGATTGCTTGCCTTAGAAAAGTGCAAATGATTCCAAACGATCAGGGCAAAGAAGACACCGTTCTTTCGCTTCGCAAGGCATTTCATATGAGCGACATTTCAAAGTTGGACACTCTAGTTGCTGGTGGTGCTTTCCGAATATCGAAAACGGCAACGGTCGACCCAATGGTAATGGGAGCGTGGCTAAGGCTTTGTCAGATCATTGGAGAGCAAGACTCAAATGTTATATCGCAATTTGAGGTTAAGAATGTAAAGCAATTGATTTCCGATTTAAAGGCGGTCATGATTAACCCGCAATCTGATTTACAGAACGATTTGAAAAATGTTATGGCACAATACGGTATTAAGTTTAACGTGGTGCATAATTTCCGAGGTGCGCCCGTTCATGGCTACATCTCTCAAAATAAAAATGGAGAATATCAGATGGTTTTAACTATCCGCGGTTCCTTTGCAGACATTTTCTGGTTTTCGCTTTTTCACGAGATCGGACACATCGTTAACGGCGACATTTCTAAGGCATCTGACTTTATTGATGCACTGAATGATGTAGATACCGCTAGAGAAGAGGCCGCAGATAGGTTCGCAAGTGATGCATTACTTGACCCAGAAAGTTATGTTCATTTTGTGGAAAAAGGAGATTATGCGATTGGAGCAATAGAGAGATATGCGTCTAGCCAAAGTGTCGCCCCTTACATTGTTATTGGGCGATTGCAGAGAGAAAAACGAGTGCCGTACAACTGGTATAGCAAATATAAGGCGAGATATAAATGGGCTGAGTGAGGAACTGCAATAGTTGTCTTGACTGCCGACAGGCATTTATCGTGCACAGTAAAAGGCGAGGCCGTTTGGCCTCGCCTTCGTCATGTCAAAACTTACTGCCACAATTATTGCATTTCCACGTCTTCCCACAATCGCCAAGTCCATAAATTCCAACCAGCGCAATTTTTGCAGCCTTCTTCATCGTGGTCAAGCGTGTGAGATTTTCAGAGCCGCAGATGGGGCATTGGGGAACGTGCTTGGGACGAGGCGTAGTATGATCTGTGTTCTGAGGAAAGTAGAAATTTTCGATGCCGCCAACGCTTCTAAAATACTCTATACTTTCTTCCGATTCCGGGAACATATTGGCGTAGTTGGACTTGTATTTAGACAGGCTGGTGTCTAATTGCGACTTGTCAAAATAGTTTTCAAAAGCATATCGCGCGGCAACAAAGTCTGATAATGTACAGGCCGAGACTGTCCACTTGGCAGGCCACCATGTTTCTACCTTTAAATTATCGCGTCTTATTTTGTTGTATTCTTCGTTTGTTATATCTAATTCAACATATGGTATATCGCACACGCAACTTTTTAAAGCATCTACTTTCCATGGTGCTGTTAATAATTTTTTTCTTTCTGAAATTGTGTTGCAGTCTTTTATTGTAGCACACTTAGGGCAAGCGATAACTTTCGGCGAATATTTGCAGTTTGGACAACTTGGCGCACTTTTCCAAGGAATGCCGCAATTTGGGCAGACATTTCCCTGAAGCCGTTTCTTCATATTGCGAATTGTATCTTCGAACGCCATCGATTCACCTTCTTTATTTTAGTTATTAAGGTTAACACAATTCCTTGTACTTGTCAATTATACATAGGTTTCCCAAACTTCGTGGATATCGCAGCGCAAGGCCCGCCGCGGATGGAGTGGCGCCTTTTTGCACTTTTAAGCGCAAAAAGGCGGGGCTGAAATCAGCCCCGCCTGCGTGGTAGGTAAAACTTATGCCTCGTCGTAAAGCTGCTTGAGCTTGAGCAGGTGCTCGTAGCGGGCCTTGGCGTTGACCTCGGACTTGGCGAACAGCTCCTCGGCACGCTCCGGGAACTCGTTGGTCAGGCGGGCGTAACGCGCCTCGTTCATGAGGAAGTCGCGGTAGCCGCCGACCGGCTCCTTGCTGTCGAGCGCGAAGGGCTTTTCAGCGGACGGATCGTAACGGAAGAGATTCCAGTAGCCGCAGTCGACCGCACGCTTCATCTCGCCCTGGCAGTTGGTCATGCCGCCCTTCTTGATGCTGTGCATCTCGCAGGGGGCGTAGCCGATGATCAGGGACGGGCCGGGGTAAGCTTCCGCTTCCTTGATGGCCTTGATGGTCTGCGCCGGGTTTGCGCCCATGGCGACCTGCGCCACGTAGATGTAGCCATAGCTCATGGCGATCTCGGCAAGGCTCTTGCTCTTGAGCTCCTTGCCGGCAGCCGCGAACTGCGCGACCTGGCCGATGTTGGAGGCCTTGGACGCCTGTCCGCCGGTGTTGGAATAGACCTCAGTGTTGAAGACGAACACGTTCACGTCCTCGTCCTGCGCCAAGACATGGTCCAGGCCGCCGAAGCCGATGTCGTAGGCCCAGCCGTCGCCGCCGAAGATCCAGCAGCTCTTCTTGTTGAGGAAGTCCTTGTTGGTCATGATGCGCTGGTAGCGCTCGCAGTCACAGGCAGGCTTGGCCTCCATCACAGCGAGGAACTCCGCCGTGGCGGTCTGGTTGGCCTCGCCGTCGTTATAGGTCTCAAGGTACTTCTTCGCAGCCGCGACCTTGGCGGGATCCTTGCCGTTTTCGGCGATGTAGCGGATGTCCTCCGCCAGATCGTCACGGATCTTCTTCTGGCCGAGATACATGCCGAGGCCGTGCTCCGCGTTATCCTCGAACAGGGAGTTGGCCCAGGCGGGACCCTTGCCTTCCTTGTTGACGGTGTACGGGCTGGTGGCAGCCGGGCCGCCCCAGATGGACGAGCAACCGGTCGCGTTGGAGATCATCATGTGATCGCCGAACAGCTGCGTGATCAGGCGGGCATAGCTCGTCTCGGCGCAGCCGGCGCAGGAACCGGAGAACTCAAGCATGGGCTGCCGGAACTGGCTGCCCTTGACGGTGAAGTCCTGAAGCTCTTTCTTCTCAGCGACCTTGGCGACCATGTAGTCGAACACGGGCTGCTGATCTTCCTGGCTCTCGAGCGGCTGCATCGTCAGCGCGCCGACCGGGCAGACGTGCGTGCAGACGCCGCAGCCCATGCAGTCGAGCGGAGAGATGGCCATGGAGAACTTGTAAACGCCCTTGCCGGCGCCGACCTTAAAGTCGACCGCCTTGGTCTGCGCGGGCGCGGCGGCCAGCTCGTCGGCCGTGAGCGCGAACGGGCGGATGGTCGCATGCGGGCAGACGTAAGCGCACTGGTTGCACTGGATGCACTTGGTGCTGTCCCACTCGGGCACGGAGACGGCCACGCCGCGCTTCTCATACGCGGAGGCGCCGAGCTCGAACGTGCCGTCGGCGTGATCAACGAACGCGGAGACAGGCAGGCTGTCGCCGTCCATCTTGTCGATCGGGAACAGGAGGTTCTTGACCTGCTTGACCAGCTCCGGCTTGCCCTCAAGATCCTGCTTGACGACAACGTCTTCCGCAGTTGCCCAATC
>ERZ780139.2792-NODE-2792-length-12483-cov-3.266495_pt1 | contig 12483 bp, 10 predicted proteins | sample MGYA00511476_ERZ780139 | MGnify/ENA primary metagenome ERZ780139 (study PRJEB29588, sample SAMEA2158190) | human gut metagenome | biome: human gut; feature: human-associated habitat; material: faeces | place: Denmark | collected 2008/2010 ... | reverse complement strand
GAGACGATCTCGGTCGTAATTCCCTGCTTTTCGAGCGCCGAAGCTACCTCGGAGAGTGCAAGAAACGTATTCCCCTGTTTACGGGGACTTCCGTTAATGAGTAAGACTTTCATAACCTTGTTTTTTATTGTCATTCGTTCGGATCGGCCGGTCGATCGCCGCCGGACTCTTTCCGCCACAACTGATAGCTGTTCACGAAGTTCTGCCACATATTATTGCTATTTATTATTATATATCTTAATATCAAAGTGTTGTGGACTTATATAAACGCTTTGGGTAACAAAATAGCAACAAAATTATGGATAAAATTAAGCTGTCAAAAGTATTTTAATCCTGTTAATACTTATTTCTTTTTTCCGGTACACTCATCGAATAGTTCTTCCAAATACTCTTTGGGCATAAAACCGGTTTCTACCCTTTTATGTACGAATAAATTATCATCGTAAATAACTTCTCCGAGTTGATAGTTCAGTTCATCCTCTCTGAATTCGTCTTTATTAAGGCTTGCTACGGGAACAGGCATAGAATCTCCGTCGTCCTGATTTCGCCACACGTATGCGGATTTAGTCATTACGTATAAGGAGTTTCGATCCTTCGAAAATCCATACTTAGCAACCACATATTCCCGATCACCATTGTTGTTCCGCCAATAGACTGCATTTTTGGTCAAATTAGCGGCATAAGCAGTTAAAGGATCACCACTATATTCCTGCGGAGTACATGGGTATTCATTGGGCTTATCATTATAAAAATAGATTTCTTGGGCCGCTCCGGGTGTTAACGAGGGCATAACATTGGGTTTTCTTTGTTCCGGCTCAACGGGACGTTCATATGCTTGAGGCGGAATTTGGCCCCACCCGTTTAAGGAATCGGATTGCAACTTGTCAATTTCGTCTACATTCGATGACTGACCGTCATTTTGCGAAATTGATTGCCGACCATATACCCATTCGCCCAAAGCTCCTCCAGATGTTTGTTTGTCGCTTTCAGCCCATGCCAATAATCGCTCTTTACTGACTTGGGCTTCGGCACCCGTTACAGTTCTCATCCAACTGAAATCGGGAGTAACATCGCTTTCTTGCAATAAAGACGGATTGGCCAAAAACGCTTCGATACTACCACAACGCATAATGATACGTTTGCGGGTAATTGGGTTATCGAGTGCGTTCTCCAATCGTGTGACCCATCGAAGATTGTCCGGACGATTGTTGCGGCGATTCGTATCTATATGATCGACAACATGTTCTTTCGTTGGTTTCGGGCCATGAAAGGCCGTAGCCACAATAATATGGACTCGAACAGAGGCAATCTCCATGTATCCATGTTTATCATTGGGCTTACCGAAAGTCCAGAAATTATCATATTTACGAGGCCGTTTACCATCACGAGGATACCGAAAAACAGCTCCATTATCTCGGACAGAGTATTTTTCATCTTTATAAATACACTCTATCTCTTGCTTAAAATCATTAACATCACTCATATAAACCGACAAAATAATTTCAATACTCGGAAATTCTATGCACTTGCGATAACCCCCAACTTAATCATTCTTGTTTCCCATAAAAACGCTTCAGTTAGACTAAGTAATTTTAATTGTTCTCTTGAGGCTGCAGCTTTCGATAATCCGGGCTGAACTATATGAACTATATATTCAATCTCATACAAACTTTTTACTTTTTCCCTAATTATTGAAAGTTGCTCTTCTGTTCCTAATTCGTATCTATTTTTAGGCCCTGAAGCCCCACGTCTTAACATTCGACCAATAATATGTTCTGGTCTGGTATGAAGCCAGCTTACACACTTTTGCGCTTGTCCATTAACAGCATATAAATCATTGATTCGAGCCCCGGGACGGTCCTCTTGAGAAAATTTCAAATGGAACAATTCCACTTTGACTTTTTTATTAACGTCATCAACTTCGATCGCGATAACATCCGCGATTTCCCCTGCATTGTCATCATCGAATATTATGTCGAAATTTTGTTCTTTAAGTTTCTGTATCACATGATATTGAATACTCGTACTATCTTTCTCATTACCTTGTGATTCGTTTTTAATATTTACACCTGCCCAATCCCAAACTTGAATTTTTTCTCGATCGAATAATACATCCTCATTTCTATATTCGGCCATATATTGGCCTTGTAAAGTAGTTCCATCAACAAACCGGACAGTAGGGAAATAGCGGTCTTTACACAGGAATTCAGATAATGATAAGGTACTACGCCCTATGTTAATGCAAAGAGGTGTTGAAACATTATCTATTGATACATTTCCATCTATAACTTTATAGGTATAATGGGAATCAAAGGCATCGCTTCTAACGATAAAATTTAAAGCTCCATTTGCTTGATTTTCTGAAAGTAAAATATCTATACAAATCAAAGGTTTCATGTTTTTTTCATTTGTTCCTATATAGATATTTTTTTCAAATTCACCGATTATATTTTCTGGCCATTCAATAGAAATTGCACGTTTGTTCGGTATGGCATCGACAGAGACATATTTCGTTGCATGTTGCATAACCATTTCATCGTTGATAGATGAATCTAAAATTTTCGCACCGATTGAATCACACCATTTCGTAAATTCATTTATATTGTTTATTCTTCGAGACCACACTCGTCCTCTATATGAACATCCAACCGATGTTTCCTCGCCATTTTCATAGCCAGTAACAAAGATATTCGACTTAATTTTATTTTTCTGTTGAGCTTCAGTTAATGCCTTTTCAATATCTGAACCTGCATACATTGTAAAACTTCGGAGTGTATTTAATGCGTCTTTTAAGCCTACATTGGTTACTTTTATGCGATTAATATGCCCCAGACATCTAAATATACTCGTTGCATCTACTATATTTGCCGTTTTGTCTGTAACCGCTTTGGCTAAATCTTCGAAAAGAGAACCATTATCCGAACAATTAATAAATAATAACTTTTGTCGGACATTACGATATATGATATAGAGAGTCCAGTGCATTTCGAATAAATCTTCAATCTTTCCGAAAGCAACCTTATCTTTTTTACCTGCAACTATTACAATTGTGTTTCCCTGCTGATTGGTGTCGTAATAAATTTTTTCATATTGCTCTATAGCTGTTAGCCCTTCGGCATATCTTTCAGGATGCCATTCTTGTTCATTAATCTTATAGATGACAGCACTCAAAGCGGGTAAAAGGTTTTGGATTGGTAATTCTTCCGGAAACTTCTCAAATCCTTGTATAAATTCTCGCAATGAAATTTGATTATCAATTCTTCCTTCGCTTAAATAAGGTAATAACCGATTCCAATCAGCATCGGATGCATATAGGTGCTCGATTTCTTTTTGTGCATCAATATCTGCTATATTCACAATTATTGAAGCGCACCCTAAAGAATCATCCATACTTGTTCTTGTAAAACGTCCTATTAATTGCAAAGTTGTAGGCAAGCTTTTTTTGATATCATGAAAAGCTGCAATTTTCAGTTTAGGCATATCGAAGCCTTCCCCAAACATATCAACGCATACAATGATCTTACATTCACCGGCAATTATTTTTGCCTTTATCTCCGATATTGACCTTGTAGATAATTTTGAGTGTATAGACAATGGATTGTATTCCGGGAACGAATCAGCATAGATTTTTTGAATAATCTCGGCTCTTGCAATACTATTCACTCTTGCCATGAGGACATGGTCATATCCATTTTCGATATCCAATCTTAATTGTTCGATAGCTTTGTTTGCTATTATTTGATCGGATTGTTTGGAATTCCACTCAATAATCGGAATATAATTTATTGGCTTGAAATATCCTTCATCTTGCGCTTTTCGTAAAGGATAATTGAATATTATTTTACCTCCTATAGGTTTGTCGTCATTTCGAAATGGCGTTGCAGTAAACTGGAGAACCTTGGTGTTTTTAAAAGAATCTTTTACAACCGACCATGATCTTGCTGGGGTGTGATGTGCTTCATCCACAAACAAATGAGAACATTGGTTTGCGATTGCCACTTGTACAGGTTTAGACAAACTACCAATAATGCTAATTGTCGTAACCACAACATTGCACTGCTCCATAAAAGCAATGGCTTCTTCTGCAGAACATGGACGATGTGACATTACTCCAACAATCGGTTTCAAGACGGTTTCTTTGATTAAACCGAATTGAGGGTTGCTCAGTAATCCCAATGATGCTACTTTATTAGATATTTGTGTTCTTAACGCATCTGTCGGAACAATAATCATTGTCTTGCTACAAGTCGCTGCTATCAACAACGATAGCATAACTTCTGTTTTACCTGTTCCGGTAGGCATCACGACAGTCGCTGGATCTGACGAAATTTCCCAATGTGACAGAACTGCATAAACAGCTCCAATTTGAGGGGACCTCAAGCCTTTGATATTTCTGGTTATATCCTCTTTTTTTAAGAATATTCCGTCTTTCCACGTATCCAAAATCTGGTTTGTTGTTCTTCCTCCAACCACCGGATTACTATCTATTATTTTACCAATAGCCGCCATAACCATAAAGTTTAATGTACGATCTTCCCTATTTATTATATATAGACTTCATTACCAGCCAAAGTAACGGCTATCAAAATTAGTGATTTTGAATCAAGTAACCATAAAAACACAACACAAACTCGCATATTTTACTAAATTTCAAGAATAATTAGCTACATTTGTAATTGGATAGAGTTCGCTCGTTCCAGACATATTGAGAAGAAGCGTTATGCTCATCTTGTAACTTGAAAACGTAGGAAATTTTCAATTAGATGCAAGGATGGCATAGTGGTTCTCACGCTTTAGCGTGGGCTGCTATCACTACATCTGCATCTATGGGTTTCCTACGACCTTCAAGTTAAGACGTGGCATTGCAGTTCCACGCTTCGTGTTACTATAAATATCCTTGTGGAAACTGGAGGATGCAAATAACTTAGTTATGAAAAGATTGATCCTTTTACTCTTGTTTTTCGCAGTGCTAACTTCATGTAGTGTGACAAGAACATACATACGTGATTATGGGAAACAAATTGAATTAGTCAAAACGAATTTTCCGGAGATATACGATCTATATCGTCGTGGTTCCGTTATTATTGATGATGTATATACCTACGAAAAAGATGGCAAAGAACGAGTGGGCATTCATTATCATTACAGATAAATCTATAACATAAATATAAAAGCCACTATGAAACAGATTTTCTTAATTTTAAGTATTGTTCCATTTTTGTTCGGTTGCGTGCAGACAAGAGAACAAAGAGGAGCAGAGATTGCCAAGTCGGAAATGATGAAACGTCTTTACGATGCGGATAGTTACGAACCCATTGAAACACAAATAGACAGCGCATATACTTCTATTTATACGGATTTAGCTGTGATTAGAGCCGTCCATGATTTAATCGAGCTAAATGCGGATGAGCAAAAAGAACGACTGCAACGTCAATACAATTCCGCAAAATCGTCGGCCGCTATTTGGAGCGATTCGAGAGGATGGAGCAGCTATGCCAGAGAAAAATATCGGCAGGCCAAAGAAGAAATGGACGATTACGCTAATCAACTCAAAGAATTGGACGAGGAGGTCAAGGTTAAAATGAACGTGATTCGAGACCATGCAAATGCGGTGAGCGAACACCAATTCTGCGGATGGAATATTTACCATAGATTTCGGTGCGCGAATAGACTTGGCATGCATCAGATCAGCGATGTTTTGATTATCGTAGATGAAAATATGGAATATGTCAATGGCTGTTTTATATTGGATGACGACGATGATTACAGTTTAGAAAAATTCAAAAAAGTTATAGATAAGGCTATTGGCAAAAGACAAAAATAAATATCAAGAGGCTGTCTAACAAGTCTTATTTTAACGATTTCACCCCTGCCAGAATGCGCTCTGACGGGGTGATTTTCATATTCGGAGGCTTGTTGGACAGCCCCTTAAGTTTATCGTTTAAGACCTTTGGATTGTCGTCGTTCCCGGGGGAGAAACTGACATAGTTTTTCAAATCTTTCTTTGCACCACTCCTTAAACAGTATTTTGTCGATATTAAGTTGCAGTTTTCGTTTGTCGGTCGGGTCGGGACTTATTTGAGCAGTTACTCGTTCAACTGTAAATTTGCAGTTGTGTTCTTTGGAGTATAGTTCGCCGCTGTATTCGAGGGGTTTGCCCTTGATAAGCGTCGCAGTTTGTTTGTCATCGAAGCCTATCGTTCGACAAACGCTTTCCATGCGAATCATTTCGCGGAAATAGGGAAACCATTTTACTGCTTTCGAGAGAACGGTTTTCAGCAATGATACCTCCTTTTCATGTCGCTTCGTTAGGTTCGCTGTTTCGGTGGCATGCCGTGCTTGCATTGCCGTCAATTCTCTGCTGTGGTCGTTCTGCATAGTCTGAATTTTCGTTTGCAGCATCTCGATTGTTTCATCGCGTGCGGCGACCTCTTGTCGCAGCATTCCGATCTCCTGCTCCTGCCGTTTGACTTTCGACGTGCCGATCATTGAACCAATACCGTCCAAAATGGTCGTACCGACCTCGGCGGCGGAGTTTTTCAGCCGTTCAGTTTTCAGCTCTCCTTTTACTGCCTTCAGTTCGATTGTGGTTCGATGCAATTCTTCGCGTGCAGCCTGTTTTTGCTTGGTGACATGTTCGATGGCTTTGCGTTTCTCCGCCTCGATGCGGAGCAGTTCGCCGATGTTGTCTTGCAAGTTCTGCTGTTGGGCAATGGCATTGCGATAAAACTCTTGAGTCGTAACGTGTCGGGCTTTCGAGCCGTCAATACCCCGTTGCAGACCGTATTTAGCCATTGCTGCGGCATAGGTATCTTGATACTCTTTTAGCTTGACACGCGACATTACGTCATCCGCACACAGTCGAGGCCGAGTATTGGATTTCGTGTGATATTTCCGTTTACCCGATTCGGTGGATTTTCTCTCGCGGACTTTGCGGCGTTCTCCTGTAACGATGGGAACGACCGCCGCGTGGATATGCGGTGTCGCTTCGTCCATGTGTAAGACTGCCGAAACGACATTTTCGGTACCGAAAGTTTTTCGCAGCCATGTGAGGTTATCGGCGCACCACGCTTTCAAACGGCCCTCTTGGGCGAGGCGTTTCATATCTTCTTGCGAGCCGGTCAGCATAACCCGGATTACCCGTACTTGATTCGTACCGATTTTGCGGGTTAATCCAGCATGGTTGAGCCGATGGTTGATTGCCTCCGTTCGGTCGGCGACACCTTTCGGATATTCGACGAGTTCTTCGTTCAGATAAGTCAACTCCGGTATGGCGTTCGGCGGCATTTTGGTACGTGCGATATGGGCGGTCATCGGAACTTCGTTATCCGGCGACTTATCCAAATGCAATACGACGTATCCCATGATAGTAGATAGGTTTTAGGTGATTGATACTTGCGTGGTTTGTATTTCGACCGCATAGCGGTCGGCGGCCGGAACGGTCGCAAAGGGTTTCCAAAGGGTCGCCCTTTGGCCTATTGGGGCTTTTTCAGCGACATGAAGTGTTGCGGTTCAGAAAAAGCCCTAATAGGCTATGGCTTTTCTGTGGAGGAAAAGTCGCGGGCGCGAAGCGGCCGAATGGTGAGCGACGTTATAACTTGCGACCGCGCGACCGCTGGTGCTCTTTCACGGGACGACGGCCTCGCAGATAGTCGTTCAGATCGTTGTGCGGCCGATAGTGAACGGATTGGTCGGAGAGGTTGCGGCAGACAATTTTCAACTCAGCCGTCGCTTTGCGGCCTGCCTCGTCGTTGTCGAGGTAAGCATAAACCTGTTCGTGCGACGCGATGAACGGAACAGCTTTGGCGAGGTTCGTTACCGAGTTCAGCACGGCGACATTGTACGGCGGGGTCGGGTTGCGCTTGAGCGTCAGGAACGAGAGGTAGTCCATAAATCCCTCGAAGACGAGGCACGTCGGATAATCGCCATGTCGGGTCGTCGGGGCTTTCGATGTGCAGCCCTTGAAATAGCGGTTGCGCAACTCCCAACCTCCGGCATTGTTGCGGAATCCGACGGCGAAATAGGATTTGTTCGCCACGCGATAATGCACCTCCGAACAATGTCCCCGCGCCGTATCGAGGTCAATGCCCCGCTCCATGAGGTAGTCAAGCAAGGCGGGATTTTCCAGCAGTCGCACCTTCTCGACGATAATTGAGGGAGAACGTTGCGGAACAGGATTCTTTCCGGTGAAAGAGAAAACGGGCATCCTGTCAATATGTCGTTCCAGCTGCCGCATGGCCTCCCCGGCCTCGCACCGCTCCATGCGCATCACGAGGTCGATCAGCGTGCCGCCCTCGCCCAACCCGAAGTCATACCACAAATTCTGCCCATAGTCCACCTTAAAACTTGGTGTTCGTTCTTCACGCAACGGTGAAAGATAAAAACCGTATCGCGGATTGTCTTTGGCTGGACGGATGCCCTGTGCGGCGAGATAATCCCGTATCGGAAACTTATTGACTGTTTTTGCGTCCATAAACTGTTTTTCTTTCAATCGGTTTATCGGTACGTTCGGGGTTTAACCCGCCGTACCGGTTTAGAATGATTTAATAATATATACCCCAGTTCCGGACTAAACCGCCCGCAAGGGTCAATAGTGGAAATCGGGATTGTAGCAGTAGAACCTATCCTCCTTGACGATCATCCGCTTATTCTCCAAAAAGACTTTGAGCTGCTTGGCCTTGTTGATGCCGAACGAATGACCGATCGAGGCATAGCTGCTCTGCAACCGTCCGATAAGTGATGAATAGGAAACACGGTCGGCTTCGGAAAACAACAGCTCCAGCGCTTCGCGGTGCTTGTCCGCGCTGACCTCTGCATAGTCGAAACTCTTGGCGGCGGTCGTTTGCCGGAGCTGGTAATCCTCGACCAATTCGGGCAAGCCGTCAGCGTTGATGCGAAACGCGAACGGCTCGAAATCCCGATCGCGGATGTGCATCGCCGCGACGGAGCTTATATCGCGTTCGAAGTCGTCTTTGGTGATTTGCAGGACGGTTTCGGCCTTGTTGTTCAACTCCGTGCCCAGATGTCCGCGCGTATTGTCGTCGCCCTTGTTCAGATGCAACACCGTATGGATGTGGATGCGCCGCTCGTCCGTCCACTGCATCAGTTTCGTGATGAGGTCGGTCGCCTCGCCCGGACTGTTGATGTCGTGCGCCAAATCGCGGATGCCGTCGATAACGACCAGTCCGAGGTTGTCGAGGTCATAAATAGCCTCCTCGATCTTCCGAAGCCGCTCTTTGGTGGCATAGCCGCGCAGGCACAAGAACTCCAACAATGGCGGATGTGCATCGGTCGGCAATCCCGCCAGCCGCAGAATCCGGCATAATACCCGCTTGCAATGGAAGCGGCTCTGCTCCGTATCGACGTAGAGGATGCGCCGCTTCCGGGGCGGCAAAGAGGCCGAATAGTTCAACACCGTGCCGCCCGTCATGGCTGCCGCCACGATCGCGCAGACATTGAACGTCTTCTTGCTCTTTGCCTTGCCCGTAGAAGCGCTGAAATTCCCCAAAGTCCCGATGACCGAATCACCGACCCGCAAAATTACGGGAGGAGCCGCGAACTCGTCAGTTACCAACAGACGGGCAGATTGCCATGAAGAGGACGAAGCCGCCGGAACCGAATCGGAATTTCGTTGCGCGCTCATCGCTACTTCTTCTTCGAAGAATGTCCGAGAACATATTGTTGTGCCTCGGCTTCGATCTGCGCCTGCGTCTTGACGGGATTGCGACGCAACCACGCTTCCAGTTCCGCACGCTCGAAATAGAGCATCTTGCCCTGCGGCTTGTAGTGCGGAATCAGATTGCCCGACGTCAGTTTGTAGAGGTAGCTTTTCGAGAGGTTCAGAAAACGGCTGGCCTCCTCGAAGCTCAGCACGTTTTTGGTGTGGAACACCTGCTTTTCGAGTTCTGCAACCCGCATCTCAATACTTTTCTCCATAATTTAGATAGATTTAAAATAAAACAAAATGGAGTGCATGCCCTCCGTGTCTTGTAACCGTTACGGGGGCAAATGTATTGACGATAAGCTTGATAGCAGATTGACCTATCTTTGAGGTCTCAACCCATTCTCAAAGTCTTTTCACTTGCATAAGGTACCTTTCAAGGGTTGCGTATTTTCCCTCGACACCGACGTCGCGGATGTAGTTGGTCGCCGTGGATAAGTCGCTTTGATTGATGTATTTATCGCGGGTCGTATCTTTCGAGAGAAAGAGTTTGTGATTGGCAATGACGGATTGCCAGTTCGGCGTTATCAACCCGCGGCTGCTCAATCCGGAGAAAAAGAAAGCAACGAGGCGATTGTTGTTTGACCGCACGATCGCTTCGGGTTTGCAGGCGAAAATAGCTTTCAACTCGTCCGCCGACAGCGATACGTTGAACATTTTGACATCATTGACAGCCGTAGTGAGGTAGGCGATCTGCTCGTCGGTAAGTATCGAATCGAACGGATTCTCCGTTTCTGCAATGGGCGACGCGGCAATAGCTGACTTCGGCGCAGATTCAGGCAAGGATATTTCCATTTGCCGCAAGTAAGCTGCATAACGTTCTCGTACGACGACGTTTACGACAGCAGAAAAATAAGGCAGTTCGGCATCGTAGGCCGTGTTGTCCTGCTCGTATCGGGAGTAGTCGAACGAGGGTGCGGAGAATGCGAGGTACTTTTTCTTTTCACCGGCATTCAGCGCCTCGAAGAATCCGCCCTCCCAAAGGAACGCCGGTTCGGAGTAACAGAACCGGAGATCGGACAGTCCGGAGTGGTGCAAATACAACTCGGCCAACTCGTCGGCAATCCGGTTATACTCCAGCCTTTCCTGCTCTTGCCGCTGCTCAGGGGCAAGTCGTGCGGTTTTCGTCGCAATACGCTCCTCCAATACCCGGCAAGCGTGTTTGATGCAACGATCGAATATCTTTTGCAGCTCGTCGAACTGTGGTTTCAACTCTATGCCTTCCATAATCCGTCTTGTTTCATACGAAGATACGAAAAACGGTTGAAAAAGAAAAACGTGCGAATCGTTGTCCGCACGTTCCTTTACATCACTCTGTCAGATTCGGAATCAACCCGATAGCCTCCTCTTTCTTTTTGTCCACGATTTTGGCGTAAATCTGCGTCGTGGCGATATTCTTGTGTCCGAGCAACTTGCTGACGGTATATAAATCGGCACCCAAAGTCAGCATCATCGTGGCATGGGTATGTCGGGCGACGTGAAACGAGATGTGTTTGGTTATTCCGGCGACTTTCGCCCAATGTTGCAGCGTATCGTTCACCGTCCCCTCGTGCGTCAGCGGAAAGATAAAATCACTGTCGTTCGCCTCACCGCGCTCTGGCAGCCATTTCAAAGCCTCGTCCGAAATCGGCAGGTAAAGCGGTTCTTTGGTCTTCTGCATGGACACTGCCAAACGGTATTGTCCTCTATCGACGAAGACATCTTTCCACTTCAATCCGACAATATCGCTCACACGCAATCCGCAGAAGCAGGAGAACAAATAAGCGGACTTCACAGCCTCATTATTCATCGGAGTGGCAATCAACGCCCGCACTTCCTCGATAGTCATATACGACCGCTTGCTTTCCGGCAAACGAATCTTATCCGAATTATTGATTTTGGTAAACGGATTAACCTTTATAATCTCCGCACGAACGGCTGCATTCAAAGCTCCGTTCAGGATGCGGTAGTAGGTGTGGAGTGTAAAGTTCGATACACGCTTCCCTTTGGGACGATATTCCGTCATCAGATAATCGAGGTAGTCCTGGCAGAATGCTTTGTCGATTCGATCCATCGTCATCCGTTCTCCTGCATAATCTTTCAAGATGCGAATGGTAACTGAGATTTGGTTCCCGTCTTTCTTTCCCCGTTTTGCCTGATTCTCTTTATACGTATTCATCCAATCGAGCAGGAATACCTTTTCCCTGTTCTCGATACCTGCTTCCCCATTCGTCAATTCAATGATGCGTTTCGACTTGATGGCATTGGCTGCATCCATCGTAACCTGATTCCGTTTTCGGGCATTATTATCCGTTTCCGGGATGATATACATTTTGAGGTATTCGTATGTCCGCTTTCCGTCGCGGTATATATCCAGATACAAACTCTTACTTCCGTCACTTAACGGCTTCATCCGAAGACGGATTGGTTCTTTGACTTTCGTCGGCTTCTTTACTCGTGGCATAAGCAATTCCTTTATTCGTTATTTCTGTTGCAAAGGTAGAAATAATAATCCGAAACAAGGAACAAATAAGAAACAAAAATGTACCGAATAAGAACCAAACAACCGAAAACAATGAAAGCAACTGAAAAGAAATATATTCTTATAAATATCTATAAAACAGCATATTTATTTTTATTTGTTTGGTTGTTGTTTTCATTCTATATGCGTATTCTATAAATCTGGTAAATTTTTACAAGAACGAATAGTAGGTGAAAGACTCCACGTCTGGATTGCATATAACTTTGTTATATACGTTCCGGCGTGGGGCTATTGCTTATTA
>ERZ780139.2788-NODE-2788-length-12496-cov-2.832730_pt1 | contig 12496 bp, 8 predicted proteins | sample MGYA00511476_ERZ780139 | MGnify/ENA primary metagenome ERZ780139 (study PRJEB29588, sample SAMEA2158190) | human gut metagenome | biome: human gut; feature: human-associated habitat; material: faeces | place: Denmark | collected 2008/2010 ... | reverse complement strand
GTCCGCCGGAACGGTACCCGCACGATTCCGTTCGGCGTCTTCCGGACCGCGAAGGGCGAGTACCGCGCGATTTACTCCGGCATGACGACAGAGGATCTGAAGAAGGTCTTTGACCTCTGAGTGCGCGGTCGGGGTATCTCCATGAAGATACCCCGGTCCGGACTCCGCGCCGCAGACAGAAAACGGCCCCGGAGCGTGAGCTCCGGGGCCGGTCTTATTCTCTCAGAACTTCAAGAGTGGGTCTGGGCAGACCAGATTACATCATGCCGCCCATTCCGCCCATGCCGCCAGCCGGCGGGAGCGGCTCTCTTCCGGGAGCTCAGCGACCATGCAGTCGGTCGTGAGGATCAGGGAAGCAACAGAAGCGGCGTTCTGCAGAGCGGTGCGGGTCACCTTGGTCGGATCGAGCACGCCCATTTCGATCATGTCGCCGTAGACACCGGTCTGAGCGTTGTAGCCGAAGCTCGCGTCACCGTCAGCAACCTTGTTCACCACGACAGAGGGTTCGTCGCCAGCGTTCTTCACGATCTGACGGAGCGGCTCTTCCATGGCGCGCAGCACGATCTTGATACCGGCGTTCTGTTCGTCGTTGTCACCCTTCAGGTCCTTGGCGATAGCCTGCTTCGCACGGATCAGAGCAACACCGCCGCCAGCCACAACGCCTTCTTCAACAGCGGCGCGGGTAGCGTGCAGAGCGTCTTCAACGCGGGCCTTCTTTTCCTTCATTTCGACTTCGGTGGCAGCACCGACGCGGATCAGAGCGACACCGCCGGCGAGCTTGGCGACACGTTCCTGGAGCTTCTCACGGTCGTACTCGGAGGTAGCGGCTTCGATCTGGATGCGGATGTTCTTCACGCGGGCAGCGATCTGAGCAGCGTCACCGGCACCGTCGATGATCGTGGTGTTTTCCTTGCTGATCTCAACCTTCTTGGCGGTACCAAGCTGCTGGAGCGTGGTCTTGTCGAGCTGCAGGCCGAGGTCAGAGGAGATCACCTGACCGCCGGTCAGGATGGCGATGTCTTCGAGCATGGCTTTGCGGCGATCGCCGAAGCCCGGAGCCTTGACAGCGGCAACCTTCAGCACGCCGCGGAGGGAGTTCACCACGAGGGTGGCGAGGGCTTCACCGTCGACGTCTTCAGCGACGATCACGAGCGGACGGCCGGACTTGGCAACCTGCTCGAGAACCGGCAGAAGCTCACGGATGTTGCTGATCTTCTTGTCGTGAATCAGGATGTAGGGGTTCTCGAAGAGAACAACCTGCTTGTCCGGATTGTTGATGAAGTAGGGGCTCAGGTAGCCGCGGTCAAACTGCATGCCTTCGACAACGTCGAGCTCGTTCTTGAGGGACTTGCCGTCTTCAACGGTGATCACGCCTTCCTTGCCGACCTTGTCCATCGCGTCAGCGATGATCTGGCCGATTTCTTCATCAGAGTTGGCGGAAATGGCACCGACCTGGGCGATTTCCTTCGACGTGGTGGTCGGACGGGAAATACCCTTCAGGGCTTCGATGGCAGCGGCGACAGCCTTGTTGATGCCGCGCTTCAGATCCATCGGGTTCATGCCGGCGGCAACGTACTTCATGCCTTCGTCGACGATCGCCTGGGCGAGAACCGTAGCGGTGGTGGTGCCGTCACCGGCGTTGTCGGAAGTCTTGGAAGCCACTTCCTTCACCATCTGGGCGCCCATATTCTCGAACTTGTCCTTCAGCTCGATTTCCTTGGCGACAGAGACGCCGTCCTTCGTGACGGTCGGGCCGCCGAAGGAGCGCTCGAGAACGACGTTGCGGCCCTTCGGTCCGAGGGTCACCTTAACGGCGTTCGCGAGAGTGTTGATACCCTGAACCATCAGGGTGCGGGCGTCATTGCCGAACAAAACCTGTTTTGCCATGTCTTAAATTCTCCAAAATCACTTATCAATGGGGGCTGAATCAGGCGAGGACGCCCATGATGTCGTCTTCACGCATCACCAGGAACTCGTCGCCTTCGATCTTGACGGCCTGGCCGGAGTACTTTCCAAACAGAACCTTGTCGCCGACCTTGACCCCCATCGGGATCAGCTTGCCCTGATCGTCACGGCGGCCGGGGCCGACTGCGATCACTTCGCCCTGGTCGGGCTTGTCGCCGGCGGATTCAGGGATCACGATGCCGGAAGAAGTGGTGCGCTCAGCGGCGAGGCGCTTGACAATCACACGGTCGTGCAAAGGACGGATTTCCATTTTTCAATCTCCACAGTGCTTCTTAATATGAGGGAGAGACCGGAAGGGCTCTCCATAAGCAGAAAAATCAAAAGCAGGGCGCAGGACTCCCCGGAGGGGGCTCCCGCCTCTGCCTTATTCTCTATATGGGGGGAACAGGGCCCTTTTTCAAGGGCTGGTCTTAAACTGAAAAGAAACGCCCGCGGCGCAATAGACTCTTTGGAGCGGCGAAAGCCTTATTTATTCATGAAGATAGCGTATTTGTGTCTATTTGTAACTCTTCTGTTTCCGATTTCCGCCGCTCAGGCGGATGAGGGGCTGCCGCCTGAAGTGAATGAGGCTCTTGCCTCGACAGGAATCAGTGCCTCGTCGCTCTCTGTCACCCTCACGCCGGTGTATGGGGAAGGGAAGGCCGCGATCCGCTGGGAGGGGAGTGTGCCCCGGAGCCCTGCCTCTGTGATGAAGACCGTGACCGCCGCGGCCGCGATGGATCTGCTCGGATCCGGGAAGGTCTGGAAAACCGAGTTCCTGTCGGCGTCGCTTCCGACGGGAGGAACCATTCCCGCGCTTTATATCCGGGCATCCGGCGCCCCGTGGCTTCCCGCGTCACGGTTCCGTGAGGCGCTTGCCGCGCTCCGCGCGGTCGGGGTCAGCACGATCACGGGCCCCGTGGTGCTGGATCCCTCGGTTTTCGCGGAACCCGAGGCGGATCCCGCGGAGTTTGACGGACACCCTGACCGTCCCTATAACCAGGGACACGATCTGCTTGGGCTCGCGCTCCAGTCCGTGACTTTCAGCTTCGTGCCGCTTCCGGGCGAGAGCGAGGCGGCGGTGCTGCATGATCCGGACCTCGCGGGGTACAGTTTCCCGCTTCGCGTGCCGCTTTCCTACGCGGAAAGCGCCTGTCCCCCGAATCTCACCGCGACACTCCGTCCGGAGACAGAACCCGGCCGGATTTCTTTCCGCGGCAGCTATCCGATGGCGTGCGGTGAAGGCTCCTGGAGCGCGGTGCCGTGGCCCGTGGCGTGCGGCGCGGCGATCTTTGATGAAGAAGCCATGCGGGCCGGCTGGACCGCGCTCGGCGGTGTCTGGACCGGTAAGTGGATGAAGGGGAAGACGCCCGAAGGCGCGCAGGTGCTCTATACGCTGAATTCAAAGCCCCTCAGCCTCATGATCCGGGATATGAATAAAAATTCCATCAACCCGATCGCGAGAAATCTCTTTCTCGGAATTTCAGAAGGGACTCCGGGCGGCGCGACGAGACTTGCCTCGAGGAACGCCGTCACGCAATGGATCGCGTCGCTTGGCATCCCGACAGAAGGCTTTCTGATTGATAACGGCTCGGGGCTCAGCCGCACCGCGCGGATTTCGACTGACCAGCTGACCGGCGTGCTGCTGGCGGCAGGCAAGAAGCCTTGGAGCCCGGAATTCATGTCGTCGCTTCCGATCGCCGGGGTCGACGGCACGATGAAGCGCCGTGGGCTTGAAGAAGGCGGCGCGCATATCAAGACCGGATACATCCGGGGCGTGAGATCGGTCGCGGGGTATGTGAGATCGGCGTCCGGAACGCTTTACGCCGTGAGCGCGATCGTGAATGACCCGAAAGCGCTCGGGGCGAAACCGGTGCTCGACGCGGTGCTGAATTACGCCGCGTCTGACGGGACGCCTGCGGCTAGTTCGCCCCTTCCTTCAGAGCGCTGAGAAGCGTGTCTTTGGTGAGAAGCTCGGGGAGCACCTTTACGGCCCCCGACTTCGAAATCACGATGTAGAGCGGGACGCCGTTATGACGGTAGCGCGCGAGTTCAGCGGAAATCGCCGGATCCTTGTTGGTCCAGTCAGCGAGGAACCGGGCGTAGCCGAAATTCCGGGCGGCTGACTCCACCGCTTCCGTGTCAATCACCGCTTTCTTATTCACCTGGCACGTCACGCACCAGGCGGCGGTGAAATCAATGAAAACCGGTTTTCCGGAGTTCCGCGCGGCCTGCACGGCTTCGGGAGACCACGCCTGCCACGCCGTGCCTTCAAGGCTCATGGCGGCCGGCGCGAACTGGCCGACTCCGATATAAAGCACGAGAGCCGCGGCGGCAGCCGCCGGATAAAGGCCGCCGAAAGGCTTCAGGCGCTGCCCCCGGCCGATGAGCCAGAGCGACACTGCGGCAAGAATCAGAATCCCGGCCGCGATCATGAGACCGTTGCGGGAGAGCTGCTGCGAAAGCACCCAGAGCAGCCAGACCGCGGCGAGGCCGACCGGAATCGCCATCACTTTCTTCAGCGTTTCCATCCAGGCGCCAGGTTTCGGGAGCCACTTCACCCAGCCAGGGAAGATGGTGAGAAGGAGCCACGGAAGCGCCATGCCAAAGCCAAGTGCGAGAAAGACCGTGACCGCGATGGCGGCAGGCTGCGAGAGCGCGAAGCCAAGCGCCGCTCCCATGAAGGGAGCCGTGCAGGGGCTCGCGACAATGACGGCGAGGATTCCGGTGAAAAAGCTTCCGAGGAGTCCCCGGGCCGGTGTCTTGAGGGCGAGATTGCCGCCCGCGCGGCTGCCGAGCGTAAATTCAAAAACGCCTGCGAGATTCAGCGTGATCGCGAGGAAAAGGAGCGCAAGGATGAGAACGATCACCGGGTTCTGAAGCTGAAAGCCCCAGCCAAGTGATGCCCCCGCGGCCTGAAGCGCGATCAAGGTGCCGGAAAGCGCTCCCATGGTGAGGAGGACGCCCGCAGTAAAGGCAAGACCGTGCCGGATAAGGCGGCCGTCATTCGAGGCCCCGATGAGGTCCAGCATCTTAAGGGACAGCACCGGGAAGACGCAGGGCATCAGGTTAAGGATCAGTCCGCCGAGCGCAGCGAAAAGCGCTGCGGTGAGAAAGGTGAGCTGCTTCAGACCGCCGTCCGGAGTCCCGGCGGAGCCGGAAGTGACAGCAGCGGCAGCGGCTGCCGGGACAGTGCCTGATTCCGGGGTGACAGAGAGCTGATACGTGGCCCCGCCGTTTTTCTTTCCGCCGTCAATGAGAAGCAGTCCATCCACTTTCCCGAACTGCATGCCGGGCTGAACGGAAACGGTGTAGGCACGGGCTGTCGCACCGCCCTGATGGATCACGGGACCGGCATCCGGCTTGAAAACCGTGCCGGGTGCGTCCGGGAAGAAAGTGATGTCAGCGTGGTGGCCCGGCACCGTGATCAGAACCCGGGAGCCGTTTTTGACGGCCTGGATGTCTTTCGGGGCGGGGTCCGGTACCTGAGATTCAGCGGCCTCAATCAGAGGGGCCTCAGGCGATGCCGCGGCGGATGAGGCTACAGGAAGTTTCGCTTCCAGCGTGGCATCTCCCGGCACGCACTGCTCCTTGCAGGCGACCCAGGAAACGTGCACCCGAACGAGAGCCGTGCCGGAGGCGTTCTGCGGGACGGAAGCCGTGAAGGGGTAGAGAGCCTTTCCGGAGATGCCGTAATTGGTGAGCGAGAGCGCCTGGGTTTCCGTGGGTTCGGGCCAGGCGGGACCGGTGACTTTCCAGCCCGAAGGAACCGTCCACTGGAATTCAATCGGGGAACCGACGTCTCCCGGGTTCTTCCAGTAGGTGTGCCATCCGGCGTCATGCGTCAGCTCAACCGCGAGCTTCAGGTTTTTTCCCGGGACCGCAGCGGTCTGAGAGGTGATAAGCCGCGCTTTGACCGCGGAGCGGCCGGGAGCCAGAGGAGACGCGGCAGCGCCCGACCCCGAGGACTGAAAGATTCCGGAGGCAGGTGACGAATCGCCGCTTCCCGTCACGAACGCGCCGGATGCCCCGGCTGTCTGAATAAGCGTGGCCGCAGCGAGGAGGCCGATGAGCAGTCGGGGGGCTTTCAAGCGGGAAAAACTCCGAAGATCAGACGGCCGCACGGAGCGACGCGAAAGCGTCGCGGGCAGCGGCGATCGTCTGATCGATCACTTCGTCCGTGTGGACGATGGAAACAAAGCCGGCTTCGAAGACGGAGGGCGCGAAGTAGCAGCCCGCGTCGAGCATCTGGTGGAACCAGCGGCCGAAGAGCTTGTCGTCAGACTTCATCACGTCAGCAAAGTGGTGCGGAACCTCCGGAAGGAAGTAAATACCGAACATGCCGCCGCAGTAGTCCGCGGTGAACGGAATCCCGTTATCGGCAGCCGCCTTCTTGAGGCCTTCAGTGAGGCGCTTCGACGTGGCGGTGATGCGGTCGTAGAACCCCGGCTCCTGAATGAGCTGCAGGGTCTTGAGGCCCGCTGTCACGGCAACCGGGTTGCCGGAAAGGGTGCCGGCCTGATAGACCGGGCCGAGAGGCGCGATCTGATTCATGATCTCGCGGCGGCCGCCAAAAGCGGAGACCGGCATGCCGCCGCCCACCACCTTGCCGAGCATCGTGAGATCCGGTGTGACGCCGTAGACCGACTGGGCGCCGCCAAGCGCCACGCGGAATCCGGTCATCACTTCGTCCACGATCATCACAGCGCCGTACTTCGTGCAGAGGTCACGGATCGCGTGGATGAATTCCGGGGTGCCCTTCACCATGTTCATGTTGCCGCCGACCGCTTCAACGATCACGCCGGCAATCTGGTCACCGAGCTCCTTGAAGGTTTCCTCAAGCTGTGCGGGGTTGTTGTACTCAAGAACGATCGTGTCGTTCGTGATACCGGCCGGAACGCCGGCAGAGCTCGGATGGCCGAAAGTGAGCATTCCGGAGCCCGCCTTCACGAGGAGACGGTCGGAGTGGCCGTGGTAGCAGCCCTCGAACTTGATGATCTTGTTGCGGCCCGTGTAGCCGCAGGCGAGACGGATCGCGCTCATGCCGGCCTCGGTGCCGGAGGAGACGAGACGGACAGACTCAATCGACGGCACGAGACGGCGGATTTCCTCCGCGATCTGGATCTCGAGCTCAGTCGCGGTGCCGAACGTGAGACCGGCATCGACCGCTTCGTGCACGGCGCGCAGCACTTCCGGATTCCCGTGGCCGAGGATCATCGGGCCCCAGGAGAGGATGTAGTCAGCGTAGCGCTTGCCGGTCACGTCCCACATGTAGGGGCCCTGGGCCCGGTTCATGAAGCGGGGGGAGCCGCCGACCGAGCGGAAGGCCCGGACCGGGGAATTCACACCGCCGGGGATGGAGATCTGTGCGCGTTCAAAGAGTTCGTCGTTGCGATTCATTGTCGTTTTGCCTTAACGGAAAATCCTGAAAGCTCTTGCCGGGAAGAGCCCTTATTTTAGTTACCCGGCTCCGCGGCCGAGAGGCCGGGAGCCTAAGGAAATGTCAGAAAGTCTTTCCGAGAGAAAGATTGAATGAGGTGGGAGCCGGACGTCCGGTGTCGCCCGGGCAGTGGACAGAGTCAATGTCCTTGAAGCGGGGGAAGGCGGTAACTATGGACCCGGTGAGATGGAACTCACGGCTGAAGGCCCAGGTGAAGCCCGCGCCAATCACCGGGTGAATGGAGTCTTCAGACTGTCCCGAGCGCTTAAGCTTCGCGTAGCCAACGCCCGCGCCGGCGAAGAGCCGGAGGTTCTTCGTGGCGTCCGCGTGGTACTGACCCATCAGGTTCACCTGAGTCATCTTCCAGTCGTGCTGCTTCACGCCGTCCCAGGCCGTGTCGTGCTTCGAGCGGATGACACCGAGGTCAGCGGCCCAGTGGCGGTCAAAGTAGTGACGGATACCGGCGTTCCAGCCGCCGTTCGACGTCATCGTCGCGCGGCCTCTGTCGCTGTCCGGGTCGCCGAGGTCGTTATGGCCCCAGGAGCCGCCCGCGTAGAGGAGGTTATTCCGGCCGTACCAGACGCTGCCCGGCTGGAGCGGCATTTCGTGCGTGGCGTGATCATCGAGATTGAACGTCGTGAAGAAGAAGGCGACGTTCGAGAACGGGATGTACGTCATATAGGCGCCGAAATTCCGGGTGCCGACATTGAGGAGCGGAAGCGGAGCGGGGATCGGGAGCCAGCGGTAGTCAGCTCGGAACGTGAGGCCGGCGAGGTAGCCAGCACCGACATGAAGACCGGTGCTGCCGACATTCCAGCGGGAGACCCAGCCGTAGCCCACGAAAGGCTCGAGTTCGTAGTGAGAGTCCGAAAACGCGACCGCATAGGCAAGACGTTCGTTTCCGCGGCTGTCAACGAAGGTGCGGGCGATACCGCCGCCCCAGGTGAGGCCGTTCTCCTGGTGTCGGTTGTTGTAGTCCCAGGCGGGGTGCTCGGTGTAAACCGGCAGCACAATCGCCGTATTGCCCTGCTTCACAATATTGGAGAAGCCCCGGCCCTGGTCGCGGAACCAGCCGCCGACGCCGTCCTCACGGCTGTCCTGAGAGACCATGCCCGCAGGCGTGGTTTCATTGATAGCGGAGAGGGCGCTGGAGAGAAATCCATCGGCCCAGGCGGGCAGAGTAAATGCGGCCAGCATGGCCGCAAGTGCCAGTTTTCTTTTAAGAAGCATAGGAGAAGAAGAGAGATGCAGTTGTTTTTTGAGAATAATTAGGCGTTAATGTACAACAATAGGCGCACTTTCAAAAGCGGCCTTCTTGCGGCTTCATCGTTTTCTATATATAGTGACCGCCTGCACGAAGCCGATCAGACAGTCGTGGACGGGACCTGTCCCGCCCGAGGAAAGTCCGGACTTCATAGGACACCGTAGCAGCTAACGGCTGCCCGCCGCGAGGCGAGGATTAGAGCAACAGAGACGAGCCGATCAAGTTCGGGTGAAACGGGCAATCTCTACGGGAAGCAACACTAAATAGGCAGCCGCTGACCCTGTCCGGCGAGGCTGCGGGTAAGTGGCTTGAGCCCGGTCGCGAGACCGGGTCTAGACGAATGACTGTCACCGGGGCAACCCGGGCAACAAAATCCGGCTTATCGATGGACTTCGTGCCTCTGATTCAACAGGTCCCGGAACTGCGTTACAGCGGCTCCGGGATTTTTTATGTCCGGACACAGTTGAATGTATCCTACCGTAATGATCTGAAATAAAAAAATTCAGACAGATCACCTCATTTTCCCGTATTTTCCCGCTTTCTAATAATGAAATAACGGGTTTTGGCTTGACCGGATCTCCCGGGGGCCTTACATTTTGAAATTAAGCTGAGGGAGTGTAGCTGTAGCCCCGTAAATTCGGGGCTGCGGGGCAGTGCGCCTGCAGCTTTCCCATTAATCGATATGTTTTCGGAATTTACCGCGTGGGCATGACAAATAGTTCGGGGCAAGAGGGCGGTTTCGTCCACCTCCCGGTTCTCGCCGACAGGGCGCCTGAGGAACTGGTGTGGAGGCGGGACGGCCTTTACGTGGACGCGACTTTCGGCCGCGGAGGCCACACCCGGAGAATTCTGGCTCAGCTCGCTCCGGAAGGCAGGCTGATTGCTTTTGACCGGGATCCGGAAGCGATTGAGGCATCCCGCGCGATTACCGATCCGCGGTTTCGGATTATCCATGCGCCGTTCTCTGAGCTCTGTGACCGGCTTGCCGAACTCGGTTTTGGTGACGGAAGCGTGAGCGGCGTGCTGATGGATATCGGTGTTTCTTCGCCGCAGATCGATGACGCGCAGCGCGGGTTCTCTTTCCGGTTCGACGGTCCGCTTGATATGCGGATGGATACGAGCACGGGGGAAAACGCGGCGCAGTGGCTCGCAAGAGCCTCGGAGTCCGAGATCACCCGGGTGATCGACCGGTACGGCGAGGAGCGATTTGCCCGCCGCATCGCTAAGGCAATCGCTGAGGAACGGAAGGAGAATCCGATCACGACGACGCGGCATCTTGCCGATCTCGTCGCGAAGACAGTGCCGAGAAGCCGCGGCGACTCGCAGCAGCATCCGGCAACGAGAACCTTCCAGGCGATCCGGATCTTTATTAATGGAGAGCTCGACGAACTGCAGAAGGCGCTCCCCGAGGCCGGGCGGCTGCTTGAGCCTGAGGGGCATCTCGCGGTGATCAGTTTCCATTCGCTTGAAGACCGGATCGTGAAGCAGTTCTTTTCGGACGCATCGAACCCCGGACGCGAAATTGATCCGAGGATTCCGCTCCGGGCGGACGAACTTCCGGCTCCGCTTTTTCAGCCCGCGAAGCGCATCAGGCCGACTGAGGCCGAATGTGCTGAAAATCCGAGAGCGCGTTCCGCAACGCTCCGGGTTGGCGTTAGGACGGCGGCTCCCTGGAGCAGCAGCCTGCTGCCTGAGGAGATGAGGAAATGAGCGAAAGCCGTCTTTCAGTTCTTACCGTTGTGACGCTGGCAGGCGCCGCAGTGCTTTTCATCAGTGCCTGCTCGCTTGTCACAAGCCAGTACCGTGCACGGTCGCTTGTCGCCCAGATTGAGAAGCTGCAGAACGAAGAGAGGCGGCTGAACGATGACGCAAGCGAGCTCTATATGGAGATCTCCCGCGCGGCGCTTCCGGGTTACATCGCCTCTCAGGCGATGAAGGCAGGACTCGGACCCGCGACGAGCCGGAACACGGTCGTTCTCGAATATAAGCCGGTGCCGTCTGCTGCGGCGCCGAAGGGGAATGAGCAATGAATGAAGATGCGAAAAAAAGAATAGAACGCATGAAGCTTCAGATGCTCGCCCGTGCAAAAGCGTTTTGGGAGGAGGACGGGAAAGCAAAGAAGAAGGAGCTGAAGCTTGGACCTGATGAAGATCCGCTTCTTGCGGTGAAAATTGAGCCGAAGCGCTCTTATATAGCGTTTGGCTGCATCACCGCTTTCCTCTGCGTTCTCGTGGGCCGTGCCTTCTATCTGCAGTGCGGCATCGGAACGAAATTCCTGCAGCACCAGGGTGAAATCCGCTTTGCCCGCACGCTCACTGTGCCAGCGGTCCGCGGCCGGATCCTGGACCGGAACGGTATTGTTCTCGCGTCCACGATGCCGGCCCGTTCTGTCTGGGTGGTGCCCGCGGAAACTCAGAAAGCCACCGCGCAGCAGCTTGCGGCGCTCGGGAAGCTTCTCGGCATGCCGGTTTCCGAAATCCAGCAGCGGATTGCCAGAAAACAGAATAAGAGCTTTGCCTATCTGCACCGTCAGGTTGAGGTGAGCGTCGCCAATCAGGTGAAGGCGCTCAAGATCCCGGGTGTTCATGTGTCGAGCGAAACCCGCCGTCAGTATCCGGACGGTCAGGTCTCGGCGCACGTGGTCGGCTATACGAATCTCGAGGAAAAAGGGCAGGAAGGCATCGAGCTCGCGCAGAACAAGATGCTCACCGGCGAGCAGGGCAAGCGCCGCGTGATCCGCGACCGTATGGGCCGGATCGTAGAAGACGCCTGGCTGAAGGAGCCCTCGGACGGCAAGGACATCACGCTTTCCATCGACTCGCGCCTTCAGTTCATCACGATGGATGCGCTTTCCAAAGCGGTTGAGCTTCATAAAGCGAAGGCTGGCGCCGCGATCGTGGTCGATATTCAGACAGGCGAAATTCTCGCGCTCGCGAATGTGCCGTCCTATGACCCGAACGAGCGGACTGATCTTTCCTTTGACAGACGCCGCAACCGCGCGCTGACTGACGTGTTCGAACCGGGTTCCGCCATGAAGCCTTTCGCCGTGGCGAAGGGAATCGATACCGGCGTTGTCACGCCGGACACGAAGATTGATACGAGCCCCGGAAAGCTCACGATCGGCAACCGTACGATCAGCGATACGCATAACTACGGCCTCATCTCGGTGCGTCAGGTCATCGCGAAGTCTTCGAACATCGGCACGACGAAGATCTCGCTCAAGATGGACCGCGAGGTGATGTATCAGATGTACCGCGACCTTGGTTTCGGCTCGGCTCCCCATATCGGATTCCCGGGAGCGGCCTCCGGCATTCTCCGCGACGGCAAGACCTGGCAGCCGATTGAGCAGGCAACGATTTCCTATGGCCACGGTGTTGCCGTGTCGCTCGTGCAGCTGGTGCGCGCCTATACCGCGTTTGCCCGGAACGGCGATGTGATTCCGCTCACGCTCTTCAAGACGGATCATGCCGCACAGGGGGTTCAGGTTTATAAGCCGAAGACCGCACACGAAATGCGCGGCATGATGATGGGCACGGTTGAAGTGGGCGGCACGGCTGTGCGCGCCCAGGTTCCGGGCTACTCCGTTGCCGGCAAGACCGGAACGGCCTATAAACTCGAAAACGGCCGCTATGTCCACCGCTATGTGGCGGACTTTATCGGCATCGCCCCCGCCACCAATCCCCGCGTGATTGTCGCGGTCGTCGTTGACGACCCGAGGGAAGCGGGGCATGTGGGCGGCGTCGTCGCGGCACCAGTTTTCTCTCAGATCACCGAAAGCGTCCTCCGGATCATGCACGTGGCGCCTGACAGACCTGATACGCTTCAGGGACTTGTCTTCGCGAAAACGG
>ERZ780139.2778-NODE-2778-length-12532-cov-3.135048_pt1 | contig 12532 bp, 10 predicted proteins | sample MGYA00511476_ERZ780139 | MGnify/ENA primary metagenome ERZ780139 (study PRJEB29588, sample SAMEA2158190) | human gut metagenome | biome: human gut; feature: human-associated habitat; material: faeces | place: Denmark | collected 2008/2010 ... | reverse complement strand
AATGCCCACATCGACAAACTGACGCCCCGCCTCTTCGCGACGCTCTGGCGTAAAGCCGAATACGGTGGGTGTGCCCGCTGTGATGCCGACAACGGTACGGTCTTTCTTCATCTCTTGCAGCAGATACCTTGCCGTAAGGTCGCCGTAATCTTCTTCATTGCCGGAGTCAACCGCCGGGCTGCCCGTCTCCAGGCAGAACGGAGCACTGTAATGGAAACGTTCCTGCTGCTGCTCGGCAAGGCGGTAGCCTTTACCTTTGAGGGTATTGATATGTACCGCAACCGGGTGGGCGATGTCTTTCACCTTTCGGAAAGCATCTATCAATGCCTGCACGTTATTGCCGTCTTTCACGTACAGATAATCCAGTCCCATGGCGGTAAAGAAGTTGCAAGGCGCCTGACCGTCGGTTTCGCGCAGCAGTTGCAGGTTGCGATACAAGCCGCCGTGATTTTCGGCAATGGACATTTGGTTGTCGTTCACAATCACGATGAAGTTCGTTCCCAGTTCGACTGCATTGTTCAACCCTTCAAAAGCCTCACCACCGCTTAAAGAGCCGTCGCCGATTACGGCTATCACATTGCCCGTACCGCCTTTCAGGTCGCGCGCTTTGGCAAGTCCGGTGGCAAGGCTGACGGAAGTCGACGTATGTCCGATAACGAAGAAGTCATGTTCGCTTTCCGAGGGTTCGGTGTAGCCCGACACTTCATCGTATGCGGCAGCGTCCATAAATGCCGCCTTGCGCCCCGTGAGTATTTTGTGTGCATAACTTTGGTGGGAAACGTCGTAGACAATCTTGTCTGCCGGCGAATTGAACACATAGTGCAAGGCAACGGTAGCCTCTACCATACCCAGATTCGGGCCTACATGACCGCCGTGCTCACTCAGCTTCTTCAGCAATACGCCGCGCACTTCTTCACTCAATGTTTCCAGTTCGCCTGCCGAAAGCCGCTTCACGTCGGCAGGCCCGTTAATCTTTTCTATATACATAGCTTTATTTATAAATAGATGGTTTATTTAAAAACGACGGATAGCATAAAAATGATTTACCGATATGTCCGACGCTGCAAAAATACAACGGAGAGAACATTCGGAAGGTAGACGGATTACGGTTTGCGTTACCCTTTTTACGGTTTGCGTTTTTGCTCAAAATCTCCCCGGATGTGCATTTTTTACCTTGTTTTCTTGTCAAACCCAACTCTTTGCGTAAATTTGCAAGCTGATAGTTAACCGGACAATTTCAGTAGCAGGACTCTACTACTCCTATTCCCGGTACTGACATATGGAATACTAATACTAATAATTAATAACATGAGTTTGAAAATCGTTGTACTGGCAAAACAAGTTCCCGACACACGCAACGTTGGGAAAGATGCCATGAAAGCCGACGGAACCATTAACCGCGCGGCACTCCCCGCCATCTTCAACCCCGAAGACCTGAATGCCCTTGAGCAAGCTCTTCGTCTGAAAGATGCTCACCCTGGCTCTACCGTAACTATTCTGACAATGGGACCGGGACGCGCTGCTGATATTATTCGTGAAGGACTTTTCCGTGGTGCCGATAATGGTTATTTGCTGACTGACCGCGCTTTTGCCGGTGCAGATACGCTGGCTACAAGCTACGCTCTGGCAACTGCTATCCGCAAAATCGGTGAGTGCGACATTATAATCGGCGGTCGTCAGGCTATCGACGGTGATACGGCACAGGTAGGTCCGCAAGTCGCTGAGAAATTAGGACTGACCCAGATCACGTATGCCGAGGAAATCCTAAACGTTGATAAGGAGGCCGGACGTATCACCGTAAAACGTCATATCGACGGGGGTGTCGAGACCGTGGAAGGTCCGCTTCCTATCGTTATCACCGTGAACGGCTCCGCCGCTCCCTGCCGTCCCCGCAACGCGAAGTTGGTACAAAAGTACAAACACGCCATGGGTAAACAGGAACGGGCCGTGCAACCCGCCTGTCACCAGGACGGTACGCCGACTCTTCGCTACCCGGAATTGTACGAGACCCGCCCGTATTTGGATATTCAAGAATGGAGCGTAGCCGACGTGAATGGTGACTTGGTTCAATGCGGCCTTAGCGGTTCGCCGACGAAGGTAAAAGCGATCGAGAATATCGTCTTCCAAGCCAAGGAAAGCAAGACGATCTCCGGCTCCGACCAAGAAGTAGAGGATTTGATTGTCGAACTGTTAGCTAACCACACCATCGGATAAGATTATGAACAACGTATTTGTATATTGTGAGACAGAAGGCACGAACGTTGCCGATGTAAGTCTTGAGCTTCTGACTAAAGGTCGTAAGCTAGCCAATCAATTGGGCTGTGGGCTGGAGGCGATCGTTGCCGGGTCCGGCCTTGAGGGTGTAGAGAAACAAGTATTGCCTTTTGGCGTCGACAAGGTTCATGTGTTCGACGCTCCGGGTCTGTTCCCTTATACGTCACTTCCTCATTCCTCTATCTTGATCAATTTGTTCAAGGAGGAGAAACCGCAGATTTGCTTGATGGGCGCTACGGTGATCGGTCGTGACTTGGGCCCTCGTGTATCCTCGGCCTTGACAAGCGGCTTGACGGCCGATTGTACCTCTTTGGAGATCGGCTCGCACGAGGACAAGAAAGCGGGCATCACCTACGAGAACTTATTATATCAGATCCGTCCGGCGTTCGGTGGTAACATCGTAGCCACGATCATCAACCCGGAACATCGCCCGCAAATGGCGACCGTTCGTGAGGGCGTGATGAAAAAGGAGGTTTTGGACGAGAACTATAAAGGCGAAGTGATCCGTCACGACGTAGCGAAGTATGTCCCCGAGACAGACTATGTGGTGAAAGTGATCGACCGTCATGTAGAGAAAGCGAAGCACAACCTGAAAGGCGCTCCGATCGTAGTGGCCGGAGGTTATGGCGTAGGCTCTAAGGAGAACTTTAATTTATTGTTCGATTTGGCGAAAGAGCTTCACGCCGAGGTAGGCGCCAGCCGTGCGGCTGTCGATGCCGGTTTCTGCGACCACGATCGTCAGATCGGCCAGACCGGTGTCACGGTGCGTCCGAAATTGTATATCGCTTGCGGTATCTCCGGGCAGATCCAGCATATCGCCGGCATGCAAGACGCCGGTATCATCATTTCGATCAATAATGATGAGAACGCCCCGATCAACACGATCGCCGATTACGTAATCAATGGTACGGTAGAAGAGGTGATTCCTAAGATGATTAAGTATTACAAAAAGAACAGTAAGTAAGATTATGGCTAATTTCTATACAGATAATCCCAGCTTGAAGCATCATCTTCACCATCCGTTGATGAAGCGTATCGTAGAGCTGAAAGAGCGCGGCTATGCCGACAAGGATACATACGATTATGCTCCGATCGATTTCGAGGACGCAATGGATAGCTACGAGAAAGTATTGGAGATCGTTGGTGAGATTTGCGGGGAGATTATCGCCCCGAACGCTGAGGGCGTAGACCATGAGGGCCCCACGGTAGCGAACGGACGTGTCACGTACGCTTCCGGGACACAGCAAAACCTCGATGCCGTTCGCAAGGCCGGCTTGATGGGTATCGCTATGCCTCGCCGCTACAATGGGTTGAATTTCCCGATCGTCCCTTACATCATGGCCGCCGACTTGGTTTCCCGTGCCGACGCCGGTTTCGAGAACCTTTGGGGCCTACAAGATTGTGCCGAGACCTTGTACGAGTTCGGCAACGAGGATCAACGCCAACGTTACATCCCTCGTGTTTGCGACGGAGAGACCATGTCTATGGACTTGACGGAGCCGGACGCAGGTTCCGACCTTCAATCCGTTATGTTGAAAGCTTCTTACAACGAGGCTGACGGTTGCTGGTATCTGAACGGCGTAAAGCGTTTCATCACGAATGGCGACGCTGACATCCATTTGGTATTGGCCCGTTCCGAGGAAGGTACGAAGGATGGACGTGGCCTTTCCATGTTCATCTACGACAAGCGCAATGGGGGCGTGAATGTCCGTCGTATCGAGAACAAAATGGGTATCAAAGGCTCTCCTACTTGCGAGTTGGTATTCAAGAACGCGAAAGCCGAGCTTTGCGGTGATCGTAAGCTAGGTTTGATCAAATATGTAATGGCTTTGATGAACGGTGCCCGTCTGGGTATCATGGCTCAAGCCGTAGGACTTAGCGAGGCTGCCTATCGTGAGGCTTATGCTTACGCCTTGGATCGTAAACAGTTTGGCAAGTCTATCATCGAGTTCCCGGCGGTCGCTGAGATTATCGCCTTGATGCGTGCGAAAGCGGATGCTTCCCGTTCTATGTTATACGAGACCGCCCGTTTCGTTGATGTCTACAAAGCGTTGGACGATATCTCCAAGGAACGTAAACTGACTCCAGAAGAACGTCAAGAGTTCAAGAAGTACAGCAAGCTCGCGGATGCTTTCACCCCGATGGGTAAAGGCATGACTACCGAGTACGCAAACCAGAACGCTTACGACGCTATCCAAGTTCACGGAGGTTCCGGTTTCATGAAAGACTACGCTTGCGAACGTATCTACCGGGATGCCCGCATCACGAATATCTATGAGGGTACCACCCAATTGCAAGTCGTAGCGGCCATCCGCCACGTCACCACGGGTACTTATTTGAACCAGATTCGTGAATACCAAGCGATCGAGTATAAGCCTGAATTAGAGCCTCTGAAGAACAAACTTGCCGCTATGACCGAGAAGTATGAGAAAGTGGTAGCCAAGGTTACGGAGACAAAGGATAACGAATATATTGACTTCCAAGCTCGCCGTATGGTCGAGGCAGCCGCTCATTGCGTATTCGGCTACTTGCTATTGCAAGACGCGAACAAAGATGACAGCTTCCGCCGTTCCGCCGAGGTTTATGTAAACTACGGACAAGCTGAGATTGATAAGATCGAATCCTTCATCAACAACTTCAATCGTGAGGACTTAGCTTATTACAAACAACAGTAAATAGTTTTCCTAGGATAGAATGAGGCGAGGATCAGTTACGGTTCTCGCCTTATTTTTTTAACCGCCAAAGTACCCATTGCATACCGCCACGTAAAGACAGATACCAAAGGAAAGCCATCCATAACGCATGATTCCCCATCGATTGATAAAACAAGTAATACATAATAAAGAAAGTGCCCGAGGCCACAAGCATCGAGTAAAGCATCTGGCGTGTGGCCGTGGCCCCGATAAAGATACCGTCCCAAAGGAAAGCGGAGAATCCACATAAAGGGATCGCCAACACCCAATAGAAATAATCCCCGGAAGCTTCTATGACTGAGGTATCGTTCGTCAATAATCCTAGAAAATTCTTCCCTCCCAACGCATAAAGGATCGTGAAAGACAATGAGAGGCCGATTCCCCATAGGAACAATAAGCGAATGCATTTACGTAACCCCACATCGTTTTTGGCTCCAATAAAGCGACCAGCTAATGCCTCTCCCGCATAAGCGAATCCATCCATTATATAAGAGAACAAGGTAAATAACTGCATCAACAAGGTGTTTACGGCTAATATCACATCCCCTTGTCTCGCACCTGTAGAAGTAAAGAAAGTCGTAACAGCGACCAAGCACAAGGTCCGGAAAAATATATCACTATTGACTGAGAAGAAGCGACGCATCGCCTCCCTACCCCAAAGCCCGTTCCAATCAATATACGCTTTCAAACGTTTATAATATTTCAACCAAAGAGCAAACGCCATGAGGAGACCCGCATATTGGGCGATCAGTGTTCCCAACGCTACGCCTTCCACCTTCATACCCAGCACAAACACGAAACATAGGCTGGCCGCAATATTCACGATATTCTGCGTGATAGCGATAAACATCGGGAAACGAGAATTCTGCATACCGATAAACCAACCGGCAAAGCCATATAACCCCAATACAGCCGGCGCTCCCCAGATACAGATATTAAAATAGAGAGAGGCCCATTGTTTTACCTCCTCCGTTGCGTCGATCAAAGTAAACGCAACCTTCAAGATAGGGTATTGAAGTATCAAAAGCCCCAAAGATATCAGGAAACCAACCCCGACAGACCGGAATAAGATCCGGGTAACTTCCGTCAAATCCCGTTTCCCGTACGCTTGGGAAGTCATACCGCTTGTCCCCATACGGAGAAACCCGAATATCCAGTAGATAATATTAAACAGCATCCCGCCTACAGCGATCGCCCCGATGTACGAAGCAGATCCAAGATGTCCCACGATCGCCACATCTATCAATCCCAATAAAGGTACGGTTATATTGGAAATAATAGAAGGTATCGCCAGTTGAAGTATTTTCTTATTCATATTAAATAGTGTCTAAATACGATATCGTTATCTCTTAAAACTCTCTTTCAGACTGATCAACGAAGGGATAAAAAAGGATATAATACCTATCAAACATAAAAAGCCCCCACTTATTATAAAGGTATTTCCAAGCCCGATAGAATCCGCCAAAAAGCCGGTACTCAAAAGACCGATCATCGAAGGAAGCATACTAAAGCTCATGTAAAAAGAGAATACCCTTCCCATAACTCCCGGATCAATGCGAGATTGGATAACCGTAGTAAAAGTAGCAAAATACAGGGAACCACAAACACCTCCTAAAGCCGTCAGCACCGCAAACCAGATAAAACCGGATACCGGTAACAACCCGGAAAACAAGAATGTCAATCCCAACGCTATATACATCCCATTAATCAACAGGATCTCATTCCAACGATATTTCTTAAGCCCCAGTAAAGCACCCGCAAGCAAGGCTCCTCCACCCCATGAAACCTCGACCAAGCTCACTTGGAAAGCATTTCCGGCAAAGTGATTCAACGTCATCAACGGGAATAAGACACTTACCGGCATAATCACGAATGTAGCCAATATAGACAATAGGAATAACCACGATAGCCCATATTGGTTACGGACTTCCATAATCGCCTCTTTCGCCTCTCTCCAAAGATGCAATTCTGAATTTCGTTCCTCATGAGAAGGATCGGGAATAAAGACAAAGCAGAGCGATAGACAAGCGAACGCCGCTCCAGCCACATCCAATAAGAGGATATTCGTCATCTTCATCATCGTTATGAATAGACCGGCCAAAGCGGGCCCGGCGATATTACACACCGACTGGATCACCTGATTAATCCCAGCTATGCGCATCAACTCCGATTTTGGAGCCAGCAAAGGAACAGAAGCTTGCATAGCGGGCATATGAAAGGCAGAACCTACGGAACGAAGGGCCAATAACACATATATATGACTAATCTTAGCCAAATCAAAATAAAACAAGACCGCCAATATCAACGTACAAAAAGCAATAAAGCTATCTGCCATAATCATCACCCGCTTCCTTTTCCACCGGTCGATAAAGATCCCCGTGAAAAGCCCCAAAACAGATTGAGGTAACAAAGCGGCCATCGTAGCAAATGCCAATACCTCAGCGGAACCTGTCTCCAGACTCAACCACAAGACTATCGCGAAATTAACAATCGAACTTGTCAGTATAGATAAGAACTGCCCCGTCCAAATAATGGCAAATACTCGCTTCCAGTTATCCATATAAACGTGTTTGTATTAAAAAAACGAAGGCCGCGGGATTCACATCCGACGGCCTCCTACACTAACCCTTAACTTTAACCAATGAAAAACAATAATCTACTACATTTATTTCAATGCAGCTAAAGCCGCATCGTAATTCGGTTCGGTAGTAATCTCGGGAACAAGTTCCTCATAAACCACCTTACCAGCTCCATCGACCACTATCACGCCACGGGCTAATAACCCTTTCAGCGGACCGTCTACCAGAAGCATCCCATACTTATCCTCAAAACATGAACACCGGAACACTGACAATGTAATCACTTTATCAATACCTTCCGTAGTACAGAAACGTCCATGCGCAAAAGGTAAATCTTTAGAAACAGCTAATACCACCGTATCCGGATGCGAAGCGGCTTCTTTATTGAAGCGTCTTACCGATGCCGCACATACACTTGTATCCAAGCTCGGAAAAACATTTATCACCACTTTCTTTCCTTTCAAGTCGCTTAGCGACAATTCGGATAAATCACTTTTTACACCCTTAAAGTCCGGAGCCTCTGTCCCAACTTTTGGCAACTCGCCGTTCGTATGAATCTCGTTACCTTTTAATGTTACTTTTGCCATCTTTGTATGTAAATTAAATAGTCTTACTTTAAGTTGGCTGCGCAAATATAAGCAGCTTTCTGTCGATAAAACAAACGAAAATAAACAATGTTTTTTCATTTAACTCTATTTAACTACTGTTGCAAAATACAGATTACCTATCTTTGACGTCAAAATTAAAAACAGATGGATTGGATTATTATCGGCGGACTTCTTATAATCATCGTGACGCAAATCCTTTTGCGTCCTAAACAGCTAAATAATAACAAAGAAGACCTAGAAAAGTTACTAAACGAGATACAACGCTCGTTCGACCGTATCGAGAAAAACTTTAGGGAGGACTTCCGCCTGAACCGGGAAGAAAGCCGGTTAGTAGCAAAAGATAACCGAGAAGAGCTGGCTCGTTCCATGAATGAGTTCAAGGAAGCCTTCGAACGTGGAATCGATTCTTTTAACAGGTTGCAGAAAGAGAAATTCGCCGCCTTGGACGAACGCCAACAGAGATTAGTGGATAACACGGAAAAAAGGCTGGAAGAGATCCGAGTCACCGTAGACGAGAAACTTCAAAAGACATTGAATGACCGTATCGGGCAATCTTTCCGTTTAGTCACCGAACAATTAGAAAGTGTACAAAAAGGACTGGGCGAGATGCAAACCTTAGCACAGGATGTAGGAGGATTAAAACGGGTACTTAGTAATGTTAAGACCCGGGGAAATATCGGGGAGATCCAACTCAGTATGTTATTGGAGCAGTTATTGGCACCAGAGCAATACGAGGCGAATGTACATACCCGGAAAGGTTCGGATGCGGTCGTTGAATTCGCAGTCAAGCTCCCCGGGCGGGATGATGCCCGAGAATTCGTATACCTTCCCATAGACGCTAAATTCCCGAAAGATGTATACGAACAGCTCCTAGACGCTTACGATGCCGCAGATTCCCAAGCGATCGAGACAGCCGGAAAATTATTGGAGACAACGATCAAGAAGATGGCTAAAGATATTTCGGACAAATATCTGGCACCTCCCGCCACGACCGATTTCGGCATTATGTTCCTGCCGTTCGAGGGCATTTACGCCGAGGTCGTACGCCGTTCCGCTTTATTGGAGGACTTGCAACGAAACTACAAGGTAGTCGTAACAGGTCCCACTACCCTAGCGGCCATACTAAACAGTTTACAAATGGGCTTCCGTACATTGGCGATCCAAAAGCACTCAGGGGAGGTATGGACGATCTTAGGGGCCGTGAAAAAAGAATTCGAGAAAGTAGGCGGTATGCTCGAGAAAGCCCAAAAGAACTTGCAAACCGCCAGCGGGCAAATAGAAGAGGTTTTAGGTACCCGTACCCGTGCCATCCAACGTAAACTCAAAGACGTAGATACGCTTAGCGACCGTGAGGCCCGAGCTATCCTTCCCGAGATCGGAATATTAACTGAAGAAGACGAAAAAGCAGAATCATGAAAAAGAGACAAATACCCCACACTTACGTAATCATTTTTTACATCATCTTATTTTGCGCCGCATTGACATGGATTATCCCCGGTGGGCAATACACGGAAAATATCAGCCCAGATGGAGAGCGGACCGTTGTATATGAATCCGTGGAAAGCGTACCTCAAACATGGGAGGTACTCTCCGCCTTTTATAAAGGATTTGTGGACAAGGCGGATATCATCGTCTTCATCCTCATCATCGGTGGTGCATTCTGGATCGTGAACGACAGTAAGGCATTTGATATCGGGACAGTCAGTTTCCTGCGGAAAGCACGCAAAATGGAGAATAACCCCATCCTTCATAAAATAGGCATAGACAATTTTTTATTGACCGCTATCATGCTACTTTTCAGTATATTCGGGGCCGTATTCGGGATGAGTGAGGAGACCATCGCTTTTTGTCTGGTCTTGGTCCCGATGGCGATATCTATGGGATACGATTCCATAACCGGCGTATGTATGGTTTTTATAGCGGCGGGATTAGGTTTCGCCGGAGCGATTTTAAACCCTTTCACTATCGGTATAGCGCAAGGCTTAGCAGGAATTCCTCTTTTTTCCGGCATCGAGTATCGTATCGTTTGTTGGTGTATTATCAATGTGGTAGGCTTCACATGGATATTGCGTTATGCCGCCAAGGTAAAAAAGAACCCTCAATTGTCACCAGTCTATGAGGATGATCAATACTGGAGAGACCTACATAATACCCATTCTTTGGAAATCGTGTACAGGACCCCGAAAGCCGCATGGGTCAGTTTTATCCTATTGGCAATCATCTTAGCGGTCTTTTCTGTCTATTATCCCCAGACATCCTTAGAAATCGGGAATAGTGTAATCGAGGGACTTCCCTTAATCCCGATTCTTAGCGTAGCTTTCGTGATCAGCTCGATATTTACCCTACGGAAAACCGTACATTTATATATATTGAACCTTTTATTCTTCACGATCTTTTTCCTGATAACAGGCGTAATGGGCTATGGATGGTACATTATGGAAATAGCGACTTTATTCTTCGCCTTGGGCATAGCGGCGGGAATCGCCAATGGACGCGATCCGAATGAGCTTGTGAAACTATTCTTAGAGGGTTGCAAGGATATTATGAGCGCCGCCTTGGTTGTCGGCTTAGCTGGAGGTATTATCGTAATCCTGCAAGACGGTAAAGTGATCGATACGATTCTCTTTAACCTAGCGAAAGGGATGGAAGGCTTGGGGCAAGTAGCTACGGTCGGGATGATGTACGTTATTCAAACGCTTATCAATTTAGTTATTCCTTCCGGAAGCGCCAAAGCGGCCCTTACCATGCCTATCATGGCCCCATTCTCGGAGTTGATCGGTTTATCCAAGCAGGCCACCGTCATGGCCTTTCAGTTTGGCGATGGCTTCACGAACCTGATAACTCCCACATCAGGTGTCCTGATAGCGGTTCTAGGAGTAAGCCGTATCCCGTATGATAAATGGTTCAAATGGGCATGGAAGTTCATCCTTGTCCTAGTGATCCTAGGATTCCTATTATTGATCCCAACGGTATTGATCCCGATGAACGGCTTTTAATCGATATAGCTTTGCGCCTTCCGCAATAGGCTTCCGTGATCCATCACGCCGGAAGAGCGCCATACGATCTCACCTTTCTTAAAGATGATCAAAGTGGGTACGGATTGGATCCTCAACTGTGTGGCAAGTGCTTCGTTCTTATCTACATCAATTTTAAGGACACGCACTTGTCCCGCCAACTCCTTCCCCAATGCCTCGACCGTCGGACTCAACACCTTACACGGGCCGCACCATGTCGCAAAAAAATCCACCAATACAGGTTTATCCCCTTTAATGATATCGTCGAATGTTTCCATCTTACCTACTCTTTATATATTTACAATCTGTTTAATCTCAACCATAGGGAACCAAGCCCCATAGTTTCCAGCTTAAGCCTATCAAAAACAAATGTACGAAATTAAATCATTTATCTAAGACCTAAACAACACGGCTCTTTCATTTACCCATCCGTTTCAGCAGGCCGGAATGCATGGATCTCAAGTAAAATTCCGCACAATAAGCTCACGAGAGAAACTTATATATAAGAAACTGATAATCAGTATTAAAAAATAGGATAATCTTTCCAAAAAAAATAAAAAAGCCGTGCCTAAACAATCTTTTACCAGAACACCGCACCAAAATATTCCTCAATCAATGCAAATTGTCATTCTGACACTTTGCAATCTAAACGCTTGGAGAATCGATTATTTCGAGGCAAGGTACGACTTGCTTCCAAATTCGAAAATATTTTTTCACAATAATCTATTGAACAACGCATTACAAATTTTCACTGATTTATTCTAGCGAAAGATTTCGTCTTCTGTCAACCTCAGTCGGACAAACAAGCGACTTTTTATCTGAAAACAATAAGCTTTTCATCCGAAAACAATCGGATTTCCGGTCGGAAACAATAAGGATCGCAGTCGAAAACAGCATACAACGCCGTTATAAACACCTTACTATTGGATCATAATCCCTCTACAAAGCCTATTCATACACTAAAAAATGGCGAAATACGCTGTTTCCGCCTTCCTTTTCTCTCTATTTTCGCATTTCCATAAAAAGCCTTTATCAGCTAAAAGTCTCCATTTTGAGCAAAATGACAGAAAAAGAGATATTTTGATGACATAAAAGAGAATGGCTTACTTTTTGGTGTAGCTGCCCCAATATTTTGCAATATTTTATTGTGACTTGCTTTCATTTTAGTAACTTTGGACCATTGGAAACAGCTTCTCTGCGTTTTGGTTCAATGCGATTGCAGTTGTGATTTGCTTTCATTTTAGTAACTTTGAGCCATTGGAAACAGCTTCCTTTTCCACGTTATCGATGTAGTATGTGTTGTGATTTGCTTTCATTTTAGTAACTTTGAGCCATTGGAAACAGCCCATCAACGTGGCGTGAGT
>ERZ780139.2772-NODE-2772-length-12546-cov-2.439436_pt1 | contig 12546 bp, 8 predicted proteins | sample MGYA00511476_ERZ780139 | MGnify/ENA primary metagenome ERZ780139 (study PRJEB29588, sample SAMEA2158190) | human gut metagenome | biome: human gut; feature: human-associated habitat; material: faeces | place: Denmark | collected 2008/2010 ... | reverse complement strand
CAACAGGAGCTAAAGTAGCCAATCCCAATTTGACTATCTGGCAGATTTCCGGTGACGGTGACGGTCTGGCTATCGGTGGTAACCACTTCATCCACGCTGTTCGTCGTAACATCGACCTGAACATGATTCTGTTGAACAACCGTATCTACGGACTGACCAAAGGACAGTATTCACCGACTTCCGAACGCGGATTCGTCAGCAAATCGTCTCCTTACGGAACGGTAGAAGACCCTTTCCATCCGGCAGAACTGGCATTCGGCGCACGCGGACGTTTCTTTGCACGTTGTATCGCTGTAGACGGCGCCGCTTCTGTAGAGGTTCTGAAAGCAGCTGCCAACCACAAGGGTGCATCCGTTGTGGAAGTTCTGCAGAACTGCGTAATCTTCAATGACGGAACTCACGCTTCTGTTGCAACAAAGGAAGGACGCGCAAAGAATGCAATCTATCTGGAACACGGCAAACCGATGTTGTTCGGTGAAAACAAAGAATTCGGATTAATGCAGGAAGGTTTCGGACTGAAAGTAGTGAAACTCGGTGAAAACGGTATCACAGAAAAAGATATTCTTATCCACGATGCACACTGCCAGGACAATACACTTCAACTGAAACTGGCCTTGATGGAAGGTCCCGACTTCCCGATTGCACTCGGTGTAATCCGCGATGTAGATGCTCCGACCTACAATGATGCAGTTACAGAACAAATCGAAGAAATCAAAGGCAAAAAGAAATACCACAATTTCCAAGAGCTGTTGATGACTAATGATACTTGGGAAGTGAAGTAAATTCATAATTTATCTAATAACAAAGGCGTAGAGTGAGAACTGGTTCTCTTTCTACGCCTTTATTTATTATCCACCATAATTCAGCCATTCTGCCGATCAAACTATGTACGAACTCTCTTGAGATGAGCAGAGCAATTCCCCTACCGCCATATGGAATTTGAAATTCATAAAATATATCCTTTTATTCTATTGATAGATATCCGTTCCAAATGCCCAACCCAAATAATTTGCCTCCAGCACCTTATCTACTTTATCAAACACGACTGTGAATGGATGCTTCAAGTTACAATGAAGATTAGTTATTTGCTTTTCATTTGCTTTGACCTTCAGTTTATTTCCTTGCTTTTCAATAGTACAGTTGTATCCGACAACCGAGCCGTCCGGACGTTCTACAATAAAGGCGTTAGTAAGCATAGATTCAGCAATACACTTGAATACTTCGTGCACATCGTTATCCTGTGTATTAATTGTCTGCCAATCACTAACCATATTCACATATTGTTCACCTATAATAAATTCGCGTGTATCATAGAGTTCAGGATGTGGATTTCCAAAACTCAATGAATCTTGTGTCACATGTGTATCAGCACTGCAAGCCTGTTTTACTTTCAGATACGGATCTACAACAAATGCCCAGCGAAGATTTCCTGTACGATAATCAATCAGATGAGAAAAAGCTCCCATCGCATTATAAGTTTCTTTCAACCAGCGTTCTTCACCTGTCAGCAGATAAGCATAATAGGTAGCGTAACCACGCCAGCCGCTCCAACCGTGAGGAGAGTTGAACATATTCGGCAACATCTGCACGTCATATTGTGCTTCCCAATAACGCATGGTTCCACCCCTCCGGCGGGCATCGGGAACTCGCAGTTGGGTAAGACAATCATGACTCTCCAGAATTTGTAACATAGCGTCTGTATAATGTTTACGCACCTTTTCGTCTTTCTGCATCAATCCCAGCATTCCAATCTGAAGTGCAGAACAGGAAATCATTCCATCCTCAAAAGTAAGTTCTCCTTCTGTTTCAAAGTCACCTTGTGAAGCAACCAACTGGTCGATAGCACGTTTGGCAGATTGATAATGGCGCTCCGCCGCCTCTGCCCATACAGTATTCTTCTTGCCTAACTCACGTTCGACCAAAGTAAGTTCCAGCATACTTTTCGCTACATAGATAACGCTGGTATAAATAATATGATGATTGACATAGGCACCATCTTCACGTTGCCAATTGTTCATCAACCAGTCTGCCAAACGAGAAGCCTTCTGTAAGTCGGCTATATCACCATAAGCTTGATATTTGTCTACTAACAAACCTATTGTCCCCGAAGTATTCTGTATGCGTGAAGCGTGGTACTTAGGCTCCATCTTTTGTTGATCATGTAACAAGCCGAATAAATAATCAAAGCGATCACGTAAAACTTTATCCAGTTGTTTATCCGGAAAATATTGTGCAGCAATAAAAGAAGAATGGAAGCCATACCAACTTTCTATGTGTGAAGTAGCTTTCTGGTGATATTTCAAAGCATTCCGACGTGCCTGTTCCATAGTCCATTTCCAGTCATGATGTACTGAAAGAATACCTTCTGTTTCTTTTCCATTGTCCCTGACACGTACTGTATACAACCCGACATCCGGCAGTACACACGACACTTGCTTTACTCCCTCTCCCTGTGTCCGGATATTGACCTTCAACTCCTGCCCTTTATCATCCAACACTTTGATATCTTTAGAACCAGACAGAACTTCAAAAGATGCGGTTTCTCCCGGAACATAAGTCGTCCGATCAATAGAGATCATCGGTATGCCAGTCGCCTTATGTATAACGTGTTCAAATTCCCCCAACGGATTTATATCCATGAGCACAATAGTCCAGCTCTTGATCTCCCCTTGTTTCAGCATCCACAAATCTTGTGGATTGCGTTCGGGCAAAGGTAATGCATTCATCAAATCCAGATTTAATGACTCTATCCGGTGCCCCATAAACCAATGTGGAGGTGGATCTTGATAACCCAGATTGTAAGCCACACTCCATGAAGCTACAGGCTGTGGCGATACAATTCCCAAAGCGTGTCCTGCAGGGGTTTGCAGATAACCGTAGAAATGCGTCTTTTCATTGCGCATCAGCGTTGGGAAATATTTTCCAAACCAGTCCGGATACTTATCCATATAAGTATCGATTCCCAATTTCAGTCCCGCCTTTGTCGGTTGAAAAGGTACATTCCCTTTGTTTTCAAGAGTAACTTTCAAAGCCGGCTGCCCTTTCCATGACTGATACGTTAGACGGCACTCCACCTGGTCTATCGTACTCCGATAAGAAAGATATCCGTCAGGTATCCAAGCTGCGGTAGTTTCTTTGCCACTGATTTCAGCATAAAAAGAAGGACCACAGTTACCTTGCCCAGAACGAAAGAAAGGAATGGTGTCATTACCTTTCTTATCCTTAAAGATAATCTGTTCCAGATAGCCCTTGTCTGAAATGCGAGCTTCCCATCCGGTATGTTTCCATACGGTAGACTGAGAAAAGGCCCCCATACTACATAATAAGCTTCCTAGCAGGAAATAATTTTTTATCATTTATATATCAGTTTTTTTGTGTTTTGTATAGTGAATCACACTTCCCCTATATAAGGGAATTAAGGGAAAGTGTGATATGTATATGTCTGTTTATGGCAACTCAATTACCAATTAGGATTCTGTACCAATTTCGGATTCTTGTTCAAATATTCCTGCTGAATCGGATAGAGGTAGCCTTCTTCTTTAAATACGAATGGCATCATGTCTGCCTTAACTTCCTTATTAAATTCTTCAGCTGTTGTACCGTAAACATTCAAGGCAGGCATACCACCTTCCATTCCGCTCCATGCCTCTTTAGCAATCTTCCAACGACGGTAATCCCAAAACATTTGCCCTTCAAACATGAACTCTACTGTTTTCTCACGACGCACTGCTTCTATTAACTCTTCCGGTGTTGCATTCGGATGGGTTTCCTCTATGCCACCCAATCCGGCACGTTTGCGAATAAGATTAAAGTACTCCGCTCCCTTTCCATCCAGTTTTCCATAGTAATTAACATATGCCTCAGCATATCCTAAATACAACTCAGCCAAACGGACAATAGGGAACGGATAAGCTGCTACATTATTGTTACCATCCTGAATTGTAGTTTTCGGATTTACTAATTTCTTGATAGCATATCCCCCATAAAGTTGGTCGCTTGCATTATCTTTTGCACCATGCGCTTCTTCGGGATTGTAATAACTACTACCTGTTTTTCCCTGAAACCTCATCTTGATAGTAATAGTATCAAGACCATTCGCGTTACTGATTTCATATGGTCCACGGTCATATCCCAAGTCGGCATAGAAACGCGGCTCACGGTTTTTGTTAAGTTTTAGCACCTCGTCGTTATCCACCTGCATGCAGTTGGTATAATCATAGTTCGGGTCTTTGTCTATCTCTTTGCCATTCTTGGTCAAATAAAGCCTAGCAGTCCACAAAGTGGTACCCAGTCCACCAATAGGAACAGTTTCATTAGAAATACCATGAAGGATGGCATGATAATTGAAGCCGTTACTATAACCCAAGGTTTCTTTTCTTCCAGTATACGGCCAGATTAATTCGGGAGAGTCCCAACCGGCAGCAATCTTATAGCGACTATTGGCTACAGCTTTATCAAAATCAGTTAATCCACTAGTATTACCGGTATATTCATATAATCTAAAATTTTTAGATTCCGCTTTCGTTATAGCCTTTTCATACTGATCGAGAGCCTTTTTCCATTTTTCCTTGTCGTAGGTGGTAGAAATCAATTGCTCGCCACCAAACTCTGCTTTATTCTTAAAATCTGCATAATCAGTATTACCATTATACAAGGGACTTGCCGCATAGAGGAACAAGCGTGCTTTCAATGCTTCTGCAGTTATACTAGTAGCCCGTCCCAAGTTAGAATCATTATATGAATCCGGCAGGTATTCCAACGCCTTATCAAAAAAAGCCGCAACTCTTTCTACGCATTCATCATAAGGACGGCGAGTCTGCATCATTTCTTCCGCTGGGGCATCCGAATCCAATAATTGGTCTGATATCACCACTGGCCCATATGCCTGCATTAGGCAAAGGTGATAATACCCTATTAGGAAATATGCTTCACCAATCCATTGTTTTTTATTTTTTTCAAATTCTTCTTGCGTCCATTTCACAGGCACAGTTTTATCTATGTTATTGAGAAAAATCCAGCAGTTACGAATTCCATCATACATATTCTTCCATAAAGCACTACCACCATACGCAGGACTATAGTTACATCGTTGCACTATCAGATAATAGAACCATTCTGAAGTCCAATGCGGAGAACCGATCATTTCGGGAGTAGTTGCCCACGCTTCGTTGTTACGAAAATCAAGGAAAGCAGGCATTACGCTGTAACAACCATAGATAAAGTTGCCGGCATTAGTTTCTGTCTTAAAAGCATCGTCTAGAGTCGAAGTATCATCGGGAACCACATCCAGAAACTCGCACGAATGCAGCATCACGCCCAGCAAAGTTGCCATGAATATATTTTTAATTCTCATAATCGTCGTAATATTTAAAGTCATTATAATAATTATTGTTTAAAAAGTCATTTGCAAACCAACACTTACAGTACGTTGTGTAGGATATGCCTGTCCATTCTGGGTATTCAGCTCCGGATCCCAAATCTTGAACTTCGAAAACGTCAGCAAGTTTGCACCTGCAACATAAGCACGCAGAAACTTCCATGTATAACCTAGTTCCACATTCTTCAAACGTATATATGATCCATCTTTAAGCCAATAAGTAGAGGGCTCGGTTGTATTTGGGTTCGAGCCGTTGGTCAGACGAGGATACTCAGCACTTGGATTCGCACCATCTTCTCTCCAGTAATTATCAACAACCCATTGCATCAGGTTGTGTGTATTTCCAGTGAACGAATGGATACCTTGTAACATAATATCCCGTTTGGCAACACCCTGAAAGAAGAACGAAGCATCCCAACCCTTATATTGCATACTAGCACCAAAACCGTAAATAATCTGTGGCACACTGGGATTACCGATGTAAGTCTTGTCGGTACCATCAATCTTACCGTCACCATTTAAATCTTTGTATTTGATATCACCTACCTGAGTCTTATAAGTCCCTAACTCTTGCGTTGGACTATCAGCTATTTCATCTTCACTCTGAAACAAACCTTCGGCTATGTAGCCATAATAATTGTTCAACGGTTGTCCCACTTGTGACATATAACTGTATTCATAAGGAGGTTCATCTCTTTCCACATACTCATTCTTGGCAAGCGTAAATGTACCGCGCGCCGAAATAAAAAAGTCTTTATTGAATGAATGATTATAATTAAACGACATATCCAGACCTTCGTTCTTCACACGACCCAAATTTCCATAAGGAGCCGTACCAGTGATACCGGTTTCAACTGAAATGGTCTGGCGCTGCAAAAAGATATTCTTACGATTCTCCCGAAAGTAGTCAATAGTGAAATTCAAATCTTTGAATAAAGTCATATCTACCCCAATATCATATTTCTCACCAATTTCCCACGTCACATTATCAGCACCGTATGTACTGATTGAAGTTCCAGATGCCGAGTTATCCCAGTTCTTGCCAAACTGATAACTACCACCACCATTCAGATTTACCTTAGTTAGATAGGGGAAACGACCACTGCCAATATCGGAATTACCCACTAAGCCATAAGAAGCGCGCAATTTCAAACTAGTAAAAATGCCATTAAGTGGCTTAAAAAATTCTTCATTTGAAATCATATAACCTACTGCAAAAGAAGGAAAGAAACCAAAACGACTGCCTTTCTGAAAAGTCTCGGAACCATTGTAGCCAAAATTAGCTTCAGCCAGATATTTCCCGTCGTAAGCATACGAAAGACGGGCAGCAACACCTTGTTTACGTTTGGGAAGTGCAGCAATCAAGTCGCCACTGAATAATTGAGTCACCAGTTCATCCTGATTATAGATAAACATGGCATTCACATCATGCTTTCCAAATGTACGGTTGTAGTCCATGATAGCCTGGAAATAGAATCGGCGGTCGCCCGAGTTGGCAACACCCGGTTTCAAGTCCGTAGATACTTCTCCACCGCTTTCATTCTGAAGTCTGGTGACAAAAGAATACACTCCATTATCATCTACCGAGAAATCCTGTAAATGGTATTTGTTCCAACCTGCGGAAGCACTGTTAGTAGTACTTGACCAGTTCTTGAAAGAGGCCAATGCCTTAAATCTAAGTCCCTCGGTAATAAAATTCAGTTTCTGCTCAAACTCCAATGCCGCCACTACCGTGCTCCGGAAATTATCCTGATAGCCGGATGCAAGCTGTGCCACCGGATTCTGTTGCTGTCCCGGTTTCAAGCGGTCATTCACACCCCACTTGATATGTGTAGTAACACCGTCGTCAGGGAAATAGATCGGAGCTTCCACCGGACTTGTATTGATAGCTCCCGCAAACAGATCGTTCATACTGATGTTGGGTTGCTTCGTTTTTCTCAGCTGCACATTCAAGCGCAAAGAAAGACGTGAATCCTTACCCAAATATGCATTAATGTTATTCTGAAATGAATAACGCATCACATTAATGTTATTATTATAGGAGAAAAAGTCTTTGGAACGATTCTTAATCATACCTGTCTCGTGATTGACCGTGACACTTGAGAAATAATCCACTCGTTTGCCGCCTCCCCGGATATTAACATTGAAATTCTGGTTAAATGCCTGATCCTTAAAAAGCTCGTCATACCAGTTGACATTCGGATAAGCATACGGATTTAATCCAGCACGCGTTCCGGCAATTTCTTCTGCCGAATAGGGAGATTCGGTAGAGCCGCCGTTCAACAAAGATTCATTGAACAAATCCATGTAAGTGGCTCCGTCGACAAACTTCGGCTTACTTGTCGGACTTGTGATCTGTCCTTCCATACGGAAATTGATAATCGGCTTATCAATATTACGACCGGATTTAGTGGTAATAATCATAACGCCATTAGCCCCACGGGTACCGTACATTGCCGTAGCAGTAGCGTCTTTCAAAATAGAGAAGCCATCAATGATTTCCGGGTCAAGATTATCCAAATCACCGGAGGATATTTCCACTCCGTCCAATATAATCAACGGATTGGTTGCTCCGTTCATTGTAGAAATACCGCGAATATAAAAATCAGCCCCGGAACCCGGCTCTCCTGTTTTAGTGGTAGCAATCACACCTGCCAGCTTACCGGCAAACGAAGTACTTAATTGTGAAGTCGGCATTCGTAAAATATCTCCTTTCACATTTGTAATAGCCCCTGTCACACTCACTTTCTTTTGTACTCCGGAACCTACAACAACGACCTCGTTCAACGTCTGCTGTTCTCCGGACATCGTGACATTAACCACCCCTAAATCTTCTACCGGAGCTTCACGTTTCTGGTAACCGATGTACGAGAAGACCAGTACGGCTTTGTCTCCGCTCACAGAAATAGAATATCTACCATTCAAATCCGTGATAGTTCCACTTTTCTGACCTTTCACAACAATGTTCACACCTACCAACGGCTCGCCGTCTATGGCGTCTGTAACCACACCTGTGACGACTCTTTTCTCTCCTTTCTGCTGTACACTCTGTTTATTCACTTTCAGTACAACTTCGTCTCCCCGGACTAAATAGTTAACATTACTCCCTTCAAATACAACTGACAATACTTTTTCAATCGTACCTTGGCAGTCAATGTTTTTGCGCTTTACTTCATCCAAATCTGCTGCATCGTAAAAAAACACATAATTACTGTTTTTTTCGATCTGACGGATAGCTTGTACTTCACTAAAATACCCTTTCACCTTTATGACTCCCTGTGCTGCTATTGCAATCAATGGGAAACAAAAGATTCCAAACCAAATGCACATGAGGTACTTCCACCTGCCATGCTGTTGCTTTTCTTCCATACTAAATAATTAAAAGATTAACATTAAAAAATTATACAAACATACTATAGTATACCTTTAACGGAATATGATATATTCTCCATTTTCCTTTCTATATCGCCACCCTGTACTGAAGCACATTTTTTCAATAGCTTCTTCCAATGACTCATTATAACGTAGACGCCCGTTTAACAGATTCTTGGTTGCCTGTCCGTGTTCCAATGATATTTTTACATTATATATTCTTCCTACAATCTCAATCCATGAACTTAAATCAACATTTGTAAATTCATAATTACCATCTTTCCATTTCACTCCTTGCATTTCATCCACTTTCACGCTTGCCTTCTCCGCGTTGAAGGTCAATTCTTGCGAAGGTTTCATCTCAATAGTATGCTCAGTACCTACTATCGTAAAATCGACTTTACCACTAAACAAAGTGACTTTAGAAATATTTGCCTGTTCCTGATTAATTAAAAAAGAAGTACCTTTTACTTCTACAAAAGCCCTATCAATGTATACGATAAAATGTTTGCCATCCTGTTTATAAACATCAAAATGGGAATTTCCTTTCAACCACACTTTTCTATTCTGAACAAAATTCTCCGGATAACGGATAGAACTTCCCGGATGCATCCAAACTCGTGAACTATCAGGCAGCATATATAGACGCCCTTCTTTTGATACAACTTCTACAAAAGCATCTTTCGCCTCATTTACCTTATTTCCGGAGAAATACATCCAAGTTGCTCCAAGTAGCAAAACAAGAGCTACGGCAGCCACAGATAGCCAATATGGTATATAAACATGCTTTTTCTGTTGTCGGCAATCCAGACATTTCTGTCTTACCATTTTCCACATCTTTCGCCCTACTTCATCGTCAAGTTCTTTTTGTCGATCCATATTCCATTGCAGGTGCATTCTTTCTTCAAACTCTCGATGATGAAATAGTTCCTTTTGTTCTTTTTCATCCAGTTTGTCTGCTAATAAAGCTTTGATTTGTTCATATAGTTTCTTATTCATATCTATCTTTTTCACATTTTTCATTTTCATTATAAAACAAGCGTCTCTAATATTAAATACGAAACTTTTATGTCTATCCCTACATTGCATTGAACTTTTTTTCGAAAAATCAGAAAGCAGTTCTTTAGAACGCTAACCAGTCCTTTTTTTCTTATCTTTGCAAAACAATTATAATTATGCACGTAATGGAGAAAACATCTGTTTTAGCAAAATTAAAACAAGGAGACGAAACCTCATTTACCTTTGTATATGATCATTATTGGCGGAAAGTATACAGATTTTCAGAGATTTATCTGAATGACGACGAGGAAATAAAAGAGGCAGTACAAGAGGTTTTTATCAAATTATGGGAATCGCGTGCATCAATCAACGAAAACAAAGACATAGACGGATTACTCTTTATTATGACTCGTAACACAATTTTTGATTACTTCCGCAAAAGTCTGAATAAGGTAACGATGAAAATTACTGCTCTTGAGGTTGCTGAGAAAATTGCTATATCTGATGAGACGCTCGAAGTTAAGGATCTACTGGAATATATATGGAAATTAGTTTCTTTACTTCCACCACGACAACAAGAGGTTTTTATCATGAGCAGGAAACAACAAATGACAAACAAAGAAATAGCAGAACAACTTGACATTAGCGAGAAGGCGGTAGAACGTAATATCTACTTTGCTTTAAAATTCATAAAAAAGAATTTGAACCTATTTATTTTCTTCATTACGATACCATAAGAGACATTCTGCGTTTTAACTAGTTTTAACTGGGTTTGATATAGTGCTGGGCTAAAAATATACGTATTTATTAATAAGACACAAAGGTATAAGTTACCTTAAAACCTATAAATAAATATACCCATGAAACAGTATGCATTATTAGCTTTTCTTTCGCCAGTTGCAAGCCTATTGGCGGTTACAGGTCCGGCACAAAGCGAAAAGCTCAAAACCAAAACAAATCCTCAAAAGCAGCCAAACGTCATTTTTATCTATGCAGATGATCTGGGATATGGTGACCTCGAATGCTATGGAGCCAAAAACGTACAAACTCCCCATGTAAACCAATTGGCAGAAAGTGGTGTCCAATTCACCAATGCGCACGCCACTGCGGCAACAAGTACTCCTTCACGTTACTCCATGCTCACTGGAAAATATGCGTGGCGTGTACCGGGAACCGGTGTGGCAGCAGGTAATGCTGGTATGATTATCCGACCTGAAACTTACACGCTGGCAGATGTTTTTAAGAATTCCGGATATATCACCGGCGCTATCGGCAAATGGCATTTAGGATTGGGTGACAAATCGGGCATGCAAGACTGGAATGCTCCACTACCTACAGCACTGGGAGACTTGGGATTTGATTATTCCTATATTATGGCAGGCAGCCACAGCGGATCGCGTACCATGCGTGTTTATTGAAAACGGTAAAGTAGCCAACTACGACCCTTCTGCTCCTATTGAGGTTAGTTATCAAAAGCCATTCCCTGGCGAACCATTAGGGAAAGACCATCCGGAACTGTTGTACAATATGAAACATAGTCATGGGCACGACATGGCTATTGTCAACGGAATTGGTCGCATAGGATACATGAAAGGTGGTGGCAAAGCATTATGGAAAGATGAAAATATAGCCGACTCCATCACCGCACATGCTATTGATTTTATCGACAAGTACAAAAACCAGCCTTTTTTCTTGTATTTTGCTACAAACGACGTACATGTACCACGTTTTCCGCATGAACGTTTTAGAGGTAAGAATAAAATGGGAGTACGTGGTGATGCTATTGCCCAGTTTGACTGGACAGTGGGACAAATAATAGCAGCTCTTGAAGAACGGGGATTACGAGAAAACACATTAATTATCCTCTCTAGTGACAATGGTCCGGTAGTTGACGACGGTTATGATGACCATGCTGAGGAATTGCTTAACGGACATAGTCCTGCAGGTCCTTTTCGTGGTAATAAATACAGCGCATTTGAAGGAGGAACGGCGGTACCTGCAATTGTCAGTTGGCCGAAAGAAATACCCGGTTCACAAATTTCCGACGCCTTAGTATCACAAATCGACTGGTTTGCATCAATGGCTGCTCTAATCAATGCAAAATTACCAAAAGGAAGTGCGCCAGATAGCCAGAACCGCTTAAACACATGGCTCGGAAAGGATCAAACGGATCGCCCATGGATTATAGAAGAATCTTCAACCATGTCTGTACGTACCAAAAATTGGAAATATATTGAACCAAACGATGGACCTGCCATGATTACCTGGGGCCCAAAAGTAGAGACTGGAAATTTGAAAACTCCTCAACTTTATGACATGAGAGTTAGAGAATATGAAAAGGAAAACCTTGCGGACCAACACCCCGAAATAGTCTACGAAATGCAGAATATTCTGAGACGAGTTAGAAAATAGAAATACCAAAAACGATGTTCATCAATAAAAAATTCCCGATAACTTTATCACAAGTTATCGAGAATTTTATATGTTCGGTCATTTATAAATTAATACTCTTCCTCGTTAAAGAAAAAATCCTCCTTACTAGGGTAATCCGGCCAAATATCTTCGATACTCTCATAGATCTCGCCCTCATCTTCCATCTCTTGGAGATTCTCAATAACTTCAAGAGGAGCACCCGAACGCATGGCATAATCAATCAATTCGTCCTTGGTTGCCGGCCAGGGAGCATCTTCAAGTTTTGATGCTAGTTCCAATGTCCAATACATAATCTTGAGTATTTAAAGTGAATACTAATCTGTCTTATTTTCTATATTTTCGGCAAAAGTATAATAAAATCTATC
>ERZ780139.2765-NODE-2765-length-12570-cov-2.546225_pt1 | contig 12570 bp, 7 predicted proteins | sample MGYA00511476_ERZ780139 | MGnify/ENA primary metagenome ERZ780139 (study PRJEB29588, sample SAMEA2158190) | human gut metagenome | biome: human gut; feature: human-associated habitat; material: faeces | place: Denmark | collected 2008/2010 ... | reverse complement strand
ACGGATGTCTACCGCAACGACTTTAGCGCCTTGTTGCATAAAATACTTGGCAATGCTGCCACCCAATACACCACCTGCATCGGTGATGACTGCTACTTTACCTGTAATACTGAATTGTTCGTTTATAATCTTTTTCTCCTTTTTTCTTTTTTATACGGGAAAGCACGCGAATAAAGCATGAAAAATATAATTCCTTATACTTTATTATTTTCTGCTTCACGTATCTATATTGTATATTTTATACTTGCGTTTTCTTTTGTTTCATTTAGTTTTCTACTTTCGTACTCATCTCTTTTATGCGTTTCTTAAATCTGCTGCAAAGATGCGCAGAAGTGTTTTAAGTTATACATTCTATTTTCGTTTGTATTAAGGAGTTGTTACTCATTTATAGCAAAAAAAGGATGTTTTATATCAAAATAGTTATTCTATAGTGTTTTTAAGATTTATATTTTTGTTGCAGTAAAACACTGTGTTCGAAAACGCTAATTTAAACTAATTGTAAACCAAGATTATTCTATGAGAAGCAGGAAGAAAGAAGGAGTATATTTTATGAGTATACTCAAGCGTCAGGTGCTGTTTGTGCTCTTTGCTTTTGCAGCAACCTTATGCGCATTCGCGCAAAACAAAACAATCACAGGACTTGTGGTAGACGGAAACGGTGAATCCATCATCGGTGCCAGTGTTCTTGTCAAAGGGACAACGAACGGAATTATCACTGACATCGACGGTAAGTTCACACTGAATGATGTGCCTGAAGCGGGAGTTATCCAGATTAGTTATATCGGCTACAAGACTCAGGAAATCTCCGCTAAGAACAAGGCCAATCTTAAAGTGGTGCTTGTAGAAGACAATGAAATGCTGGATGAAGTAGTGGTAGTAGGCTATGGTGTTCAGAAGAAATCGGACGTTACCGGTGCCATGATTCGCGTAGGTTCCGAGGAACTGAATTCACGTCCGGTAGCCAACGCCTTTGAAGCTATGCAGGGCAAGGCAGCTGGTGTAGACATTGTCAGCAATGAGCGCCCGGGCGAAGTGGGAACGATTAACGTACGCGGTGTGCGCTCTTTGAGTGCCAGCAATACTCCGCTGTATGTAGTGGATGGTATTCCTTTGATGTCCAATAGCGGTATTGAAACTTTGAATCCGCAGGACATTGAGTCTATTGATGTATTGAAAGACGCCTCTGCTACGGCTATTTACGGTTCTCGTGGTGCTAATGGCGTTATTCTGGTTACTACCAAATCCGGTAAGGAGGGTAAGATGTCTTTGAACTACTCCGGTACGGTTACTATCGAAAACCTGCAGGACTATTCCGAAATGATGAACTCTGCAGAGTATATCGATTGGCGTCGTTGGTCTTATTACTATCTGAATCCTTCCAAATATCCTCGAGGAGACCAGCCCACTAAAGAGAACGATTATGAGATCTTTTTAGGTGCTACAGACCCTACGGCTTGGAAAAACATTGAAAAAGGCTGGGCAGGTGGTACTTGGGACGGCTCTCGCGTACCTAATACGGATTGGTGTGATATGGTTACGCAGACCGGAGTTACCCATGAACACACGTTGAGTGCCAGTGGAGGTACGGACAAGATGAAAGGTTATGCGTCTATCGGCTATTTGGATAATGAGGGTACGGTGAAAGGGCAGTCTTATACTCGTTATACTACAAAACTGAGTTTGGATTTGAAGCCTACTAAATGGTTTAATTTAGGATTGAATGTTAATGGTACGTTTAGTGAACAGCAATATGGTTCGTCTGCAAGTTCTGTCGGTCAGTTGATAAAGGGTATGCCTTCTAACTTATATGCAGCATCTACCAGTTTGTTCCCTTATGCTTCACCTTATGATGAGGATGGCAACCGTATTGAATATCCCGGTGGTGATGATAAAGTAAAGAATGTAATGAATGAATGGAACAACAGTCAGAATGAACGTCGTATGTTCCGTGCTATCGGTAGTTTGTATGCTCAATTGGATTTAGGTGAAATTTATGCTCCTTTAAAAGGCCTTAGATATCGTTTTAATTTCGGACCGGATTTCCGTTATTATAGAAACGGTACATTCCGTAATGAAGAGTCAATTAGCAGTGAAGGTAAGAATCGCGCTTCCTTGTCTAACCAGTCTGACTTTTCCTGGACGTTGGATAACTTGATTTACTATGACAAAGAATTTGGAAAACATTCAGTGGGACTTACTTTATTGCAAAGTGCTACAGGGTATCACTACGAAGAATCCTCTATGGCGGCAGAAGGTATTCCTTTGGAAAGTGCGAAATGGAATGCGTTATCAAAAGAAAATGTCTCTTTGCTGGATGAGTGGAATAGCGGACTGATTGAGAAACAGCTCCTTTCTTATATGTTCCGTGTGAACTATGACTATAATAATAAGTACTTATTGACAGTTTCCGGTCGTTGGGATGGTGCTTCACAGCTTGCAGAAGGCAATAAGTGGGCTTTCTTCCCCAGTGCGGCTTTGGGTTGGCGTCTTGATCAGGAAGAGTTTCTGAAAGATGTTACTTGGTTAAACCAGTTGAAATTCCGTTTGGGTGTTGGCGTTACCGGTAATTCGGCTATCGACCCTTATCAGACGAAGGGTGCTATAGTTTCGCTCTATTATCCGTTCGGTTCTGCGCTTGCTCCCGGTTATGCCGCTTCGGAACCATTGATTAAAGATGGAGCTGTGGCAATGGCCAATAAGAATTTGTCTTGGGAGAAGACCACGCAGTATAACATCGGTCTTGACTACTCGGTTTTAAACGGACGAATTTCGGGAGTTCTTGATTTCTATACTTCACGTACTACTGATTTGTTGATGGCAATGACAATTCCTTCATTGAATGGTTATACTAATACGTATGCCAATGTAGGTAAAACATCCAATATAGGTGTGGATATAACGTTGAATACCGTTAACGTCAAAACACGTGATTTTGAATGGTCTACCAGTATTAATGCTGCATGGCAGAAAGACAAGATTGATGAATTGGCAAATGGTAAAGAGGACGATATAAATAATAATTGGTTTATAGGACAGGCGTTGGGGGTAATTTACGGTTACGAGTGTGGCGGACTTTGGAAAGAAGAAGACGCTGCCGAAATGGCTAAGTTCAATGCCAAAGGGCATTCATTCCAAGCAGGTATGGTACGTCCGATAGACCAAAATGGTGATTATAAAATCGACCCGAATGACGATCGTGTAATCATAGGACATACTCGTCCCCGTTGGACTTTTGGCATGACGAATACGTTTACTTACAAGAATTTCGACCTCTCTGTTATGATGTACGGACGCTTCAATTATATGGTAGATACCGGCGGTGAATGGCAGGGTGGACGTTATATGCAGCGTAAGATAAATTATTATAACGAAAACAACAAGAATGCAGAATATCAGAAACCTATTTACAATATTGGCGGTGGAGACCCTTACTATCGTATTGTAGGTTATAAGAACGGTTCATTTCTGAAAGTACGTAACATATCTTTGGGTTACACTTTTCCGCAGACGCTCATCAAAAAGTGGAATTTATCTAATTTAAAGGTTTATGTACAAGCCAAGAATCCGGGACGAATTTTCTCTAATATTGATTTCCTGGAATTGGATGCTTCGCAAGCGTTTACTTCTACTTGGAACCGTGGATTCACAATTGGTTTGAATGTTGGATTTTAAATGTCATTAAAAGTATTATGATTATGAAACTACATAAAAAAATAACATTTGGCTTGTTGGCCTTGACTTTGGTAGGTCCGATGACTTCTTGCAGTGATTTTCTGGATGAGGAGTTGACTACTCAGCAGAATACAGATTTCTTCGATACTCAAGAAGGTATCGACCGTTTGGAAGTTAGCCTTTACTATAATTTACGTTTCCATTTTGCAAAAGAGTGGGCATGTGCCACTACTAACTATGGTACGGATGAGTTTCGTGTAGGTGGCGACGGTTCTAATGCTTCCTGGAATAATTATGATGGAAACTTCCAGTCATCGATTGTCAGCAACTCTACCAATATGTATGAAGTTTGGGATGGCATGTATATCGGTATCAACAATGCCAATCTGCTATTGAGTAAGGTTACTCCGGATAGTTACAAAGCAGACAATAAGAATACTTATATGGGAGAAGCTTATTTCCTGCGCGGGTTCAATTATCTGAAACTGGTATCTCAGTATGGGGGAGTTCCTTTGAAACTTACTCCGAGCGAAACTCCGGAACGTGAATTTTCTCGCGCTACTGCCGAAGAAACATTGCAACAGGTGATCAGTGACTTAAAAGACGCTTATAAGTATCTGCCCGAAACAGCTCCCATGACAGGAAAGATGACGAAAGATGCAGCAGCGCATTTTCTTGCCAAAGCATATTTGTTGCGTGCCAGTGAGATAAATGATGATTGGAACAGCGCAACGAAAGAGGATGATTTGAAAGAAGCATTACGTTTGGCGCAAGAGGTTATATCTCATCGTAGTTTAGCTCCGAATTATGCAGATTTGTGGAATTATACTGAGCCGAACGGTGCAAACGAGCAACTGGATGAAATAATTTTGGCAGCTCAGTTCTCTTCTGACAAAGCAACGGAAGGAGCTAATGGTAATCAGTGTCATCTCTATTATGTTTCCGTATACAAAGATTTGCCGCAAATGCAACGTGATATTGCTGGTGAACGCGAGTATCAACGTCTTAGAACTACTTATTATATGTACAATGTGTATGATATGGTCGATGACTCTCGTTTCTGGAAAAGTTTTAAAACGAAATATGCGGTGAACAACCCGCAAAAAGGTTCCGGATACGCACACGGTGATTTGGGTATCATGTATGTAATTAACCGTCCCGGTGACACTCGTTTTGATGCTGTACAGCTTAACAATCAGGTGACTTATGACAAGACGGGGAAAACAATTCCGACAGTGTTTGTAGCTTATCCGAAAGACCGCAACGCAGAAGATGATGAGGCTTTATATGATTATACTAATCGTTATTGTACGTTGAATAAGTATATTGACGGTTCCCGTGAATCGAGAGACAGTCGTGTTGGTTTCCGCGATGGTATTCTTGCCCGTTTGGGTGAAACCTATTTGATTGCAGCCGAAGTGTTGATTCGTCAAGGCAAGTATCCTGATGCTTTAGGCTATATCAATGATCTTCGTGCACGTGCCGCTTATAAAGCAGGAGAAGACCGTTCCGCATATTGCGATGGTGGTGCTGCTTATAATGATAAAGCGTTGGGATATAAGGATGACGGTGTGAATTCTTATTTTGCGGAGAATTCTTATTATGAGTCCAACAATATCGACAGAAACATTAAATCTGCTACAGACTTAAAGATTACGGATATTCACAACTTGCCGGCCGAAGATGAGGCTATTATCAGTAAATTAGGGTATAGTACGGATTATGACCGTATGCTGTGTCTGTTGCTGAACGAACGTTCTCGTGAACTTTGCGGTGAATTTCATCGTTGGCAAGATTTATCAAGGACGTTGACTTTGGTCGAACGCGCCAAAGCATTTAATCCGGATGCTGCCCCCAATATTCAGGAACGTCATAATTTGCGTCCTATTCCGCAAACCTACCTGGATGCTATCCAAAAGGACGGTCATGCGTTAACTCCTGAAGAAAAGAAAGCGGAACAGAATCCCGGATATTAATCGGCATCCATTATAAGTTTATAATACAGTGAAGAGAAGAAGGCTCTCTGCCAATCGGGGTAGAGAGCCTTCTCTTTGTGTTTCTTTCCGGTAAAATAAACAATCGAAGATTGACGGGGTTATACTCCGCTGAATGCGCTGAAACCGCCGTCAATAGGAAGCAATGCACCTGTAACGAAGCTGGCGGCATCGCTGCACAGGAACTGTACGGCTCCGTTCAATTCGTTGATGTCGCCGAAGCGTTTCATCGGGGTTTTGGCCAATACTTTCTTGCTGCGGTCAGTCAGTGAGCTGTCGGGGTTGATGAGTACGGCGCGGTTCTGGTCGCCGATGAAGAAGCCCGGGGCGATGGCATTGACGCGGATACCGTCTCCGTATTTCAGTGCCAGTTCGCTTGCCAGCCATTGGGTGAAGTTGGCAACGGCCGTCTTGGCTGCCGAATAGCCCGGAACGCGGGTGATGGCGCTGTAAGCTGCCATGGAAGATACGTTGACGATGCAGCCCTTACCTTGCTTAGCCATCACTTTGCTGAACACTAAAGACGGGTAAACGGTTCCGTTCATGTTCAGATTGGTCACTTTCTCCCAGCAGGAGATGTCCATGTCGTAGAAGTGCTGGTCGGGAGCCAGAGTTGCGCCCGGCATATTTCCGCCGGCAATGTTGAGCAGAATGTCGATACGTCCCCACTTGGCAACGATGTCATCGGCAAGTTTCTCAAGACTGGCGATGTCCAGCACGTTACCGACGATACCGATTACATCTTCACCATAGGTTTTCAGTTCCTCTACACGCTTGTCCAGTTGTTCCTGACGGATGTCTACCGCAACGACTTTAGCGCCTTGTTGCATAAAACACTTGGCAATGCTGCCACCCAATACACCACCTGCACCGGTGATAACTGCTACTTTACCTGCAATACTGAATTGTTCGTTCATAATCTTTGTCTCCTTTTTTCTTTCTTTTCTTTTTTTATACGGGGAAGCACGTACATAAAGCGTATACCCCCCTCATACTTTATTGTCTTCTGCTTCACGTATCTATATTGTATATTTTATGCTTGTGTTTCCTTCTGTTTCATTTCGTCTTGTACCACTGCCATCATACCTTCCACCTGTGCCAGCGCCAGCATACGGCCGTGGAATGAATAGCCGGGATTATATCCCTTGTCCTCATCGCCTAGCATCATCCGTCCGTGGTCTACACGCATGGGCAAGTTCGGGTTTTCTTGCTCGAAGATGCGGATAAGGTCGATGAGGTGGCCGCGTCCCGTCAGGTGGGAGCTTTCTATGAAGTTGCCGCCCGGCATGGCTGCGGTGCTGCGCAGATGCACAAAGTGGGTGCGTGATGCAAACTTCCTGGCGAGTTCGCGGGTGTCGTTATGCTCTCCCGCGCTGAGCGAGCCGGCAGTCCGTTGTGTGGATTATCCACTGCATTCAGGAACCAGGCGATGTCCTCTTCGTTGGTCACGATACGCGGCAAGCCCAGTACCTGGAAAGGCGGGTCGTCGGGATGTACGCACATATTTACGCCGTACTCCTCGCACACCGGCATGATGGCGGCAAGGAAATACCGCATGTTCTCGCGGAGCGCATCGCGGTCGATACCTTTGTACAAGGCAAGCAGATTCCTGAATATATTCACCGGATTCTTGTCGCCTTCCTTGATGTTGCCGTTTACGAATCCCTGCGTCTTTACGATAATCGCATCGACAAGGCTGTCTTTTTCGGTTTCGGTGATGGTCTTGTCCAGTTCGGCCACTTTAGCCAGCTCTTCGGCGGAGTAATCCTTTTCGGCTCCCTCACGTTGCAGAATGCGCAGGTCGAAATAGGCAAAGCGCACCCGGTCGAAGTAGAGCGATGAGGTTCCGTCTGCCCAGGGGTGTTGCAAATCCGTGCGTATCCAGTCGATAACGGGCATGAAGTTATAGCATACGGTCTTTACACCGCATTTGCCCAGATTGGCAAGACTGATTTTGTAGTTCTCTATCAGTTGTTCGCGTTCCGGTCCGGCATATTTAATGGCCTCGCATACGGGCAGGCTCTCCACAACCGACCAGCGCAAGCCATAGGACTCGATATATGTCTTTAAATCGTTGATGGCCTCTTCTGTCCAGATTTCGCCGTTGGGCACATCGTGCAAGGCGGTAACTATCCCTTCCACACCGATTTGCCGAAGCATATCGAGCGTTATTTTGTCTTTCTTACCGAACCATCTCCAAGTCTTTTCCATACTTCTTTTTGTATTAATGATTTAAAATGATTATTTACTGCAAATGTAGGCACTAAAACAGTTTGTATATAAACGGATCTTTGCAGGATGTTTGCAGATATTTGCGTGTATTGAAAGAATAATGGGATAGCAACCTTTGCAACGAAGTAAACGTCTTTCAATCAATACTATATAAGTACTAATATAATACCTGCGTTTGGTACGGGAAATACCAACGGTTGGTACGCCTTGTACCGCACTTTGGTACGGCTCCTACCACAGTTTGGTACAGCTCGTACCACGCTTTGGTACAGTTCATACCACGCTTCGGTACGTCTCCTGCCACCGGTTGGTATGCTCCGTACCAACCGGGGTATTCTTTCCGTTTCCCTTTGTATTTTCTTTTTTCCCGCAGACTTATTGTTATTATTCGCTATCTTTGTATAAGGATAGGATGCGGCTCGGCAAACCGGGAGATGCCGTATCAACATCAGGCAGTGTTATGAGACAGATAATAAACGAACAGCTCCAGATATCGGAGTCCAACCCGATAAAGGCGCGCTATTACGACTATGACCGCTTCACTTACCCCTGGCATTTCCACAGCCAGTACGAAATAATCTATGTGAAGAAAAGCTGCGGCCGTTGCTTTGTGGGCGATTGCATAGAGCGTTTCTCGGAAGGAGATGTGGTATTGTTCGGTCCCAGCCTGCCTCATTATATGCGGAGTGACGATGCTTATCACGGCGATAATCCCCGGTTGCGGGTGCAAGGAACTATCATTCAGTTTGAGGAGAACTTCATGCAATACTCGTTCGACCATTATCCGCAGTTTCACCAGATACGGGTGTTGCTGAAAGAGGCCAGACGGGGTGTTGTCTTTCACACGGCCGATGCCGGTCCGGTACGCGACATGGTATCCGCTTTTCCCGAATTGAAAGGATTCGGACAGATAACCGGTTTGCTGGATTTATTGCAGGCATTGGCGGTATCCGTCCCAAGAAGGATGCTGGCAAGCCCTTGCTACTATGAGAAGTTTCCCACAGCGGGAAACAAGCGTATCGATAAAATCATCTCCTTTATCAACAGCAACTACACCCGTTCTCTCAAGCTCGACGAGATAGCCGAAATGGCAAATATGAACAGCAGCGCCTTTTGCCGTTTCTTCAAGGACGCCACGGAAAAGACTTTCCTGCAATATGTGGCGGACATGCGCATAGGTTATGCCTGCAAACTGCTGACCATTGGCGATATGGAGGTTTCGCAGATAGCTGTGGAGTGCGGGTTCGACTCTATTCCGCACTTCAACCGCACCTTCAAGCAACTGACGGGACTGACACCGACGCAGTACCGGAACCAGATAATGAAATGATTTCCCCCCTTCACCCTCCGTCTCCCATAAACAGGAGTGTGCGAAAGGGTGAAGGGGGGATGTGGTAAAAGTTATTTTACGGAATCTCGACCGTTACATACCGAACGAGAACTTGTCGATGGACTGGTATACCACGCTGGCAATACTCAGCGCCACGATGCCCAGCGTACAGATGGCAAGGCCGGCACGCGTGTAGTTATCGCTACGGAAAGCGGCGATAGGCTCATCGCTCTTGTTGATATACATTGCCTTTACAATCTTCAGATAGTAGTAAAGCGACAGAATCGTATTGATTAACGCAATGAACACCAGCAGATGAAAACCGCTTTCGAATGCCGCCGCAAAGATGAAGAACTTCGAGAAGAAGCCTGCGAACGGCGGAATACCTGCCAGCGAAAACAGTGCCAGCGTCATAAGGAAAGCCAACTTAGGGTTGGTGGTGTACAGTCCGTTGTAATCTTCCAGTGTAAACTTATCGGCGCGCAATGCTACAATCGTGATAACGGTAAAGACGGCGAGGTTGGCAAACAGGTAAATCAGTACGTAGTACACCAGCGACGTCATACCCAGCGACGTTCCGCTGATAACACCCAGCATGATGTAACCGGCTTGCGAGATACTGGAGAACGCCATCAACCGTTTCAGGTTCTCCTGACGCAGCGCAAAGAGGTTGGCGAGCGTGATAGAGGCGATGATAACCCAGTAGAGCACTTCCTGCCATTGCGCCGCCATCGGTGCGAATACCTTATAGAGGATGGTCATCAGCACGAATGCCGCCGCACCTTTGGAGATGACGCTCAGGTAAGCGGTTACCGTACTCGGAGCACCTTCGTATACGTCGGCCGTCCACAGGTGGAAAGGCACCAGCGAAATCTTGAATCCCATGCCGGAGAAGAAGAATACGAATGCCATAATCTGCAACGGGCTTCCGTCCAGATGTGCCGGAATATCGGCAAAGTAGAGTGTGCCTACCGTACCGTATATCAGCGAAAGGCCGTAAAGCAGCAGCCCGCTGGAGAAGAGTGCGGTAAGGATGTACTTGGCGCCTGCTTCGGCAGAGTGGTGGCGGTACTTGTCGAAAGCCACCAGCGCAGCCATAGGGATGCTGGCCGTTTCCAGTCCGATGAAGAACATCAGGAAGTGGCCGGCGGAAATCATGAAGTACATACCCAGCAGCGTGGAGAGTGTCAGTACATAGAACTCGCCCTGCTTGATTGCCGCATCGGGGCGGCGCATCCACTCGTGCGCCATAAGGAACACGATGAGCGTACCTACGCTGAGAATGGATTTGACGATACTCTGTATCGGCTGGTTATGGTACATCCCGCCGAAAGCGTCGGCTGCCGGACCGGGAACGATGGTTATAAGCGTATGGACGATGAGCAGGGCAACGGGCAGCATGGTGTTCAACATCGGCTTGCCGTCATGCTTGTGCGCATCCGGACTCATGAAGAGGTCGGCTATGAAGAGGATAACGATAACCGCTATCAGCGACAGCTCTTCTTTCATTAATAGAAATTGGGAGTAATCCATGTTATTTGGTGATTAGTGATTAGTGTTTAGTGAGTGGCTAATAGGTTGACTACCGGCAGCACGCTGTCTCCAATCATGTTGCTTATCCACAGCGGAGCAAGACCCAGTCCGGCTACGCAGGCAATGAGGATGATTACGGCGGTACGTTCGTCCCAGGTGGCATCGGTCAATGTCAGGTGGTGCTTGTTGGTACAGGTTCCGTAGAGGATTTTACCGACAAGGCGCAGGATGTAGACTGCGGTAATCACGATACTCGTACAAGCGATGACGGTCCATGCGCGGTGGAAGGTATCGGGATGCTGGAAAGCGCCGTTGAAGATTGTTATTTCGGCAATGAAACCGCTGAGTCCCGGCAGACCGAGGTTGGCCAGACCGGCGATGACGTAGGATACCGCCAGGAAGGGCATAATCTTCATCAGTCCGCTAAGCTCGCGTACGTCGCGTGTGTGCGTCCGTCCGTATATCATACCGATAAGGGCGAAGAACAGGGCGGTCATCAGTCCGTGGGAAAGCATTTGCAGCACAGCACCCGTACAGGCCGTCCGGTTCATCATCAGGATGGCGAAAAGCACCAGTCCGCAGTGCGATACGGAAGAGTAGGCATTGATGTACTTCAGGTCGGTCTGCACGCAGGCCGAGAAGGCGCCGTAGACGACGGAAATCGTTGTCAGGATGATAAATACCCAGCTCAATTCATGCGCCGCTTCGGGTAAAAGATACATAGCAAACCGGAAACAGCCGTATCCGCCCAGCTTCATCAGCACCCCGGCGTGGAGCATCGACACGGCCGTCGGGGCCGAGGCGTGGCCGTCGGGGCTCCACGTATGGAACGGGAACAGCGCGCCCAGCACGCCGAAACCCACGAACACCAGCGGGAACCAGATGCGCTGCTGGGCAACGGGAATGTTGTTCAGCGCGGCGATCTCCTGAATGTTCATCGTCGTGGCGCCCGCGCCGAAATAGATGCCCAGAATGCCGATCAGCAGCAGCGCCGAACCGCCCATGAGCATAAGGGTAAGTTTCATCGCCGAATAGGTTTTGTTACCGCTACCCCACACTCCGATGAGAAGATACATCGGGATAAGAGCGATCTCATAGAACAGGATCATCGTAAAGAGGTTGATCGAAATAAAGAAACCGAATACCCCTATCGAGAGAAGTATCAACCAAAGGAAGAATTCTTTGGGCAGCGGATCGATTTTCCATGAAGCAAAAACCCCGGCAAAAACCACAATGGCCGACAACAACAACATAGCCACAGACACACCGTCGACCCCCACCGTATAATGAATATCGAGTGGCGCATACCATACGGTATCGGCGACAAAAAGCATTTCGGCCGTATTGCCGGCTGCACGTTCGCCCAAGAACATAAACAGTACGATAAAGGCGAAAACAAGCTGCAACGACGAACCTATCACGGCAACGGCACGTATTTGTTTCATCTCTTTTGAGAGCGCCAGTCCGGCCATCATCAAAAGAGGAATAAGTACGAATAAAGATAAAAAGTTCATAATATATTAAACTCGTTTTTTCTGTTTCCGATATACTTCATTACAAGCAACACAATACAACGGCTGCTACAATCATGGCACCCAAAAGGAATACTACCGCATACGACTGCAAACGTCCCGACTGCAAGCCTCTGATATGATAAGACGCCGACTGGGTAATAGTCGCCATGAGATTCATCGTCCCGTCTACGACATGGCGGTCGAACCATGCAATAGGCATGCAAATATGACGGAAGATAATCTTATGCGTAATAAACATATACACTTCATCGATATAGAAACGGTGATATGCCCA
>ERZ780139.2764-NODE-2764-length-12571-cov-5.873921_pt1 | contig 12571 bp, 14 predicted proteins | sample MGYA00511476_ERZ780139 | MGnify/ENA primary metagenome ERZ780139 (study PRJEB29588, sample SAMEA2158190) | human gut metagenome | biome: human gut; feature: human-associated habitat; material: faeces | place: Denmark | collected 2008/2010 ... | reverse complement strand
TCGGGGCGCATGGGCTGGGGCCTGCTCGGCCGCTGCGCGCTGCTGGTGCTGTGCATGCTGGCGTATCTGTACGTGCTGCTTCTTATCTGCGAGAAGGCATTTTTGCTGGACTTCCGGTTCATCTGGCCGTTCTTCAAGACCTTTGACGCAGCCCGGTTCGGACAGTTCTGCGTCTATCTTCCGGTCTTTGCGCTGTTCTTTATCCTGAACAACAGCAAGATCATGGCCTCCGCCCGCTGCAAAGCCACATATCAGCCGGGCTTCAAGGGCTTCCTCGGCTGCTGGTGGTGCAACGCGCTCATGATGGTCGGCGGCATTCTGATCATCGTGCTGATCGAATACATCCCGTTCTTTATGAACATCGCGCCGGGCGCAGATCTGCTGTTCGGCTCGACGTTCGGCGGCCCGTTCATGTCGCTGCTGATCCTGTTTGTGCCGCAGGTGCTGGTGTTCAGCGTGCTATGCACCTACACCTACCGCCGCACCGACAGCGTCTATATCGGCGCGCTGACCGCGGCCTCGCTCGCCTGCTGGATCGTGACCGGCGGCTCGTCAATGCTGTAAGCAGAACATACAAAAAAGCTGCCCACCCGGGCAGCTTTTTTTCGTTATTTCTGTTTTTCTTCCAGATACGGACCCAGATAGTCGGAGGCCCGGCCGAGGATGGACAGCATGCACATATCCGCCTCATATGCGTCCCGCCGCGCGATCGCCGCGGTCAGCAGCTGGAACTTCGGAATGCTCAGCCGCAGCTCCTCGCGGTTTTTGTAATGCTCCCGGATCAGATTGCGGATCATCTTCTCAAAGCTCTGGAACACCATCGCATAGGCCAGATTCCCCGAGATCTCGGTTAGGCATTTGTGATACAGATAGACGGCCTCCGCCGCCTGCGCATCGTCGGCGGCATAGATCGCCTCCGTGTGTGCCTGCAGCATCTGCAGCGACGCCGGCGTGAGCTTTGCGCAGGCCAGCCGCGTGCATTCGCGCTCGATCAGGATCCGCGCATCCATCAGATCCCGGAACAGCGTGCTGTCGATCAGACCGGAATCAAACCCCATGATGGCCGACAGCGTCTCCGGCGTGGCCTGCTGAACATATTCCGCCACGAACGCGCCTCTGCGCGGCACGATCCGCAACAAAACCATGCGCGCCAGATCGAGCATCCCCTGGTTGACCGAGCCGCGGCTGAAGCCCAGCTGTTCGGCCAGCTCCCGCTCCGGCGGCAGACGGTCTCCGGGCTTCAGTTCGCCGGAGAGGATCCGGTTTTTCATGATCTCCATAAAACTCGCTCTTCGGTTCTTATTCTCTTCTGCCGGCACCCAGACCGCCTCCTGTTCTGCTCGCCGCGTATAATATCAAAGGCTCCGAAATCTACTGATTCCGGAGCCTTCTCATGGCAAGCTGCACCCTTTAAGATAACAATGATTTCTCCAGTGTTTTCAAGGGTTTCAGCTACTTTCGGCAATCTTTTTCCGCGTTGGCGCAGCGTACTGTTTAATGGTCACTGTGCAACCCAAAAAGATATTGCATAGTTTGCGGTTTTTCGTACTCCGCACTATCGCCTCACTAATCTTTATCCCGACGATCCTCCTGCTTTGCACGGTTTCGATCATAAAGCCGCTTGCTTTGCACAATGCGGGTGACCGGCGAAACGCCGTTCCATGTGCCGCGCTTGGCTGCATGAAATTTGCGCTGGTTTTTCTTACTCTGTTTTTTCAGCGGTGTAACCTTCATTCAGATCCCACGTCCTTTCCCGTTTGTTCTGCTACTCCGCGCTTTCAACTGCGCTTCCGTCCTTGCGATCTCTGGCGATCTCCGGCATCGGGTTGGCGTCCAGCAGCTCCGTCAGTGTGCGCGGTGTGTATCTCATGTAATCCATCATGCAGCCGACATTGATCAATCTGCTTGGAATGCCCATCGCCCACTGCTCTTTCTTCCACTTCTCAACGAGTTCCCATTCGCGCGTATTATGTACATGCCCGTACAGCATGACCGCGCCATAATGCTGGTTCTTATAAAACAGAATCGGGTAATGGCTCAGAATCACCAGCCGATTCTCATCGTTGACCTCCGCGTACTGCTCGATGCTCTCCCTATACGGCGAGAAATACGATCCGATGCTGATGCACGACAGCAAGCGTGATGTGGCAAATCTGCTCCATGAAGAATCAGATACACGTTCTGTTCGGGAGTTCATTCGCCGGAAACAGCAACAGCAGTCACAGCAAAAGCAGAACAAGAAGAAAAATCGAGACAGTTGGGAGCGATAAAATTTCAGCGGGAGTGCATTTTGAACGATGCACTCCCGATTTTTCTGTTTTATTCGTGAATCCGGTAGAATTTTTCATATTTTTGTGCTATAATTATTATGGATTTTTGTATCTATGAGTAAGGCGATTGCTTTGATAACCAATTGATTACGAACGGAGGCGAAATACTGTGCAGCTCTTTTATGGAGTACCGGAAGATATTGAAAATTGGATGAGCCTTGTTACACAGGTGCGCTAGAATTTCCCAGGTCCGGAAACGCAAGAGAAGCTAAACGAGCATCGAGCCACCGTTCTCAAGTTCATGGACAAGAGACAGGCTATCTGTATAAAGGACGAAAACGAGATTGCCGGTGTTATGCTGTTCTCACGAGGACACAACATGATCTGCTATCTCGCTGTTTCGCCCGAATACCGTCGCCGTGGTGTTGCTTCCATTCTCATGGATGAAGTTCTTACCAATTTAGACAGAACAAAAGAAATCTCGGTATCTACTTTCCGTGCTGACGATGAAAAAGGAACCGCCCCAAGAGCATTGTATGAAAAATACCATTTGTCTCCCGATGATGATTACCCCGAATTTAAGTATTATGAGGGGCTTCCTTATCTGAATGATTTTTATTTGGAAGTTCACTATGAGGGGACTTCGGAACAGGATGAGTCGATACAACGGGTACTTGCTGAACGTGGTAAAACCGTGTACGCAACCGCTGTGCGAGCTGGCGCAATTCTCGTGGATAATGGAAACCTTAAACTGCTCGGTGATGTCAAGGCGCTTGGCAGATAGAGCTACGGAGAAAAGATATGAATTTTGTAACGAAAGAACCAATAAACAAAGGCTGGTCGAGTGATAAAAAATACTGTGTTACCGACGAAAACGGCACACGGTATCTTTTGCGTGTTTCCGATATTGCACAGCACGACACAAAGCAGTCTGAGTTTAATATGATGAAACAGGTCGCTTCTTTTGGAGTGCCTATGTGCCAGCCCATTGAATTTGGCACTTGTGAGGATGGCGTTTATTCCATCCAAAGTTGGATTGACGGCGAAGATGCAGAACAGGTCATGTCGGGCTATTCTGATACCGAGCAATATGTATATGGTTTGGAAGCAGGACGTATTCTTCGCAAGATCCACTCCATTCCTGCTCCTGCAACGCAGGAGGATTGGGAAATCCGTTTTAACCGTAAAATGGATTATAAGATCAAAAAGTACGTTGAGTGCCCCATCAAGTATGAGAACGGACAGGCATTTATCGACTACATAAACGAGAACCGTCATTTGCTGAAAAACAGACCGCAGGTATATCAGCACGGCGATTACCACATCGGCAATATGATGATCGACAGAGGCGGTCAGCTCCGCGTTATCGACTTTAACCGTAACGATTACGGTGATCCGTGGGAAGAATTTAACCGCATTGTTTGGTGCGCTCAGAAAGCTCCTCTCTTTGCTTCCGGTATGGTAAACGGATACTTTGATGATAATGTACCTATGGAGTTTTGGAGATTGCTTGCTCTTTACATTTCAAGCAATACTCTCTCATCTGTATATTGGGCGATTCCGTTCGGACAGGACGAAGTGAACACCATGCTGAACCAAGCCAAGGAGGTTCTGTCTTGGTACGATAACATGCGTAATCCTGTGCCGACATGGTATTTCAAAGGGTATTATCTGCAGTACATCGACGGGATTCCTTTCAAGCTGAAAAGTACTTTTGATTTCAGCTTTATGAAAGAGTATGGAACGGTGTTCAAGGTTTACGATGACCAGGATTCCGGAAACATCTGCTTTGGTACTGAAAAAGATGAGAAAAAAATGATGTGAGAATACATAATTATTGAACAATTTGTAACTTTTACAGAAAGCCCCCTTGACAAATTCCGTCTTGCGAAAAAATATTTGTCTGTTTTCTCCGAGCGGTTTGTGGTATCAAAATGTGATACCAACCTCTCAGAGAAAACTCTTGCAAAAGTGTGCGCATGCCTCCAGTTTTTTCTGTGTCTTGCGATCTGGCTTCCTATCATCGAAGTAAAACTCGATTCGCTTTTTTGATAGGAGCGGATGTGATTTGAATACGAACGCAAGATTGGACGAGCTTTTGCGAGCTAGAAACACAAACATCTTCCAGTTTTCCAAGGATAGCGGGATTCCTTACAGTACCCTTGCAAATCCCCGGTACCGCGGCACGCAGCTTTCTGTGGATACGATTGAACTGATCTGCAAAGCGCTGCGAATCTCAATGGCCGACTTTTTTCGAGAGAAATAGGAAGTGTAAAAGATACTGCGCTATCTACTTTTCAAAAAATAGGATTTCTTCTTAATTTTAAATTCTCTGATTTCTCCCGTTAAAATACTATTGTGAAAACAAATTTGTTCTTTAGAGAATCCTGAAATTGAGTAGACGAATTGCTTTATTTCCTCTTTTGTATGTTGTTCCATCCAAGGGTTAAATGTAATTTCCAGCTTTTTAATATGGTCGAATTTAATTGGCACCAAAATATAGTCTATGTCAGGAGCTTCGACATTATCTAGTACAGTTAGCAGTGTGGCAATCATTCTGCACTCATGTTCGTATTCCCACTCTTTGCGCTTGATTGCAGCCATAGACGTGAAATTGAACATCTGATTACTGCCTTCTCCGTATCTGATAGGATTGCGCTTTATAGCATCAATATCTCTAAATGAGCAAATCTGCAAAATAAACAAAGGACACACCTAATATGGTACAATGAGGAAGAACCACCAACCACAAAGGCCAAAAAGGTGTGCCTTATGGAAAATAGTATAACAGTCGGTGAAGAACTTCGCAAGTATTTTTATGAAAGTGGCCTGAATTTTTTGTCCAGCGTTCCGCAAAGACGCATTCAGGAAATGATTCTCGCTATGGCACAGAAGGGGCACAGTGGGAAAATGGCTGATTGCGGCGAACTGGAAATGGGACATAGAACCACCTATGGGCATTTTCTGTCCAAAGGAAAGTGGGATCACGAAAAGGTAGAAACCATACAGCGTCAAAAGAGTTTCCAAACCATTTTGTCTGTAGCGGGAAAGGCAAATCAACCTGTATTTCTCAGCATAGATGATACCGTTGTTCCAAAGAAGAAACCCTCCCGTCGTGCTGCGCGTCCTATGGAGGGAACCGGGTGGCATTATTCCCACCTGGAAGGCAAAAAGGTATATGGCTATCAAATACATGCTGCCATCGCCAGCACAGGCAGCAGCACATTGTGCTACAGTCTGCGCCGCTGCTGCCCATAACATGGAACGAAAGTGGATATGACTGTGGAAGTGATTGATTCTATCCAGGAATCGGAAATCCCCATTTACGTTCTCATGGATAGTTGGTACACAAATGCCGATGTCTGGAACAAATGTAAGGAGAAAAAGTGCCATTTAATCGGCGCAATGAAGACAAACCGCATTCTTTACCCAAACGGAGTTCGCACTTCTGCCAGCGATTACGCATCCATGCTCACACAAGACCAGTTTCATCTTGTAACGGTGAAAGGTCGGGAATACTATGTGCATCGCTATCAGGGACACCTCAACAAAATCGATCAAGCCGTTGTGCTGCTTACCTATCCAAAGGAAGCGTTTGGAGTCTGTACCGCTCTTAAGGTATTCCTTTGCTCCGATTTAAGCCTTTCCGATGAGGAAGTGCTGGAGCATTATTCTCATCGTTGGAAAATCGAGGTTATGTTCAAGCAGCAAAAGCAGTATTTGGGCCTGAAATCCTTTATGATTCGCTCTGCCAAAGCGATCGACCGTTTTCTGATCATCCTGACCCTTGCGTGGTTTTGGTTTACCCGGAAGACTGGGTTTGTTCTGCCTTTTTCTGTGGGCATTCGACGCTATAGGGGGCTTTTGTCTATTTTGTGAATTTGCACATTTAGAGATTGTGAGTTTTTTTGACAAACAAAAGAAGTTGGGGTAGTGGAGAAGGGATGTTGGAGAATTGGAGGAATATACAATTTTTTCTGACCGAAATGGTTGGATTGTCCACTTTGCAGGTGGGAAAATGGGTGTTCATCAACCAACAGACAAACTAAAATGAAAATGTGAAAAATAGCAGGACTGGATCAGCCACCTGTTGCATAAAAACGGAGGCCGTGTTTTGACAAGACATGCATATCCAGTTATCTAAAAAACAAGCTACAGGAGGAATGATCCATGAGTAAACAGTTATCTGAGCGCCTGAATTTTCTGAAAGATCAGCTCTTTAACAGTTTCTTTAAACGCAAGATCTGGTGGGGCGATGATTTGAGTATTTTTGACTCCGGCGAAGAGGGCTTGGAAAAACTCCCTATGACCATGCGCAAGGCATTATCTGAACTTTGAGTTTCAGGGCGGCGAACCGCTGCTGAATTATCCGGTGATTAGGCATATCGTTGAATACGCTGAGAAGAACAAGCAAGCACATTCAATCCAGTATTCGGTTGTCACGAATCTGACGCTGTTGTCTGACGAGATACTCGACTTTTTTGAGCAATATGATGTGCGGATTTCCACATCCCTTGATGGTAATTCAGAATTACACAATGCTAATCGCTCAGATAGGCTTGGCGTCGGTTCCTTCGAAAATGTCGCTGCAGCTATTAAGAAAATTCAGGCAAGAAACCTTCCAATTGGAGCGATTCAAACGACAACACGGCAAAGCCTTTCAAAATCGAAGCAAATTATTGACACATATCGAGAGCTCGGTTTTCAAAGTGTCTTCATCCGTCCTTTGACAAAACTAGGAACGGCGATTCCTAATTGGAATGAAATCGGCTATAGTGCGTCCGAGTTTGTACAGTTCTATCGAGAATGCCTATCCTATATTTTGGAGCTCAACAAGCAGGGAAAACCTTTTTCTGAAGGTCATGCTGGAATATTCCTCTCTAAGATTTTAAGTGGTCAAGCACAAAACTATATGGAACTGCGCTCACCATGCGGAGCTGCAATTGGACAAGCAGCCTACTATTTTAACGGAGATGTTTATACCTGTGACGAGGGTCGCATGATTGCTGAAATGGGCGATTCGGCATTTAAGCTTGGCAATGTTTATAAAAACTCTTATGATGAGATGATGTCGTCGCCTGTTTGCAAAACCGTATGTGTCGCTTCTGTATTGGAAGCATTGCCGGAGTGTACCGATTGTGTGTACCAACCGTATTGCGGAACATGCCCGGCGCTAAACTATGCGAGCGAGCACAACATATTCAAACGCGATGCTAGAGGGTACCGTTGTCAAATCTATAGAGGTATGCTCGATGCAATCTTTGCGATTCTTTTCCGCAATGACCCCAAAGATATTGAAATTCTTCAGACATGGTAGTGAAAAAGCAGTTACTACGACCGCGCTTTTCTTTGCGCTGCTTTATAATATTCGCACCATCTGCTCATATCGCCGGGTGCTGCGTCATCTGCACGAGAATGCGCTCACCGCAGCCGATCTGAGCCGTATTCAGAACGCGCTGACGTTTCTGTCGCCGCTCTGTCGGGACCCTCGCGAAGCCCACGAGGATATGATGGGCGTGCCATTAAAAACCGATGCTCTGCTGAGAGCCGGTAAATAAACGACCATCCGCTGCACTGGCAGCGGGTGGTTTGCTATGATTAGCTCACAATGGGCTTCGAGCCAGGCCAGTCAGGTGGCAGGTAGACTGCCGCCAGCGCGTGCACAGTATCAAACAGTCTGTAACGGTCTGCATCATCGCCGAGGTTAAGTGCTATTTCGAACATATCCCACACAAACTGCATGACCCTCGTGAACATGTCAGGGGCATGGTGCCGTGTACCCATGTCTCTCGCGGTCCAGCGTCGCCAACGTGCCGCGTTTGCTCCTGCTGTGCGCGCGTTCTTGCCTGCGCACCGTTTCGTTGCCTGGAATGCCCTACGCCTTGCCGACGACGGCGATGCTTTGGATGCAGTCATCGACAAGCTCGTTGTTCCCGTTCTTCCGCAGTTGCGCGATGACCTCGTTCGCCAACTGTTCCTGCAGCGCTCTTGCATTTTCAATTGTCATCTTGAATCCTCCTAGTGTATTTTGGGCTTTGCCCGTGTCAACACAATGGCACATACACTCGGAATGTCTATCCAGCAACACCAACAAAAAAGCCTGCTCAAATTCTACGTTTTGCCGAGAGCAAAAGCGAGCCGCTTTCCCGAAAAATCCTCGGAAAAGCGGCTCAAAAAGCCTTGGGTAAAGGTACAGGTCCATCAAATTTGCTAAAGTCCATTTTGGCATCTTTTTGTCACGCCTCTAAAAATGGGCGCAAAAAAGCCCGGAAGTCGTTGAAACTTCTAGGCTTTTCGCAGCGGCATCTTTTTTGGTGCAGCTTGATGGCAAGCAGCACCCTTTTAGATCCCTCGACTTAAAATCTCCTGAAATCTCAAGGGTTTTCGCGTTTCCTGCAAGTCAAAGCAGCTTAGTCTCAAGGGCTGAGTAGAACCAAAATAGATGCTTGCCCTCTGTTGTCTTTATTATAGCTCTTATTGCACTGTTTTGCAATGAAAACTACACACATGGTCGCATTTAATATATCACTTCATTTTGCAGCCATTCTTATCTCTCAGTGTGTCCGCCATAACACACACGCGGTTCACTCTGGTTTTGGGGAGCGAAAGCATTACTTGCCCAACAAATGGAATGCCTGTGGTGTCCGTTCCTCCCAGAAGGCAGGCAAAAGACGCGGCTGCGCACAGATCCGGTTTGAGCAGTTCCAGTGAAAAGTCTGCCGTATACTGGCCGCTTGTATGTTTTCTGAGCGTTCCCTGCTGACAACAAGCAAAGTTGGCACTGGTGCTTCGGCCGCTCAGTCCAAAAATCAGACTCTCCTCTACGGGTTCAAAGGGACAAGAGAAGGTAACTGTTATGCTTTTTTTCTGATTGGATTCCAGATATACCGGCACAGCATCTATCCGCCGAGTCTTTTGTGAAGCAAACATTTCAAGCGCATCCAAATCTTTGCATATTCTCAAATTATCTGTTTCACGGAGCAGCGTCAATGCATTCTCAACCTTACCACAGCGGATGAGGCTTCGTGCTTCGTTCTCCGCCCTTGCTATAGCCTCGCAGTCGGCGTTCCAAAGATCAGACAGAAGCTTACGGCCGTCGTCTGCGGTGTCACAATACAGCAGATCCATTGCATTTTGGTAATCACGGAATCTCTGCCAGACACTTCTTGAATATCCCATCTCTTCGGGTGCTGATAAATAGTGTTTTGCGGCTCGCTCAACAGGCTTTTCCATGGAGTTCAGGGCTTTCGGAAGTCCTGCGGCCGGGTGTGTCGGCATATAGGGAAGCTGGCAGGGCCGCCCAAGACAAGTCCATATTTTTGTAAACAATGCCTCATTGGAAAACTCACATACGATGCTGTCTACAGTGGAGCCGGTGCAAATGCGGCGGATACTGGAATAATGCGGAGAGCGCCCAGGGCCAACCCGTTCCGCGTCATCCGGCGTGCCCTCATAGTGTTCAGACATGATATTGCCTAATTCACGGGGTGAAACCTTATGGTTCGGGCGGCAAACAAAGGGCAGATCATTTGTTGTGTTCCCGCATTTCTGATGCATCAGCTTCTGAAGAGCGTGCTTTGCGCGCAATACATTATAAGGTTGGTGTTGTTTTTCCTCTATCGCATACGCCTTTGCAAAGTCAAAATCCTCAAAACTGCCATCCTGCCGGGGTTTATACCACTCTTTTTCTATGGCGTATTCAACCAGATCCGGCGAATAGTAGGCTTCCGGGAAGTCGTTGAGCCCGTGCAGTGTATAGTGATTAGGCATTACTGCCACCATATCGTCCGGAATGCGAACTGCCATATAATGTCGACCGCTGACGATCTGAATCATAAACGCTTCGTTCTTGTCTGCAAACGTGTAGCTTCGTCCGTCTGGCGCATATCCATATGTATCGACCATTTCGATAGCGATCTGCAGCGCTTCCCGCGCCGTCGATGCCCGTTCAGCTACTATGCGGCGAAGATTTCCCTCTATGCCGCCATTGCTCAGGCGAGACGGATCCCGTGTGTTCTCCTTTGAGACTTTACAGCTGTTACTTACAATAAGAATGCCCGCATCGTTGAAATAGGTATCTGCATTGGACAAGCCGTACATTCCTGCTTTCACTTCGACCCATAGATACCCATGTGTATGTTCAATCTGAGGGATCAACGCCCGCCCATTTTCAGCAGGGATCACAGAGCCTGCCTGCCAATTCATTTGCGGGACATCGCCGCGATAGACTTTGCAATATACATCGTCATCCTCGTTATGTGCGACAAGGACCTGGCCGGTCGTTGTCGCATTCTTTCCGGCAATCAATGTCATGCAGTTCCACGCAGAACGATCTGAATGATCACATACATGCTCAATAAACTCTCCGTCCAGCATTCTGATTCCTCCCACTGTATTTTGTAAAACCAATTTGCAAGTGCGCAGAGCACACACTATTCAGTCTCTTCTCTTATGGGGATACGCAGGATCGCGCAGGTGCCTTCACCAACTTTGCTGCGATATGCTCACTCAACTAAGCCATATTAATAGTTGTTGAAAACAAGCTCTTTGCCATAGACTTCAAATATATTGTGAGCGTATCGTAGTGCGAATCTGCGGTTATTTTTTCAATGTTCTTGTTATTTCCCTTGATTTCGACGATGCCAATTATTTACAATAACATATGAGACTGGATAGTATCAGCGTGGCAAGATGACATGCAATTTCATTTATAGCAGGTAGGTCGTAACTGCTATAAATAACGACCAGCCGGGGCAGGACCGACATATTATTCCGTCTCAATTCGTTTGTTTTGAATGCGTTGAATTCTAATTTTCTTTTGGGTATCTTTATTTGGAAAAAACTTGTCTTGCAGTTGCTGGGTTAATGCATTTTCAAAATCGCTTCTAAAAACAAGGGCGTGGCTAACAACTCTCTTCACTAAAATGTCAAATAAGTCACCTACGGATTCGCGATCTAAAGATAAGGCCTCCGCTGCAAACGCCTTTGGAAGTGCTTGTTTTTCGGACATCATCAGATGCTCCAAGGATTTTCATAACACACCGCCTATTAAAACCATTTCATTCTTAGAATGCTCTGACTACATTCTACCAAATTCAACACGTATGCGCAACTCTAACAGTTAAAATCCCCGTTTTTAAACATTTTTATTTATAATGGTCACAGGCACAGTTTGGGCCACATATTCCACTCAATTGGCTCCCCACAAAAATTCCTTTGCAAAAAGCTCACGGTCAAGATTCTTAATTGATTGTCGTTCAAATTCAATTTGCCGTGGTTTGTCTTAAAATGTAAGCGCAACCGCATAGTCGCTGTAGGCAGCTAAAGAGGTCGTCCCTAAACGTTAGGACGACCTCCAAGCCGTTTTCTGCATATTGCAAGACAATTTTGCAGTAATACACAGTTTTACGTTGTACTCATAACTTTTTCTCAACTTTACACCCCTTCGCCAAAGATAATTGGCAATTGGTCATCACTATATAGTCAAATAAGCGGCGATAGAAATTCCCTTTTGCTGGAGCATTTCGGCAGCTGCGGATCCTACGGCTAGTCTCTAGCTTGATCCAGCTCTGACTGCGGCTGTTTTTAGGATACTTGATGTACTTTCCTGTGTGCAGCAGCGTCCGACCGTCAAGGCCCCAATCGATGTATCTGCGATGCGTGGCATGGTTGCCATAATTTATAATGTGCAGCAGTCCGTCACTCTTTTGAATGTCGCGAACGCGGCGCAGCCTACGCCGGTTTTTGCTTCTCAGATGCGCTTCAGATGATTCATTCTCCACGAGCCCAGCGATCTTCTCTCTTAATTCGCTTTCGGTCATAAAGCCTTCTACTAGGCACGGTGCGCGTCACGGGCGATATACCGTACCAACTTCCGCGCTGTTTGCTGTGATATTCCTTCTGCGCTCGCTTGCTCTGCTTCTTCAGCGGTACCGTATTGATCACACTTCATCCCCCTCTAGTTTTACATTTGAATTACAAAGTGCGTTGTCATCTTGCATCCGGCTGCCATCTCTGATATTTTGTAATATCACGACCTTAAAGGAGGCAAGCAAAATGGGAATGAAAGCATACCCCGTGATCGATCTCATCGCGACGGGAAACAACATCCGCCGTCTGCGCATTTTGAAACTCTGGTAGCGATTTTCATATTTGGCGGTCAGTGATGCGTCCGGCTCGGTCGTGGATGCGGTCTCGACGAGGGCGTCGGCGGCCTCCTGCACAGAGGCGAACTTGCCGCAGCCGACCATCGCCAGCATCGCCGCGCCGTAGCCGGGGCCCTGCTCGGTCTTGACCATGTC
>ERZ780139.2763-NODE-2763-length-12581-cov-10.425196_pt1 | contig 12581 bp, 5 predicted proteins | sample MGYA00511476_ERZ780139 | MGnify/ENA primary metagenome ERZ780139 (study PRJEB29588, sample SAMEA2158190) | human gut metagenome | biome: human gut; feature: human-associated habitat; material: faeces | place: Denmark | collected 2008/2010 ... | reverse complement strand
AGGTAGATACCGTTGTGAACGATGTCGGCGTACAATTCGGGAGGCGTGGTATCGAGAGCGCTCAATACGGCCGCTTCGATCTTGGATATCGATTTCTCTATGCAATGAGCGACATCCTGATAAGTTACCGGTAACTCCATAGGTAAAGACGTCATACGGTTGGGTCCATGTACGATATAATCCTCCGGGGGATTTTCCAGCTCGTTAAGTGCCGAACCCACATTGATTTTTATCAACTCGGCAGTACGCTCTCCCAACTTGATATTATACTGGCGGCCCATATATTCGCGAATATCTTCGTTGAATTCGTCTCCTGCCACACGTATCGATTTATTGGTAACGATACCGCCCAGCGATATAACGGCGATCTCGGTCGTACCGCCTCCTATATCGACAATCATATTGCCCTCGGGAGCTTCTACATCGATACCCACACCGATAGCGGCAGCCATCGGTTCATAAATCATATATACGTCCCGGCCACCCACATGCTCTGACGAGTCGCGCACGGCACGTATCTCCACCTCGGTACTGCCCGACGGGATACACACCACCATACGCAATGACGAAGAAAACAAAGTATTGCGCATAGAGACCATCTTCATCATGCCCCTCATCATCTGCTCGGCTGCATTGAAGTCGGCGATCACACCGTTTTGCAACGGACGTATCACACGAATATTTTCGGGAGCACGCCCGTACATGGCCTGCGCCTCATGCCCTACCGCTTTGAGTTTGCCCGTACGATTGTCGAGAGCAACCATAGAGGGAGCATCGACCACAATTTTATCGTTGTAAAGAATAATCGTATTGGCCGTACCCAAATCGATGGCTATTTCTTGGTTGAAAGAGAAAAATCCCATTGTTCTTCGTTGTAAAAATGATTAGTGTTTGAAGTGGCGGATACCAGTGAATACCATCGCGATACCGTTCTTGTTGCAATAGTCGATTGTCAAGTCGTCGCGTACCGAACCGCCGGGTTGAATCACCGTATCGATACCCTCTTTGTGAGCGATTTCCACGCAATCGGGGAAGGGGAAGAAAGCATCACTTGCCATCACTGCGCCATGCAGGTCAAATTCAAACGATTTGGCTTTCTCGATTGCCTGCTTCAGGGCATCCACACGTGAAGTCTGACCCACACCGCTTGCCAGCAATTGTTTGTTTTTAGCCAAAACGATAGCATTGCTCTTACTGTTCTTTACAATCTTGTTGGCAAACAACATATCTTCCACTTCGGCAGCCGTCGGAGCTTTCTCGCTTACTTGTTTCAAATCGGCAGCAGTTTCCACATCCAAGTCTCTCTCCTGAACCAACACCCCATTCAATAAAGAGCGGAACTGCTTCTTGGGCAACTTGGCCTCTTTACGCACCAAAATAATGCGGTTCTTCTTCTGCCCCAGAATTTCCAATGCATCCACATCATAATCAGGAGCTATGATAACCTCAAAGAAGAGTTTATTGATTTCTTCTGCTGTTTCCTTGTCGATAACCGCATTAGTAACCAATACACCACCGAAAGCAGAAACAGGATCACCTGCCAAGGCATCTTTCCATGCTTCAAGAACAGTAGGACGTGAAGCCAGGCCACAGGCATTGTTATGTTTCAGAATAGCAAAAGTAATTTCATCAAATTCATCAATCAAATCAACGGCAGCATTGATATCCAACAAGTTGTTATAAGAAATTTCTTTTCCGTGGATTTGGTCAAACATCGCGTCCAAATTACCATAGAAATAACCTTTCTGATGCGGGTTTTCTCCATAACGAAGCTGCTTTTGATCTTCCATTGCACAACGGAAAGCAGAGCCTTCCCCACCGTCAAAGTAATTAAAGATAGCCGAATCATAATGAGATGAAACAGCAAATGCTTCTTTGGCAAACCAACGGCGCTCTTCTCTTGAGGTGGTGGCACCATGTTCCAGCAACATATCGCGGAACGGTTTGTATTGTGCCTGACTGGCAATAATAACCACATCATTGAAATTCTTTGCAGCAGCACGTATCAATGAGATACCGCCTATATCTATTTTTTCGATAATAGCCTGTTCTTCCGCACCGCTGGCTACAGTTGCCTCAAACGGATACAAATCTACGATGACCAAGTCTATTTCAGGAATTTCGTATTTCTCAATCTGTTGCATATCCTGTTCCAGACCGCGACGGCACAAAATACCTCCGAAAACCTTCGGATGCAGTGTCTTTACACGTCCGCCCAGAATAGAGGGGTAAGTAGTCAGGTCTTCTACCGCTTTGCACGGGAAACCCAATGATTCAATAAACTGTCGTGTTCCGCCTGTTGAGAGGAACTCTACTCCTTCTTCGTGTAGTTTGGTAATAATCTCATCCAAACCTTCCTTGTGATAAACCGATACCAATGCGGTTTTTATTCTCTTAGCCTCTGACATTTTTTATAGATTAAGTATTTGGGCTACAAAGGTATGAATTTTCAGTTTATATCTTCCACACAAAAAGGTGAAATATTATTTATCGGTTCATATTTGTCCTAAAACCCGGATTGTAACACAAATGTAACATATATGACATTTCATCATAACATAGCTCTTCTACCTTTGCACCCATTAAAAATAGAGTGAACAAAATTTATGGAAACAATGTTTTTGGGAATCGTCGTATTCCTCTTTCTGCTAGCCATATTCGATTTGGTAGTAGGCGTCAGTAACGACGCAGTAAACTTCATGAACTCCGCTATCGGTGCCAAAGCAGCATCATTCAAAACCATTATCGCCATCGCCGCCCTTGGTATCTTTATTGGCGCCACACTGAGCAATGGTATGATGGACATCGCACGTCACGGTATCTTCCGCCCTGAACAATTTTACTTTCAGGAGCTGATGTGTATCTTTCTGGCTGTTATGGTAACGGATGTCGTCTTACTGGACATTTTCAACTCTTTAGGAATGCCTACCTCAACTACTGTATCTATGGTGTTTGAACTGCTGGGAGGTACTTTTGTATTAGCCCTCATCAAGATAGCAGGAGACGAAACCGGCATGTTGGGCTTTGCCGACCTGCTGAATACAGAAAAAGCCTTGTCCGTCATTTTGGGTATTTTCCTCTCGGTAGCCGTAGCCTTCTTCTTCGGTACATTGGTACAATACCTCTCACGCCTTCTCTTTACCTTTAATTATACCAAGAAACTGAAATACACCATTGGTTTGTTTGGCGGTGTTGCCGTAACAGCCATTATCTATTTCATGCTGATAAAAGGACTGAAAGACTCTTCCTTTATGACCCCTGACAACAAGCATTGGATTCAAGAGAACACTCTGATGTTGGTAAGTTGCAGTTTTGTATTCTTCACCATTCTGATGCAAGTACTGCACTGGTGCAAAATCAATGTATTTAAAGTGGTCGTTATGTTGGGTACTTTTGCTTTAGCCATGGCTTTTGCCGGCAATGACCTGGTGAACTTTATCGGTGTGCCCTTAGCCGGTTTCTCCGCATATACCGACTTCATGGCGAATGGCAATGGTAATCCGATGGGTTATCTGATGGATTCACTGAATGGTCCCGCTACTACCCCATTCTTATTCTTATTTTTAGCAGGAGTCATTATGGTATATGCCCTGATAACCTCGAAGAAAGCGCAAAATGTTGTAAAAACGTCGGTAGACCTTTCACGCCAGGATGAAGGCGATGAAATGTTCGGTTCATCAGCCGTGGCACGTAGTATTGTCCGTTCCACCATGACCGCTTCAGAAAACATAGCCAAGGTATTGCCCGACAACTTGAAACGTTGGGCCGACAGCCGCTTCTGCAAAGATGTTATGATCATGGAAAACGGTGCTGCATTCGACTTGATACGCGCCTCAGTCAATCTGGTATTGGCAGGTCTGCTCATTGCTTTGGGTACTTCTCTGAAACTTCCTCTTTCTACCACTTATGTTACCTTTATGGTTGCCATGGGTAGCTCGTTAGCCGACCGTGCATGGAGCCGCGACAGTGCTGTCTATCGCATCACCGGAGTTCTTTCCGTCATCGGTGGTTGGTTCATTACTGCCGGAGCTGCCTTCACTATTTGTTTTGTGGTAACACTCATTATGTATTACGGCGGCACATTTGCTATGCTGGCTTTGATTGCACTCGCCATATTCCTATTGGTGCGTAGCAATATCAACTACAGCAAGAAACAGAAAGATAAGGGTAAAGACGATATATTCGCACGCCTCATTACCAGCAAAGACAAAGAAGAACGTTGGACATTGCTCCGCCAGCACGTTAATAATACATTGGTAGCCGAAATGACATTTACCAACGAAACTTATCGTCAAATAACCGACGGATTCATCAACGAGAATTTGAAAGCCCTGCGTAAAGCCGTAAGCAATACTGACAGCCAGAAGGAAATGCTGAAAAAAATACGCCGCAAAGAGATTCTGGGTCTGCGCCGCATAGACAACTTTACCGCCATCGAAAAGAACACCTGGTTCCACTTGGGTAGTAATAGCTGCGAACAAATGCTCTACTGTCTGAAACGTATCTGTGACCCTTGCAAAGAGCACGTAGACAATAAATTCACTCCGTTATCAGAACGCGCCACCAATGAATTTATCCCTGTCCGCGACGAAATGACCGCACTGATGGCTCGCGCTACAGAAGTGCTTGCCAATAAGGATTACACTCAAACCGATGCTTTGCTGCGTGAAGGAGCTTTGTTGAAAAATAAGATTTCCACCCTGCGAAAACAGCAAATGGACCGCATACAGGAACGTGACGTGAACGTAAAAGCCTCCATGGTATACCTTAACGTGCTACAAGAATCACAGGAATTGGTATCCTGCTGGCGTCATTTACTGCGCGCAGACCGTATGTTCCAAACTGATTTGAAGAAATAACACACCTATTCTTATAATAAATAATAAAATTGTGATAGCTTCTTTTCCTTATTTAAGGAGAAGAAGCTATCTTTGTCTCATTATAATCCGTGATTATTCATAATTATTACAATAACAATCTATGGAAAACCTCAATCAAATTATCAAGCAATTCCCCGAGGTGGGCGAAGTAAAAGAAGTAAAAGCACTGACTTCAGGGCTGATCAACCAAACTTATTTAGTAAAAACTGTCGATCCCCAAGAAGCTGATTACGTATTACAACGTATCAACCATCAGATATTTACCGACATCGACATGTTACAGCACAACATCGAAGTGGTGACAGGTCATATCCGCAAAAAACTGGAAGCACAGAACGAAACTGACATCGACCGCAAAGTGCTCCGTTTCCTTCCGGCTACCGATGGAAAGACCTTTTATTATGATGGCGAAGGCTATTGGCGCGTATCAGTATTCATTCCCCGTTCACAGACTTTGGAAGCTGTCACTCCCGACTCTTCTTATTTGGCAGGTTTGAAATTCGGCGAATTCCAAGCTATGTTGGCCGATGTGCCCGAACAGCTGGGTGAAATTATTCCTGATTTCCACAACATGGAATTCCGCATGAAACAGTTGCGCGAAGCCGTTGCCACCAATGCAGCCGGCAGACTGAGCGAAGTGCAGGACATCGTTGATGCCATTGAAAAAGATGCCGACGAAATGTGCAGTGCCGAAAGACTGTTCCGCGAAGGCAAACTTCCGAAACGTATCTGCCACTGCGATACTAAAGTCAGCAACATGTTGTTTGATGAAGACGGTAAAGTGCTTTGCGTTATCGACCTCGACACTGTCATGCCCAGCTTCATCTTCTCCGATTTCGGTGACTTCCTTCGTTCGGCAGCCAATACAGGCAAAGAAGACGAAAAGGATTTGAACAATGTCCGTTTTAATATGGAGATTTTCAAGGCATTCGCCAAAGGATACATTGAATCAGCCCGTTCGTTCCTGACTCCGGTTGAAATTGAGATGTTGCCATACGCTGCCACCTTGTTCCCATATATGCAGGCTGTACGTTTCTTGGCCGACTATATCAACGGTGATACGTATTACCAGACCAAATACGAAGGTCACAATTTGGTACGCACAAAAGCCCAATATAAATTATATCTGGAAGCAAAAGCTGCCGTGCCCGAAATGAAGGCTTACATTGCAGGTCTGCTGTAATAGATATTTTTTCATTGCAGGGGCTCAAGAACTGAGTCCCTGCAATGTATAATCTTCACTAGCGTTTGGGAATATCCACAGACTTCTCACTCTTTCCTTTCAGATGTTCTGAGAAATAATCCACCAATCTCCAATAGAAATATTCATTCATGTCACCAAATCCGTGGCGCTGCTGCGGTAAAATCAGCATATCAAAGCGTTTGCCGGCACGGATCAATGCATCAACCACGCGCAGTGTATTACCCGGATGCACATTGTTATCAATGTCACCGTGAATCAGCAGCAAATTGCCTTTCAGCTGTTTAGCAATCTGAGGATTGGTCGCTATCTTGTAAACAAAGGTAGTATCTCCCTTTTCGCTTACCACTTCCTTTACTCCGTGATGCGTTTCGCTCCACCAACGGTTATAAATATTATTATCATGGTTTCCGGCACATGAAACGGCAACCTTAAAGAAGTCAGGATATTGACACATGGCAGCCGTACTCATAAATCCGCCTCCTGAATGTCCGTGAATACCCACTTTATCTATATCTATATAATTATAACGCATTGCCAACTGCTCGATAGCATATTTGTGGTCGGCCAAGGGATAATCGCGCATATTGCCATATCCATAGTTATGATACCACTTGGAACGGCTTGGATGTCCGCCACGTTGTCCTACCGAAATGACGATGAAACCGGCTTGTGCCAATCGGTCTGTACGCGGAGTCATACGAGTAAACGGATAAACCGTACCTTCAACCTGCGGCCCCGGATAAACATAGTCTACAATAGGATATACCTTTGTAGAATCGAAATTAAACGGTTTATACATCACACCATAAAGGTCGGTCACTCCATCGGCAGCTTTCACCTTAAAAGGTTCGGGAAACTTGTAACCGGCAGCAAAAAGCTGCGAGAAATCACTTTCCTGAATCGTCATCACTTTATTACCGTTCGTATCCAGCAAGTCGGCACAAGGCACTGTATTGACACGTGAAAAGTTATCCACCACAAAACGAGCCTCATCATCCACTTCCACGCGGTGGAAATAATCCCCCTTTGAAAGTTGCTTCAGTCCGCTACCATCCAAATTCACCCGATACAAGTGCTCATAATACGGGTTCTCGTTCGGGTTCATACCATTGGCAGTGAAATAAATGACACGCGCTTTATTGTCTACTTTCAATATTTCTTCCACATGCCAAGGTCCCTTTGTGATACGGTTTTTCAGATTACCTTTATCACCATATAAATAAAGATGCGCCCAACCGTCGCGTTCACTCCACTGTATCAGTTCTTTTCCATTGCTCAAAAGATGCAAAGGACGCGTTTCCTGATAAGTATTCATACGCTCTTTAATAACAGGAACAATAGAATCCTGCCCCACAGTGTAAGAACAAATATCTATCCGATGCAAGTCACGGCTTTTACGTGAAAGATAGAAACGGTTATTGTCACCCAGCCAGATTGAAGGCTGATCTTCCATATCACGCTGTTTCTGTAGCCACGGACTGTAAGAGAGTCCCAAAGTCTGATCTTTATAAGCGTCCACCTTTATTTCTTTCCGGCTGTTGTCACTCATATCAAACAAATACAAATGTTCTATCGGAGCTTCTTTTTCACCGGGCATCTGATATTTATAAGTTTCCAGGGTAGGACGCGGTTGTGCCATAGAGTTAATCACCCACAACTCTTTTACGGCCCGGTCATCGGAAACGGTCATTGCAAAATGACGGGAGTCGGGCGACCACACCCCATACACCCTGCGACGCTTGCCATTACACAGCGTATCAGTGTTGAGCGTACTGTAAGGAATACCGTAGCCAAAATCTTCCACACCGTCTTTGGTCAGCTGAATTTCGACAATAGTACTGTCCTTTTCATTCTTCTTTGCCTTCTCATAATCTTCACGGCTCATACGATAAAGATTCAGGTCTTTGGCATAAACCACCGTCTTTCCGTCAGGAGAGATTGACCCCCATCTGATTTTCTTGGGTTCTTTTTCTTTATCTTTCAGATGAGTGAGCTTACGGGTGGGATAATCGTAGGAAAAATAAAAGACTTCTTTCTCGGTCTTGCCTTTTTTATCTTTTTTCTCCTTATCCTCCTTCTTGGGCTTGGCATCCTGAGAAGATACCACCTCAAAAGTAAAAGTACGACCGTCTTCCTGAGCTTTCAAGTTTCTGATGGGAAGATGACGCGCTTCAAAAGGGTCTTTTACAATTTCGGTCAGCTGCGAGGCCATTTCATCACGGTCGAAAAGCTGCTTCTTACTGCGTGCCGAAGGGTCTACCACATACCAAAAGGTACCTTCACTTGTTTTATACTGAAACCAGAAGTTATTCCCTTTCTGAAACCAATGAGGGTCTACCACAGTAGAGAACAACATGGTGTTCAGTTTCTCCTGAGTAAATTTTTCCGCCTGTAAGTACTCCGGCAACCTTTCTTGTGCCTGTACTACGGGTGTAGTTGTACATAATCCACCTACCAACAAGGTGAACAATAGCATTTTCTTCATAATATTTATTTGTTATCGTGTTAGTTTCTTCTTTATTATATCTTGTGGGAAGTATGCTGCTTAAAACGTAACTCTTATCATCCTTTATAAGCCCGACAGGTATCAAACCGGTCTGTTTTTTCAAGTTCTTGAAAAGACTACTGTAAAAATCAGAGATATGTGTTCTTTCATGTAACAGATACTCAATAAAATAACGGTTCAAAAGTACATAAAAACAGCATACCCAACAAATATCAGAACATAAAAACAGTATTTTAAAAAGGGAAAATTACGAAAAGATGCAGCTGTTTCCAAAATAGAAACAACCTCTCATCCCGATGGGTCTTTGGCGCAATGTTTCCCAAACAACAAGGCTTCACGCTTCGCGGCTTGGTTTACCAATAGCGATGAAACCATTGACGGCAAGAGTAGATCAAAAGCATACTTGAGATTTCAAGGATTTCTCCCTTTCTCCTTTCATTAGTCGTTGAAACGCCCTATTGATGGGGGTCCGGTAGTGAATGAACATTGTGTCACCACCCTTTCAGCCTCCTTTCATTCGTAAAACTTCTTCCGGCAGGATAAAGGCTGAAGGCAGCTTGTGAAGGGACTTGGGAAGCACGGCTGAAAGGAGGATGAAGGGATGTCCTGTCATTCTTAACAATCTGATTATCCGCACATTTCGGCTAAAATGAAAGAATGAACGGAGAAGAAGGAATAACCGACTTGGTGAGGGGATGCATTCTGCCCTTACAGGAAAAACATGCCGAGCTTTTTAAAAAAGAAGGTGGTGTTTTCAAAAAAGACCTTGATGTTTTTAAAAATCCTCAAGGTCTTTTTGCAACATACAGTGCAAGCTGCCTATTTGTAAAATGTGTACGTACGCATCGGGCCACACATACGGTGGCATAAGCCCACACGTACGTATGTATCGGGCTACACGTACGTACGTATAAGCCTGCATATATATATGTACCACCAAGGGAAAATTGTATATCGCATCAATCAAATTCAATAAAAAAATCGGGAAGTGAATAGAATCCGTTACCGAAGATATTCACTTCCCGATTGAATGGGATGTAATTCTCAACTGAGAATGAGAAGGGAGTGTGTCAAAACTAAACCGGGCTATCCAATTGTCAGATGTAGGGGCAGGGGTTGCCTGCCCGAAGACACAAAGCAAACAGTTTTCGGGCGAGCCCTTAGAAGGAGTAGAAACAATAATATCGGCTACTTTACCCTTCACATCCAACAAACTGTATGAGCAATTGTCAGTCAGTTCCACTGTGGCAGGAGTAAAATGAATTCCCGGCTGCTACCATTCAAAAAAAGAGCACCCCGAAGGATGCTCTTCCATATTAAAGATAAATACTAAAGACGTATTATTTCTTTTCCACCTTAATGCTTGAAGTATATACAATACCTGTAGCATCTTCAAATGTTGCAGTCAAGGTAGTTTCGTAAGTAGGAGAAGACGAATCGCTATTTTCAAATACTAATCCGCTAGCATCCTCTTTTACTGTTACTGTAGGAATACCTGTACTCCATGTTACTTTGATTTGCTTACCCGAAGCAGCTGCTGCACTGCTATTACCGAATGCATATCCTTGTAATTTGTTATCATTATCACTTGGATAAGAATCTGCAACATTAGTTGAATTTACAGCTAAGTCTGCGCTTAAGAAGTTAATAGCCAAACCTTGTTTTTTATTGTCAGATTTGGTCAATCCGGCTATATTACCATCAGCATCTATACCAACCGTACCGGTAACAACTGCATTATCTTTATAGAATACAATCTTACCACCATCAAAGATAGTCTGAAGTTTTACTGTAAACTTAGATGATTCAACAGTAAATGCTTTCTTAATAGCTTTTAATGTGGTCTCATCATTACCTGAACTGGTATATGCAGTCATTGCGTCCAAAATACTATAAGAAGCAGTTGCTTTCAATTCACTGTTAGCAAGAGCCTTGTCTTTGTAAACTACAGCCTTATTCAAAGTTACCTGCTGAACATTACCTACTGTACCAACAGCAACATTATTAATCTTATCAAAAGCATAAGCAATCTTATTGTAATTAGCATCTACTCCCGATTTAGCAGTGTATGCATTTGACATACTGATTAATGCCTCATCGGCAGAAGGATAAATTCTAGCTCCATATATACCTTCTGTCCAAGCATCTGTTGCAGCAAACAAATCATCGAATGCAGGAACTGTCACATTTACAGGCATAGCAATCTTAGCGATTTCATTACCAACAGTAGTACCGTCCTTAATTACCAAATTCAATGTGTATTTACCCGGCTTAGCGTCCTCAGCTACCTTATTATCAGATTCAGAAGTAGCTACAGCTATTTCAATAAAGCGAAGTGATTCAAGACCATCATTGTCAGCATCCCATACATCATCTTTCTTACCCTGAGCATTAGCTTTGTAATAATTTGATATAAACACATTATCATCACTAGCAACAATAAATCCTTCCTGGGTTGCAGCTTCAACTACAGAAAGCTGGTCTGCATCCTGTACAGCTTCAATTGTTGCTGCATCCAATTTACTCAATGCATCACCTAAGTCAATCAGGATAGCAGGCAATACTTTAGTGAAATCAGCGTTCGGCATAACCTTATACTCGGTAGCAGAAATTTCTGTCGGAGTATCGATAGAAGCACCTGCCAACTTCAAAGTGATAGTATTAGAAGTCGTAGTTTCTACACCACCGATATTCACCATGTGTACAGTTGCAACAAGAGTTTCACCACTTGCAGCTTGCGGAACAGTAACAGTCATACCATCTGCTTTAACACCTAATTTTTCAGCTTTTGCCTTATATGTTCCTTCAAAAGTGATATAAGAGTCATACAAGTTAGCATCAGCATACTTCAATGTTGTCGTTCCTACAGGAAGTTCAATACCATTAGTAGCGCCCTTAACTTCTGTACCTTCTGCATCTATATAAGACAGGTTAGCAACAGCAAAACTAATCGCTGCAACAGATGTTTCAGGTGCTTTTGTTTTAATGGCAATATCATAAGCAGTATAAGGAATACCATTTACACACAAAGCATACAAAATTTCCTTATCAGCATTAGCACCTGTACCTTTAAATACCTTATTAATATTATCAGCAGTAACCTCATCAGTCATTTCCACCGTCAAGTTCCAATTACCGTTTTCAGAAGCTGCACGACTGCCAACAATAACGCTATTAAATGTATTAGGAGTAGCAATAACCTTAACAGGAGCTACATTACCCTTGCTGTCTACCAAAGTAAGTTTTTGAGCAGACAAATCGTAATTCTTAGGAGAAACAACCAAATCAGCAACACCAATCTGACCAACTAAGAATTGATCCTTTTCAATGGCACCTTTAGGACCTTTCCAATCTAATTTATCAGCTTTCGCTGAAGAGATTGCCTCAGCATTATTGGCAACACCTGTAGTAACAGTATTACCGATTGTCAATCCGGCAGGCAAAGAAATAGCAGTCAACGCATTAGCAGTCAACGGTAATACGATAGATTGCATCTTACCGCTTTCATCCGGCATATGCAGAGTCACTACACCGTCTTTTACTACTGCATAAGCATCACCGGCAGCTTTGTATTCAGACTTCACAAAGTCTTTTGCTGCTTTGTCATAGAAATACCAATATCCGTCTTTTACATACGGAGTCATATCCACAGCTTCTTCACCTTCACCCGTAGTAGCAAACCAACCTGTAGCTTTGCCATCAATACTGATTTCACCGGTCTTGTCGTCAATCACAACCTTGCTACCGGGAGCAGCACTGGCAACGGTCAGGTTGTAAGAAGTACCGTCGCTTACCGATACTTTGAAACCACCGTCTACAGATTCAATCTTGGTAACATAAGCGCCACCGGCATTTACTTTACTTTCAAGATCTGAAAGTTTTGATTTCAGATCGGTCAGTTCCTTGTTGATTGCATCGATGTCATCGTCGTAATCCTTACAAGACACAAATGTTCCTGTTGACGAAACCATTAAGGCTCCGAACAGGATTG
>ERZ780139.2758-NODE-2758-length-12633-cov-9.051201_pt1 | contig 12633 bp, 9 predicted proteins | sample MGYA00511476_ERZ780139 | MGnify/ENA primary metagenome ERZ780139 (study PRJEB29588, sample SAMEA2158190) | human gut metagenome | biome: human gut; feature: human-associated habitat; material: faeces | place: Denmark | collected 2008/2010 ... | reverse complement strand
GGCACTCGAAGCAGCTCACGTCCACCTCCACGCTGGGCTCGGTGAACGGGAAGTAGGAGGGACGCAGGCGGGTGCGGGTGTCAGCGCCGAACAGCTTCTGCACGAAGGTATTCAGTGCGCCCTGCAGGTCGCCCAGCGTGATGCCCTTATCCACCACCAGACCTTCCATCTGGTGGAACATGGGGCTGTGGGTAGCGTCGGAGTCGGAGCGGAACACACGACCGGGCATCAGGATCTTGATGGGCGGCTTCTGAACGTCCATGGTGCGGATCTGGCCGCCGGAAGTCTGGGTACGCAGCAGGAACTCCTCCGACAGGTAGAAGGTGTCCTGCATGTCGCGTGCCGGGTGATCCTTGGGCACGTTCAGGCGGGTAAAGTTGTGGTCATCGTCCTCGATCTCCGGGAAGGTGCCCACCGAAAAGCCCATGCCGGAGAACACGTCGATGATCTGGTTGGTGATCAGGGTCAGCGGGTGCAGGCCGCCCATGGGGCGGGTCTTGGCGGGCAGGGTGATATCCACCGTCTCCGCAGCATTGCGGGCAGCAAGCTCTGCCTGCTTCACCTGTTCTGCAGCAGCGTCGTAATCTGCCTGAACCTTTGCCTTGAGTTCATTGATGATCTTGCCCATAGCGGGGCGCTCTTCCGGCGCAACGGTGCGCAGGTTCTTCATCAGGGCAGGGATCTTGCCGTTTTTGCTGAGGTACTCCTGCCAGAAGGAGGCCAGCGTTTCCTTGCCGGACACCTGACCAAGGCTTTCAGCGGCCTGTTTTGCCAGCTCGTCGATCATTGCTTGCATGGATGTTCTCTCCTTTATTCTTCGTGTTGATGAGCGGAGTGCAACAAAAAAGCTCCGTCCCCTGCCCGATTTCTCAGGCAAAAGGGACGAAGCTGTTGATTCTTAGCTCCGCGGTACCACCCGGTTTCCACCCGTGCACAGATGCCGGGCGGCTCTCAGAACGCCGTAACGGGGCGTGGCCGTTCTGTACTACTGCTGTTTCGCACAGACCGCTCAGGAGCGAACTTCAGCACAGATACACCCGGAAGCCCTCTCAGCCGGTGAAGCTTCTCTCTTTGCCGTGTACGCCATGCCTACTCTCTCCGTCGCTGCGTTTGGGAGTATTCAGGTTTTATAACCAAGAGTTATGTTACCACATTTCGGGACAGTTTGCAAGGGCTGTGCAGTCACTTTCCGCAAAAATCGCGTTCGGTGGAGGTTTTTTTCACAAAGCCGCAGCCATTATGAATCGTTTATGTCATCCATTATGAGCTGAAACAATTCTCCCAGGTCGATCAGTGGCGCAAACTCTTTATCAACTTTGTAATCATCTGAAATTTTTACCACGACCACACCGTCGATCTGCTGGATATATCCTTCCTGCGGATAGACTGGCATCTGTTCCAGCTCTGTTCTGCTGTACAGTTCCCCATACTGTTCCACCGAGCAATGCTTGAGTTTTGCCGGAGTAATATCCCTGAAAACCGCTTTCCAAGACGCTCTGGCCGAGTAATCGTTCAGCCAGAAGCGGCCCATCTGCGCATACGGATTTGCATAGAGGTAATACTCCCTCTTCATAAAACTGGAGTTCGAGCTGGGTCTGCCCACAAACAGCACCGGCAGCTGCTCGTTATCGTCAAAATATCCGCTGCTCATCAGGTCGTCCGCGATGTGATCCGACATGCTCTTGAGTGTTTTTCTTCCCTCATACATAGCTTCCTGATCGATCACGGCAGAGCAGACATTGCCATAGACGACCAAAACCGCAAGTACTACAGCCCCTGTCCGGGCAGCACGTACATACTTTTTTACCATAGGCTGATTTGTGCGCGACCCTTCAAGCAGCAGCAGACATACCGGCACGAACAGATTCAATCCTTCGCCCATCTGCAAAAGCCAGACTGCCTCGCTTGTGATCAGCATGATGGCATTGCACATGATGGGCAAAACGATCAGCGCTGCCACTCCCAGAAGGATATATTCCCAATTTTTCCGGTGAAGCATTTTTCTGAAGCGGTTCAGCAGTCCGATGCTCAGCGCCAGAAATACCAAAACGAAAAAGCCCACCGGCTGCAGAATGTTATGCCGATAGTAATTCTGAAAAAAGTAAGCTCCAAACAGTTGGTAGGTCTCTGCAATGGCATTGGGCAGATTTTTCAGTATAGAAAGTACCGAAACATCCGCTCCTCCATTATAACTTGCCATCTGCCATCCACATGCCCATACGATCAGCTTTGTGAGCAGGAAATACAAAACCATTCCTGCAGCTGCGCTGCAAAGACTTCTTCCAATGTGGGCATGGACCTTTTCTCTGTCCACATTGCGGAACAGAAGCAGCAGAAGATATGTCAGCAGGAGCAGACAAAAGTTATCAAGGCTCGTCTGATAGCACGCAAGGCTCATGACCAGAAGCAGTGCTCCCTGTATGACCGCTTTTCTAAAATCTGCGGCACGAACCACACGCTCTGCCGCCAGAACAGAAAACAAAAATGAGCAGCCAAACACCGGCGACTGAAACCGATATGACAGCTGTATTCCAGTGACCGTGCTGGCCAGAACAGCCATACCCGCCAGATAGGTCACGACAGAATCCTTCTCTGTAAAAAACTTCCGAAGCAGGGTAACCGCCAGCGCCGACATGGAAAGCGTCAGCAATGAATTGAAAGGTTCCGTCTGGATGCCAAACCGCAGCGCATCGATCACCGGCCAGAGCCATCGGCCCGTGACTACCTGCCAATAGCCGCCGAAGAACCATGTATTGTTCCACAATCCGTCAAATGTATTGGTCAGCCGCTGGCTGATCAGCAGGAAAAACACTACCGCCGAAAACAGCAGCATCACCAGAAAATATCTTAGATCCGATATATCCAGCCCAAGGTCGTCCGGTTTCTGTACATCGATTTTTTCTTTCATCGTTATTTTCTCCATCTGTCCTGTTTTATGTTCTCAGGCTCATTTGTTATTCATCGATCAGATAATCCTCTGAAATTTTGATCACATATACACCGTCCATTTCCTGCATGGAGCCTTTCTCAGGGAATGTCGGCATTCGTTTGATTTCTTCTGTCCGGATCAGTTCGTCATATACCTCATCACTGCACAACTCCAGCTGCATCGGTGTGAGGTCACGAAACACCGCATTCCATGAGTAGCGCATTGTGGCGGCATTTTCTTTTTCGAAAAGGCCCACCTGTGCGTAGTCGTTTGCATCCCAGTAGATAACATGTGTCCGGAACAGTGGGCTTGCACTGGGGCGGCCTACCAGCATCACTGGCAGTTTTTCCGGCAAATCATAATAGCCCTCTGCCACCAGCTCACCGGCCACAAGGTCCGCGATTTGTTTTGTTGCCTTGCGTCCCTCATACATCGCCTGCTGATCGATAGCCGACATGAATACGCTCCCGTAAACGACAGCAGCCGCCGTAAGCAGGATCAGTGCTTTTTCTGCTTTATTCCAGCATTTGCGGAACGCATCACAGGCTGTTTTTCCCTCCCGGCTGCTGTCCAATAGCCAGAAACAGACCGGCAGGAACAAGGCCAGACCTCCGGACATGGGAATATAAAACGACGCCTGCGAGGTTGCCACCATAAATACCGTGCACATCATGGGCAGCACCAGCAGCGCTGCTGTGCCATAGAAAGTGTTTTCCCAATCTTTCCGGCGTATGAGCCGAACCAGTCTGCACGCAAGCGCGGCACCCACCACACAAAAAATCAAAGCAAATACAACTGCAGTTTCCTGCAGCATATTGTGTTTTACAAGGGTACCAAAGAAATACCGATAAAAAAGCTCATAGCACTTTTCAACGCTGGAAGGAAGATTTTTCAGAATTCCAGACACTGAAATATCTGCACCACCCTGGTAATCGGCCATCGCCGTTCCCGTCGCCCACAGTGTAATCTTTAAGATCAGCAGATACAGCACTGCGCCGGATGCAGCACTTGCCAGGCTTTTGCAAATATATTCCCGAATCTTTTGTTTTTCTCCATTCTGGAAAAGTAGTAGGAGAAAATAGGCCAGCAGCACCAGACAGAAACAGGCAAGGTTCGTCTGGTACAGGCCAAGGCTCAGTGCCAAAAGCACCGCTGCCGGCACAATGCTGCTTACGGCTGATTTTCCCCGGATCACGTGCTCTGTAGCCAGCATTGCAAAGAAAAACGAAAATCCGTACTCCGGTGCAATGAAGTGAAACGAAAGATAGCACCCGACCACAACATTGGAAACATAGCATAAACCTGCGAGCCAGTCAATGCAGGATGTTCTCATCCATGCCGGTTTGAAGAGCATATGAAGCCTGGTGACTCCAAGAGAAACCAGCACCAAGCATACCACCGCATTGATGGGTTCTAGCTGCAGACTGAAACGCAGAAAACTGGTCACCAGCCAGAACCATCGCCCATTGGAAAGCTCCCATGCTCCCGCCATGTACTCAGCCGTTGTCCACAGACCATCCACTGTGTTCGTCAGCTTCAAGCTGATCAGCGGAAAATAGACCATCACCGCAAAGCCCAGCATCACAAAGAAATATTTCTTATCCAACTCCCGCAGCCAGTGTCTGATATCCGCTTTTATTTTTACAGACATGATATTCCTCCATCCATAAACTTCTGCTTTTCAGTATATCAAACTCTTCCACATGGTTCAATAAAAAAATCCCCTGCCGGGCAGTCGGCAGAGGATCTTGCGTATTTTTCCAGAGTGCTTTATTTTGCCACGATTTCTGCAGCCAGTGCATCCATCTGCGCTTCGGCAGCAGCATTGGCAGCACTGCGGATGGTGACCACATTCTCGCAGACCGTGATGTTCTTCATGCCTTCCAGCTCGGCGCGCATGAGCTTTGCGGCCATGGGTGCCCATGTGCCATTCTCCATCAGACCCACCGTGCGGTTCTGGAAGCTCTTGGTCTTGAGGTGGGTCAGCAGATTCTCCATCGGCGGGAAGAGGAAGCCGTCGTAGGTGGCGCAGGCCAGCACGATCTTTCCGCAGCGGAAGGCTTCGGTGACGGCATAGGACACATCCGTGCGGGTCAGGTCCATCTCCACGACCTTTGCGCCCTTTGCACGCAGCTTTTCGGCCATGAGGTGGGCTGCTGCACGGGTGTGGCCGTGGATGGAAGCACTTGCCACAAGGATCTTTTCCGGCTCCTCGGGCTTGTAGCTGGACCAGATGTCGTAGTAGTTCAGGTACTTGCCCAGATCTCCGGTCAGCACCGGGCCGTGCAGCGGGCAAATGGTCTGGATGTCCAGAGCCGCGGCCTTTTTCAGCAGCGCCTGCACCTGCGGGCCGTATTTCCCCACGATGTTCAGGTAGTAGCGGCGGGCTTCGCTGGCCCAGTCGGCCTTTTCGTCAAACTTTGCCACAGCGCCAAAGCGGCCAAAGCCATCAGCGGAGAACAGCACCTTCTCGCTGCTCTCATAGCTGACCATGACCTCCGGCCAGTGCACCATGGGGGCAAACACAAAGGTCAGGGTGTGGGTGCCAAGGCTCAGGCTCTCGCCGTCCTTCACCACCACGCGGCGCTCCGGGGCAATGGCATCTGCGCCAAAGAACTGCTCCATATACTGGAAGGTCTTGGCGTTGCCAACCACCTGCATTTCCGGGTAAAGTGCTGCCAGCTTTGCCACGTTAGCACCGTGGTCCGGCTCCATGTGGGAGACAACCAGATAGGCGGGCTTGCGGCCGCCCAGTGCCTCGGCAAGGTTTTCCAGCCAAGGCTCGGTAGCGCGGGCGTCCACCGTGTCCAGAATGGTGGTCTTTTCGTCCAGAATGACATAGGAATTATAGCTGACCCCGGTGGGCACCGGATACTGGCTCTCGAACAGGTCGATGGTGGTATCGTCCACGCCCACACCAAGGATGGCTTCACTGATTTTTTTCATGCTCATACCGTTCAGACTCCTTTTGGGTTTATCTTGTGCCGTAAATTGGCAAATATTTCTGAGAACAATTCCTATTGTAGCACATCGTCAGAAATTTCGCAAGGGATAATGCGGGGAGCTTCTGCGCATCAAAGCTCTTCCCCGCTCTCCGGCAGACGTGCCGTTACTGGTCTGCCCGGCTCGGTGTCCAGCTCCAGCAGGGTGGCGGCGGTGTTCTCGTCCAGCGTCTGCACCGCACGCAGCTTGCGGCTGATGGCACGGCTGCGCACCCCGATGAGGTTATCCAACTCTTCATCGGTCTGGCGCAGGCGCTGCTGCATCTTGGAAAGCCCCTGCCCGAACTTATCGAACTCGGTCTTGACCGCACCCAGCAACTGCCACACCTCGCCGGAGCGCTTTTGAATGGCAAGGGTCTTGAAGCCCATTTGCAGGCTGTTGAGCAATGCTGCCATGGTGCTGGGGCCGGCCACGTTCACCTGATAATCCCGCTGCAAAACTTCCAACAGCCCGGCGTTCACTACCTCGGCGTACAGCCCCTCAAAGGGCAGAAACAGGATGCCGAAAGCCGTGGTATAGGGCGGCTCCACATATTTTTCCCGGATGTCCTTTGCCTCGCTGCGCAGCACCAGTTCCAGCGCGTGGCGGGCGTTTTCCACCGCCTGCGCATCGCCGGAGGCCTGTGCGTCCTGCAGGTGGGCGTAGGTGTCGCCGGGGAATTTGGAGTCGATGGGCAGCCAGACGCTGTTGCCGTCCACGCCGGGCATGCGGATGGCGTACTCCACCCGCTGGGTACTGCCGGGGATGGTGGCCACGTTGGTGTCGTACTGCTCCGGTGCAAGGATCTCTTCCAGAATCGCGCCCAGCTGGATCTCGCCCAGAATGCCGCGGGTCTTAACGCCGGAAAGCACCTGCTTCAGCCCGCCCACATCGGCGGCAAGGCTCTGCATCTCGCCCAAGCCCTTGTACACCTGCTCCAGCTGGTCGTTGACCGCCTTAAAGCTTTCGGTCACCCGCTTTTGCAGCGCGTCCTGTAATTGCTCGTCCACGGTGTGGCGTATCTCATCCAGTTTCTGGGCATTCTGTGCCTGCATGGCGGCAAGGCCGTCTGCCAGCGCTTTGCGCATCTCCTCCAGCTTGCGGGCATTGGAGGCTTCCAGTCCCTGCAAGCGCTGCTCCATGGTCTGCTGCTGGGCATTCTGCCCTGCCGTCAGGGTACTGCTCATGCCCTGCACTGCGGTTTGCAAGGTGTCGCTGATGTGCGCCATCGCGGCCAGATTCTGCTGTGCCTGCTGCGCCTGCTTTTCTTCCAACACCCGCGCCTGTGCTTCCAACTGCTGGCGCAGCCACTCTTTCAGAGCTTCGTCATCCTGCCGGGCGGCGGGCTTGCCGGTGCGGTACAGCAAAAGCGCCTGCAACAGGCAGATGGCCACCAGCAAAAGCGTATACAGTCCTGCCAAAAATCCCATAGACATTCTCCTTTAACTCAAAAATCCGGGTCTTGCGGTAATGGCAGACCCGGATGTGCTTATACTTCCTGATGCTTTACGATTTCGTGTGTAGTCTCCACCTGCTGGCCGTACAGACCCACGCCGTCTACCTCTATCTCGCCTACCTGATTATCACAGGGGTCGGCGCGGAAGGAACACATGGGCGGGTCGAAGGGAGCGCAGATGTCACTGTTTGCCACCATGCGGTCGGTGTCCAGATTGCCGAAGTAGTGCAGGCGCATCTTCTCGTTGCCCGCACGCGCCATAGACGCACCGGCAGAGCAATCGGCGTACATCCAGCCCTTGGGCGCGATGTAGAACATTGCCCAGTCGTGGCAGCCGGCTGTCTCCGGCCGTGCCACCATGCCGCTCTGCCACTTTGCCGGGATGCCTGCAATGCGGCAAAGGGTGATAAAGGTAGCGGCCATCACGCCGCAATCGCCCCGGCGGCTGCGGGCGCAGTTATCAGTGATGTTCTCGTGCACAAAATACATGGGCTGGAAGTGGTAGTGCACGTTCAGGGTGACAAAATCATAAATGCGCTTTGCCTTCTGCACGGGGTCGGTGATGCCCTCGGTCAGCTGCGCAGCCAGTGCCTTCATATAGGGGGTAAAGGCGATGTGGGGCAGCTGCTCGGCGGTGTCAAAATCCGGCTGCACCGGGTCGGCCTGCATTTCCAGCGGGGCAGCGTAGTGTGCAGTGCTGCGGTAGCTGTACTGTGCCCCAAAGCGGCAGTTCTCGGCAAGGTCTGCCTCCCAGTACGCGGTGCGCTGGGGTGCGGTTTCCGGCGCAATATAAGTGGGCTGGGCGGTAAAGCTGTCCAGCGTGATATTGCTCTGTGCCGGGCAGGCAGCGGGCAGCGGCAGCCATACCTTGACGTGCACGGTGTTTCTGCCCTCAGCCTTTGCGGCAGCAAGGGCATGGGCAAAGGTCTCGTCCGTCATGCCGATGCTGGTGCGCAGGGTGATGTCTGCGCTGACTGCGCCGGTGCGCACCATCTGGTCGTGCTGGGGCTCAAAACGATCCCAGCTGCGCTCCGGGACGGGCGGGTCCAGCTGACGGGCGGCAAGGTCGGGATGGGTAGCCACCAGCGTTTCGGCGGCGCGGTAGATATAGCGCTTCTGCCCCTCCACAAAGCGCCAATCCATCTGACCGGCAGCGTCCAGCGCGGCGAACTCCTCGGCGGTAAAGTCCCGCAGGGTGGCCTGCAGCTGGTTCAGCAGCTGCTCGGCGGTGAGAGTGTAGTCCCGCGGCAGACGGCGCAAAATCTCCCGGTGCGCCAGCAGACCCTGCCGCCATGCATCCACACCGTGGGGGGTGGGGTTTACGGGCAGCGTACCCTGCGGGTGCAGGGGCTGGTTCTGGCTGGCAGTCCAGTCCTCGGCCAGACAGGCATCGATACGCGCAATGGCGGCATCGTAGTAGCCCGCCTCCTTCAGGCGGCGGATGTCGTCCGGCAGCTCCATGTTCAGGTATGCAAAACAAGTATTCTGATCCATCATGCTCTACTCCTTTTTATTTATGGTCAAGCAGCGGTCTGCTGCTCCCAGAAAGCTACGGCTTCCGTCAGCCAGCCCTCGGCATCAGTGTTATCGCCTACCCCGATGCAATGGGGTGCAGACTCAAACACTTTTACAACATAAGGCACCTTATGAGCTTCCAGCGCTGCTTGCAGCGCCGGACCCTGCACCTGATTGATCATCCATGGCAGCACCTTGTCATCCTTCCCGTACCAGAAAAATACCGGCGGATAATCATCCGTGACAAGATCCGCTATGCTGGAACAATAATAGTGCCATCCATAGTTGCCGGTATCCATAAACGCCTGATACGCGATCTTTACCTCTGAAAAGTTCACAACTGAATAACCCAGCAGCAATGCGCCGGGTCTTGCAACGCCGTAATGGCCGTAGCCGCGCTCCTTGTTCGCAAACACACCCGCAAGCTGACCACCGGAGGAGTAGCCTACCAGCGCATAGTCCTGCGTCTGGATGGAAAGCTCCTCATCAAGACTCGTCACCAGCTGCACCGCCCGTGCCAGATCCTGAAGCGGAGCGTTGTTGCCCAGATCCAAGAAGGTGCGGTAGCGCAGCACGAACACAGCATAGCCCAGTTTATGCAGCTCGTAGGCGGTGGAGCCGCCCTCGCCCATCTCTGAGGTTATGGTCAGGGCGTTGCCGGGGATCACGATAGCCGTTTTGGCGTTGGGCATCTCTGCCGGATAATAAAACAGCTGCACACAGCCCAGACTGGAATTCTGTTCGATCTCCTCCGGGGTGTAGACCTGATAGGTGACCTTGACGCCCTTATTATAGTTATCAATGATAAGGTTTAGTGCAGCAATGCCGGATTCCCGGTCGGTGTCGCCAAAATAATCGTGCAGGGTCTTGTTTTTCCAGCGTGCCACCATCAGCGGCGTCATCTCGCGGCAATATGTATAATAGCCGGTCCCTTGGATTGCCGGGTTCGCGCGCAGCTGTGCCATCGTAGTTTCCGCAGTAACATGGGGTGCGATTTCTGCGCCAAAGGCAGGCAGCGCCGCGCAAAGCACAAACCATACCATACACAGCAGCACCCGGACAGTTTTTTTCATACATCCTCCATGGGAGACAGCACGCCCCTGCACTGCCCCGCTCCGTATTCTTGTTCCCCTATTGTATCACAAACGGGTGGGATGTCAAAGCAATTTCTGTGCAGTCCGCTTCTTGTACCGCCCGGCAAATTCTGCTATACTGGAATTTATCCGGGAGTGGAAAGAGAGTGTGGGCATTTTTCGGCCCGCCGAGGATGAAAGTATGGATAAGATCATCATCCGGCCTATGACGCCGGAGGACTGGGGCGCGGTCTCCAGAATCTATGTTGAGGGCATCGCTACGGAATACGCCACCTTCCAGACCGAATGTCCGCCCTATACCGCGTGGGACGCTTCCCACACAAAGGAGTGCCGTCTGGTCATTCTTTCCGGCGGAGTTCTGGCAGGGTGGTGCGCCCTGCACCGGGTAGACCCCCGCTGGTGCTACCGGGGCGTGGCCGAGGTGAGCATCTATGTGGGTGAGCAGTTTCGGGGGCACGGGCTGGGATTCCGACTTTTGAGCGCCCTATGCGCCGCTGCCGAAAAGGCCGGATACTGGACGCTGCAATCCACTGTTTTACAGGACAACACCGCCAGCCGCGCTCTGCATGCCAAGTGCGGTTTCCGGCTGGTAGGACGCCGGGAGCGCATTGCGCGGGACTGCCATGGCCACTGGCTGGACACCTATCTGATGGAGCGCCGCGCCGCCGCAGACGAACCGGAGGGGTTCAAAAAGCTGTAAAAAGCAGAAGGAGCCGCTGCACTTTTTTGGTGCAGCGGCTCCTGTTATTTGCGATGATCCGGTTTTACCACTCGTCGTATTCGCCGTTTGCGTTTTTGGCGGCAGCCACGCGGCTGCGCTTGAACATGCTTTCCACCACGGCGCAGTACTTATCGGCAAGGCAGACGATGATGGCCTCGCGGCAGCTGGGCACATGACGGAAGGTCAGCGGCCACATGTGGCTGGAAATGATGCTCTGTTCCTTTTTGGTGATATGGAACACCTTTTCTGCATTGACGCAGGCGCGGCTCGGGTGAGAGAAGCCGTGCATCTCGAACAAGCGGCGGATGCCATGGAAGGTACCTTTTTTATGCCAGTCGTACAGATAAAAATCGTGCAGGAAAGCACCGACAGCCAGCGAGGTCTCGTCTGCACCCAAATGCAGCCGATGGTTCAGCCACCAGCTGACCAGCACCACATTCTTGCAATGCTGATAGGTGGTAACGTCCCCATGCTGGATGAACTCCCGCATCTGCTGCACCTTGGGGTTTTGATCGTATTTTTCCAAAATGGCATAAAGCTGTTCGCGTTCCGTAACAGAAAGCTGCATGAGCAAAATTTCCTTTCAACTCAATACGTTAACGTTTGTTCAGGAGCGGAGCTGCACCGGGTTGGAATTGCCGAAGTTTTCGGCCTCGGAAGGGTTTGCCCGCTTGAGGGTCAGATCTACCAGATACTGCTTGCCGTCGCCCAGTTCTTCCAGCTGGGCAATCTTTGCATTGGCAGCGGCTTCGTCCGGGTACCACTGGATGAGGAAGAAGTTTTCCGCTTCCACCCCGTAGTACAGCCAGAAGCCGTCTGCCCGCAGCAGATCATCCAAATGATCCACCTCTTCGCCGTCCGGCAGGCCAAGGCCTTCCTCTGCGTAGAGGTTTTCCGGCTCCACCTGAAGCATCTCAATAACCTGAATGGAGCTTTGCAGGTATTCGTCCTGCGAGGTGCTCTTATCGGAGCGCTCCCAGCCGGTGAGAAATGCCTGCATGAGCAGGTCGCGCACCTTGATGCGCGGCAGTGTGGGATCCATAACCATTTTTGTTTCCTTCTTTCGTGGTTTTATCCCCGTTGGACAGTATACGGCATACGCCTGTGCAAGTCAACGGTTTATTTGTGAATTTTTTGTAGGTACGGCCAAAATTTACAAACGCTTTTCCTGTTTCAGTCGGTTATCTCAGGCATGGAAGGAAAAGGTATCGTTCAGCCACTCTACCGCAAGCTTGACCCAGCGGTGGCGGTGGGTGCTGTCGGCGTCCACCTCCGGGGTGGAGATGCTGGTGCCGTGGCAGCCCTTTTCAAACAGGTGTGCTTCGCATGGCACGCCTGCCTTGTGCAGGGCGCTGAGCAGCAGCAAGGCGTTTTCCACCGGGACAGTTTCGTCCTCCATGGTATGCCAGACGAACACCGGTGGTGTGGCGGGGGTAATCTTATCCTCCAGCGTAAAGCGCTGGTGGGCGGCAACATCCTGCGTGCCTGTCAGCTGCACAAAGCTGTCCCTGTGGGCGTATTCTCCGGCGGTGACCACCGGGTATGCCAGCAGCAGGGCGTTGGGGCGCGGCTGGTCTGCCATGCCGGGGATATCCCACACCGCACCGGACAGTGCCAGATGCCCGCCGGCAGAAAAGCCGCACAAAGCGATCTGATCCGGCAGAATATTCCACTGTTCTGCGTGCTGCCGCACAAGACCGATGGCCTGTGCCAGCTGCCGCATGGGCAGCGCATCCCGGGCGCTCTCCCTTACTGCGTAGTGCAGTACCGCCGTGTGGTAGCCAGCTGCCGCAAATTGCAGCGCTACGGGGTCGCCCTCTCGGGGGCTGACGTGGGTATAGCCGCCGCCGGGCACCACCAGCACCAGCGGGCGCTGCCGGAAATGCGGCATGGCCTCCACGCTCTCCCGCAGGTAGAGCGTCAGCGTACCGCCGCC
>ERZ780139.2753-NODE-2753-length-12658-cov-13.109577_pt1 | contig 12658 bp, 11 predicted proteins | sample MGYA00511476_ERZ780139 | MGnify/ENA primary metagenome ERZ780139 (study PRJEB29588, sample SAMEA2158190) | human gut metagenome | biome: human gut; feature: human-associated habitat; material: faeces | place: Denmark | collected 2008/2010 ... | reverse complement strand
CCGGTCTGCTGCATGATATCGGCAAGGCACTGGATCACGAGATCGAGGGCAGCCATGTGCAGATCGGTGTGGACATCTGCCGCAAGTATAAGGAAAATACCCAGATCATCCATGCCATTGAGGCCCACCACGGCGACGTGGAACCCAAGACCCCGCTGGCCTTCATCATTCAGGCTGCCGACGCCATCAGCGCTGCACGCCCGGGTGCCCGCCGCGAGAATGTGGAAAGCTACGTCAAGCGTCTGGAAAATCTGGAGGAGATCTCTTCCAGCTTTGAGGGCGTGGAGCAGGCCTTTGCCGTGCAGGCAGGCCGCGAAGTGCGCATCATGGTCAAGCCCGATGTCATCAGCGACGATCAGGTGATCCTGCTGGCACGCTCCATTGCCAAGAAGATCGAGGACACGCTGGATTACCCCGGCCAGATCAAGGTCAATGTGATCCGCGAGAGCCGCGCTGTGGAGTACGCAAAATAAAGATTTGGGATCAGAGGGCCGCTGTACGATTGGGTGCAGCGGCCCTTTTTGCACCCCTGAAGGCGGCCCCGGCGGCTAAGGAAATAGTGTCAGGGCGCAAAAAGCTCATAATTTGTTAATATCCCCTTGACAATTACTTACGGGGGGGGGGTATAATACAGTCAAGGTATCAGAAATACCTTAATTTTGAATCGTAACTCAATGTACATGAGGAGGCTGACTACTATGATTTCTCGTCGCGACTTTCTGAAGGGCGCAGGTGTTGCTGCCCTGGCTGTTGCTGCTACCGGTGTTCTGGCTGGCTGCTCCGACGCTGCTACCAATACCATTCCCACTCCTACTCCCGCTCCGGCTCCGGATCCCGCTCCCGCTGTTCAGACTGCTACTCTGGCCGACGGTGTCGTTCTGACCATTGAGAGCACCGCTCGTGAGAACGTCCTGCCCAACAGCACCACTGGCACGCAGTACCTGGGCGTGAAGATCAAGCTGGCTAACGACAGCAAGGAGAATGTCAAACTGAACTGGAAGAACTTCAAGTGCAACGCCAGCGGCAAATGGGAGTTCGCCATGAACGCTGAGAAGCTGGGCAGCACCCGCAAGAAGTGGCTGGAGGAAAAGCTGGATGCTCCTTACATCGGCTACTACGGCAAGGGTGAGGAGCCCGGCGATGACTTCGGAGTTCACGATGATAACATGGGCGTTGATGCAAACATCAATAGTTTCGGCGCAGCCGGCACCACTCTGGAAGCTGGCCTGCTGTTCACGACCACTACCGAGACCAAGACCTGCGATCTGTACGTTACCTACGGCTCTAAGGTCTTCAAGTTCACTCTGGACATCTGATCTGACGAAACGCTGCCGTTAAGGGCGTGACGTATTCAGACATAGTGCGTCCCGCCTGACAGCTTTCCAGTGCGCTCGCAAGCGCGCGCCCGCCGCAGGGATCGGGCCCTCAAGAATCCCTTGCATTAAGCTGCCGCACATTTTTGTGCGGCAGCTTTTTTGCTGCGGAAAGCACTTGCAATCCGGCTGCAAAAAGGGTATCATGGAGAAAAACAGCTCGAAAGGGGAGACCACCGCATGAAACACACAAGGATGATCCTGACGGCACTTATGGCGGCGGCACTGGCGCTGGCTGTGCTGGCCGGGTGCAGCAGCGTGCTGGCCGGTACGGTGCACGAGGATACGGAGCAGGCTGCGGCCCTGATGAAGGAGATCGACACCGGTCTTGCCTACAGCACAGAGCTGGAAGCTGCGGCCAGCCGTTTGGCAGACTGGCTGGTGGAGGACTCCACCCAGCTGACCACCCAGTCCGGCCTGCTGACACGCAAGGTGCCCATGACCACCGGCTCCGGTGCCATGCTGGACACGAATGTGTACGATTTTATCGATCATTCCACCAGCTTTCTGTTCCTGCCCAGAGGCGTGGTGATCGGCCTTGCAATGAACAACGAATGGGGCTTTACCGGCTACTTATATGCTCCGCCGCTGAGCGAGGCGGGCAGCGCACTGCGCAGCTATGCGGCAGGCTGCACACAGATGGGCGCGGTGTTCATTGAATACGGCGGCGAGACTTACGTAGTGGCTATGTTTGCCTAAAAACCGAAAAAACGGTGTTTCCCTGCTGAGAACGGTGCGTTTTCAGCAGGGATTTTTTGTGTCTGGTATGTGCACAAAAAACAGGTTGAAAGTACGACTTATGTACAAAAAATGAAAATACGCAGGTGAAATCTCTTCATCTGTTTCCCCGAAAAACACAAAAAACTCATGTTTTCACGAAACTGTATTTTGTGCAACTACAGTATATCTTCAAAACTGCACAAAAACAAAAACAAAATTTTTGCTGACCATTGGTCAAAGCACAGAAAAACAGCCGGAAGCCTTTCCTTTTCAGGCGGAACAGCGTATAATGCGGATATCGCACAAAGGTGTGCAGTGCTCCAGAGGAGGAGCAAAAAACCTTTGTGCATTTTTCACCATTCAATGCTTTACCTTAATAAAGCATTGAGGTAAGAGAGAGGGAAAAAATATGAAATTCGATCGTCGTATTTCTCGCCGCAGCTTCCTGGCTGCTGCAGGCGTATCGGCTGCTGCACTGGCTCTGACTGCCTGCGGCGGCTCTTCCAGCACCGCTGCTTCCGGCTCTACCGCTGCTTCTGGTGCAGCCGCCTCTGCTGAGGGCGGTGTGCTGAACGTCATGCTGGAGACCGAAGTCCAGTCTCTGGACCCCCAGCTGGCTACCGACGGCACCTCCTTTGAGGTCATCGCCAACTACACCGACGGCCTGATGCAGATGGATGCGAACGGTGCAGCCGTGGAGGCTCTGGCAGAGAGCTATGAGCTGAGCGAGGACGGCAAGACCTACACCTTCCACCTGAAGGATGCAAAGTGGTCCAATGGCGATGCCGTTACCGCAGCCGACTTCGTGTTTGGCTGGCAGCGTGCTGTTGACCCCGCAAACGCATCCGAGTATGCCTACATGCTGAGCGATATCGGTCAGGTGGTCAACGCCGCCGAGATCATTGCAGGCAGCAAGCCCGTCACCGATCTGGGCATCACCGCTGTGGACGACAAGACCCTGAAGGTGGAGCTGAACGTTCCGGTCAGCTACTTCCTGAGCCTGATGTATTTCCCCACCTTCTACCCCATGAACCAGAAGTTCTTTGAGAGCTGCGGCGATACTTACGGCACCAGCGCAGACACCGTGCTGTCCAACGGTGCATTCGTGCTGACCAGCTATGAGCCGGCCGCCACCGCTTTTGAGCTGGTGAAGAACGCCGACTACTACGATGCTGACCGCATTGCGCTGGACGGCCTGAACTATCAGGTCATCAAGGACAGCCAGCAGGCTCTGATGAGCTATCAGAACGGCGATCTGGATATCACCCTGCTGAACGGTGAGCAGGTCGAGCAGGTCAAGGACGACCCCGAGTTCACCAGCGTGGGCGCCGGCTACCTGTGGTACATCAGCCCCAACATGGACGCTGTGCCGGAGCTGGCAAACCTGAACCTGCGCCGTGCCATCACCTTTGCACTGGATCGTGATTCCATCACCAATGACGTGCTGAAGGACGGCTCTTCTCCCGCCTACACCGCAGTGCCCGCACAGTTCGCCACCGGCCCGGACGGCAGCGATTTCAGCGCCGACCAGACCAAGTTTGCAGAGTTCTGCGCATACGATCCCGACAAGGCTGCAGAGTACTACGAGCAGGCCAAGGCTGAGCTGGGCAAGGACTCCTTCTCCTTCACCATGGTCGTCGATGCCGACGATGCTCCCCAGAAGGTTGCTCAGGTCGTTCAGGAGCAGCTGCAGACCACTCTGCCCGGCTTTACTCTGGAGCTGAAGGTGGAGCCCAAGAAGCAGCGCGTGCAGGATATGCAGGACGGCAACTTTGAGATCGGCCTGACCCGCTGGGGCCCCGACTACGCCGATCCCATGACCTATCTGGGCATGTGGGTCACCGGCAACTCCAACAACTACGGTCTGTGGAGCGATGCTGACTACGATGCCGTCATCGCAGAGTGCACCACCGGCGATCTGTGCACCGATCCCGAGGGTCGCTGGGAAGCCATGTATGACGCTGAGTCCATCGTGCTGGAGCAGGCCGCCATCTTCCCGCTGTATGGTCAGTGCAACGCCGAGATGATCTCTTCTGCCGTGACCGGCGTGGACTTCCACCCGGTTGCTCTGAACCGCGTCTTCAAGGACGCAAAGAAGAGCGTCTGATCCTGATCGAGAACTGAAATGCCGCACAGTGGCAGCGTGATTGCCGCTGTGCGACTTTTTGGCTTTTGCACTGTCCGCGTCCGGCGCACGGATGACCGCGGCAGAAAAAGCCGCCCTGTCTTGAGCAGGGAGAAGAAGAAACTTTAAGGGGGTCTACCCAACGTGAAAAAATACACGCTCAAGCGTATCATCACTTCGTTGTTTACGCTGCTGGCCATCCTGCTGGTGTTGTTCATCCTCATGCAGCTGATGCCCGGTTCGCCCTTCAACGATGAAAAGCTGACGCCGGAAATGCGCGCATCCCTGTACGCAAAGTACGGTCTGGATCAGCCCATCTATGTGCAGTTCTTCCGCTATGTGACCAACATGCTGCGCGGTGACTTCGGCGTAAGCTACAATATCTCCAAGAACACGCCCATCTCCCAGCTGATCCAGTCCCGTCTGCCCATTTCCATCCGTGTGGGCGGCATGGCTGTCACACTGGGTGCCATCGTGGGCCTTGTGCTCGGCATCATTGCAGCCCTCAAGCGGGACACCATCTTCGACACTCTGGCCACCATCATCTCGGTCATCGGCGTGTCGGTGCCGTCTTACGTGATCGCACTGGCCCTGAGCTATACCTTTGGCTTCAAGCTCAAGTGGTTCCCCATGCTGTTCTCCGCAAAGGACGTGTTCGGCTCCAGTGTGCTGCCCAGCATCTCACTGTCCATGTTCACCATGGCTTCCATTGCCCGCTTTACCCGCAGTGAAATGATCGAGGTTCTGGACTCCGATTATATGCTGCTGGCCGAGAGCAAGGGCATTTCCGGCCCGGCGCTGATCTTCCGCCACGCGCTGCGCAACGCGCTGATCCCCATTATCACCGTGCTGGCCCCGCTGATCGTGGACCTGATGACCGGCTCGCTGGTGGTGGAGAAGATCTTCGCCATTCCCGGTGTGGGCAGCCTGCTGGTGACGGCCATCCAGTCCAACGACTACAATGTGGTCATCAGCCTGAGCTTCATCTACAGCGCCATGTACATTGGCATCATGCTGGTCGTTGACCTGCTGTACGGCATCATTGACCCGCGCATCCGCTTGGCAAAGGGGGACGACTGATATGGCAGAAAAAGCGATTCACCTGGGCGGCGAAGCCACGGCTGATGCCATCGTCAGCGCAGTGGATACCATGTATTCCGAGCATACCTTCAACGAGAAGGACTTTGCGCTCAAGCATAACGACGCAGAGATCGCAATGGACTCGAACTTTGCCGCACAGAGCTTCTGGAAGGATGTGCGGGTGCGCTTCTTCCGCAAAAAGAGCGCGGTGCTCGGCCTGATCCTCGTTGTCTTTATCGTGCTGCTGGCGGCATTTGGCCCCGGCATGAACGAGTATACCTACTCCGGTCAGGAGCTGAGCCAGAAAAACTTTGCGCCCCGCGTGCAGATGCTGGAAAACTTCGGCATCTTCAACGGTGACGAGAAAATGAGCACCACCACCGGTTCCAAGACAGTGAATGCCTATGTGGAAAAGGGCAAGGAGGATGTCTACTACTGGTTCGGCAGCGACACCTATGGCCGCGATATCTGGACCCGTACCTGGGAGGGTGCCCGCGTGTCCCTGATCATCGCGGTTGCCGCCGCCATCATCGATATGGTCATCGGCATGAGCTACGGCCTGATCTCCGGCTACTTTGGCGGCAAGGTGGATATGATGATGCAGCGTTTTCTGGAAGTTGCCAACGGCATCCCCCGTCTGGTGATCGTCACGCTGCTTCTGCTGGTGCTCAAGCCCGGCATGATCACCATTATCTTTGCTCTGATGCTCACCGAGTGGGTGGGCATGAGCCGCATTGCCCGCGCTGAGATGCTCAAGCTGAAGGATCAGGAGTTCGTGCTGGCCTCCCGTACGCTGGGCGCAGGCAGCTTCTTCATCATCTTCAAGGAAGTGCTGCCCAACATCATCGGACCCATCATCACGCAGGTCATGTTCAGCATCCCCACCGCAATTTTCACCGAGGCATTCCTGTCCTTTGTGGGTCTGGGCATCCCGGTGCCGCAGTGCTCGCTGGGTTCTCTGATCAGCGAGCTGTACAACAGCTTCACCACCCATCCTTATCAGATCATCCCGCCGATGGTGGTCATGAGCCTGCTGATGATGAGCTTCAACCTCGTGGCCGACGGCCTGCGCGAGGCGCTGGACCCCAAGATGAAGAGTATGTAAGGAGGAACACCCCATGCCTGAAAACAAAAAAGAACAGGTCTTGTCGGTGCGAGACCTTGATATTACCTTTAAGACCACCGCAGGCCCGGTGCACGCCATCCGCGGCGTGAACATCGACCTGTACAAGGGCGAAACAGTGGCGCTGGTGGGCGAATCCGGTTCCGGCAAGTCCGTTACCATGAAGGCTGCCATGGGCATTCTGGCACAGAACGCCATTGTGAACAGCGGCTCCATCCAGTTCAGCTACCATCACGCCGACGGCAGCCCCGAGACGGTGGATCTGCTGCAGAAGGACAAAAAGTGGATCCGCCGCCACATCAACGGCAAGCGCATCGCCATGGTGTTTCAGGACCCCATGACCAGCCTTGACCCCACCATGCCCATCGGCAAGCAGATCATGGAGGGCATGCTGTGGCACTACAAGATGCCCAAGGATGCCGCCTACAAAAAGGCTGTGCAGCTGCTGGAAGAGGTGGGCATCACCGATGCCGAAAAGCGCATGAAGAGCTACCCGCACCAGCTGTCCGGCGGTATGCGCCAGCGCGTGGTCATTGCCATTGCACTGGCCTGCGACCCCGACCTGCTGATCTGTGACGAGCCCACCACGGCACTGGATGTGACCATTCAGGCCAAAATTCTGGAGCTGATCCGCAGCATCCAGCGTGAGCGCGGCATCTCGGTCATTTACATCACCCATGATCTGGGCGTTGTGGCAAAGGTGGCCGATTATGTGGACGTGATGTACGCAGGCAAGATCGTGGAGACCGGCACCATCGACGAGATCTTCTACGAGCCGCGCCACCCCTACACATGGGGCCTGCTTTCCGCCATGCCCGATCTGGACACCGCAGACGACCGTCTGTACACCATTCCGGGATCGCCGCCGAACCTGCTGCATGAGAAGCAGGGCGATGCCTTTGCGCCGCGCAACCATTTTGCCCTGAACATCGACGACGAAGTGGACCCGCCCATGTTCAAGATCAGCGACACCCACTATGCAGCTACATGGCTGCTGGACCCCCGCGCACCCAAGGTGGACATGCCGCCTGAGCTTGCTCAGCGCATTGCCCGCATGCGTGCCGAGGCAGAAAAGATCAAGGAGGCGGAATAAATGGCAGGACAGAATGCTGCTCCGCTGCTGAAGGTCGAGGGCCTGAAGCAGTATTTCCGCGTGAGCAAGAGCTATACCGTCAAGGCTGTGGACAATGTCAGCTTTGAGATCTATCCCGGCGAGACCTATGGTCTGGTGGGCGAGTCCGGTTCCGGCAAGTCCACCATCGGCCGCAGCGTCATCCGCCTGTATGACCCCACTGCCGGCAAGATCACCTTTGATGGGCATGATATCAGCGGCAGGCTGAGCCGCGTGCAGAACGATACGCTGCGCACCCAGATGCAGATGATCTTTCAGGACCCCATGGCGTCCCTGAACCCCCGCAAAAAGGTGGAGGATATCATCGGCGAGGGTCTGGACATCCACCACATGTACAAGACCCGCGAAGAGCGCCGCGAAAAGGTGGAGAAAATTCTGGCCAAGGTGGGTCTTGCGCCCGAACATGCCGAGCGCTATCCCCACCAGTTCTCTGGCGGCCAGCGCCAGCGCGTGGGCATTGCCCGCGCCCTCATCATGAACCCCAAGCTCATCATCGCAGATGAGTGCATCTCGGCGCTGGACGTGTCCATTCAGGCGCAGGTGGTCAACCTGATGAAGGATATCCAGCAGGAGACCGGCACGGCCTACCTGTTCATTGCGCATGACCTTTCCATGGTCAAGTACATCTCGGACCGCATCGGCGTGCTGCATCTGGGCCACCTGCTGGAGACGGGTACCACCGAAGAGATCTTCGAGAACCCCATCCATCCCTACACCCGCAGCCTGCTGTCGGCCATCCCGCTGCCGAATCCGGTGGTGGAAAAACGCCGCGTGGCTGAGACCTACGACTACGCATCTTCCGGCATCGACTACAATAAGGGCACCGATCACCTTGTGAGCGGCAGCCACTATGTCAAGTGCACCGACGAAGAGTTTGCAAAATGGTGTAAATGATAGTAAACAAAGAAGGAGCGTTCCCGCGTGGAAACGCTCCTTCTTTGTTTTATTATAATTACGCAGAAAGAAATGGAATGCAGGAGATTCAGCAGTTATCGTAGCGGGCAAGGTTGCAGTTGCGGCGTTCGATAAAGTAGTACAGGGCTTTGCTCCGGCTGAAAAAGGCAAAGCGCATTTTATTGTAGAAGGACAAAATAGAACGGCTCTTTTGGTAGGCATGGCGGATGAGCTGATCCGATTCAGGGTCTAAGGCAGAACGGTAGAGGATCGGGTAATCATTCAGGGCCATATCCACAAAATAGGCATCGTTTTCCAGCATGTCAGGGTACAGCTTTTCAAGAAACAGATAACGCTCTGTGACCATCGCAAGCCTGTCCTGAAAGAACTTTATACAGTCTGTATGGAGAGTGCTGCCATCGCGCTGATAATAGTAATACAGGGGTTCGTCCGAGTACACGATCTGCCCTGCGTCGAACAGGATCTTGTATGCAATGCCAAGATCTTCCATAACGCGACCGACCGGAAACCGGATGGTGTCAAACAGTTCCCGTTTGCATAATTTATTCCATGCATAACATGCGTAGGTATCCTCCGTAAAAAGCTCCCGGATGGCATCAGCACCTTGAAAGAGCGTAACGTTTCGGGAAGAAAGCGGAGCAGGGACCTCCGGCGCGTCAGCATAGACGAGTTTCCAATGGACGGCAGAAATATCGGTGTGGTACTCATGGAGCAGATCATAAAGGGTCTCGATGAAATTTTCTGCAATGTAATCATCGCTGTCAACAAAGGAGATGTACGCACCGGATGCCGCATCCAGTCCCACATTCCGGGCATCGGATAGGCCACCGTTTTTCTTATGGATGACCCTGATGCGTGCGTCCCGCTGTGCCCATGCATCACAGAGTGCAGGGCAGTTATCGGGAGAACCATCATCGACCAGGATCACCTCAAGGTTCGGATATGTCTGGGCCAGAATGCTGGCGACACATCGGTCCAGATAGGGTTCTACTTTATATACCGGAACAATGACGGACACGAGTTCGTTATTTGTATTCTGCATGATATCCTCCTCCAAGCTGGTTTAATCATATCATGGGAGCAGGGATTCCGCAATGAGAACTTTATAAGTTTTGGGTTCAAGTCTTGGCGGCCCTCAGAACGGCATCCGACACCTTTTGACATTCCTATGCGCTGGGACCCGCAGGCTAAGTAAAGCCCCACCGGGGCTTTACTTGCGTCGCTTCGCGTCGCCGCCTTGTTCAAGTCCTGACTGGCAACAAAAAAGAGCACCCCGATGGGTGCTCTTTTTTGTTATGGGCCAGCCAGGACTTGAACCCGGGACCAAGCGGTTATGAGAACGTCGCTAATTTTGAAATCCCGTTTTTCTTGTGAAATTTTATGGCTATTTGATAATTCCATAAAAGTGCCTTTGTGTACTTTGACGTAACTTTTGGTATCTTTTTGTCTCTAAAACGGCTCTTTGTAGGTGAAACGGTAGGTGAAAATTTTCACCTACGAAACTCGACACTTACTGTTACCATTTTGGCTTTACATGGCTCACTTTCTAAAATTGAAGGTGAGCTTTTTCTTTTGCAGAAATCGGGAAGGAGGTTTTCCACTCCTCTGCTGCGGACCCACTCTATCTGTCCGCAGCAGAACAACAAAATGCAAAAAGCCCAGAGCGATACCGCTCCAGGCTCCTTTGTCTGTATGTACATATCATATGTATAATGTCCGGGGCGGATATTGTCAAGGGAAGTGAACGGGTTTCATCTCTAGGTGCCCACCGATTCATCTTGTTTGGTGTTTTGCATCCACCGCACCAGCGCTTCGGCGTCCTGTTTGCCTTTGGCGTACATTTTTTCAAGGCAGGCGCGGTTCTTGGTCAGGGTGGACATTCCCTCGGTGCTGTCCGGGGCGATGATGCAGACAAGGCCCTGTCGCTCCAGCTCCCGCGCCCGCTGGACAGCCGTGTTGTACCGCCATGCCCGGCGGCGCAGCCCCTCGGCTGCAGCGGGGTAATGCGACTGCAGCAGGTGTGCCAGATGCTTGTCCCGGGCATCACTACTCACCAGCCCGATGGGCTTGGTCAGGATGAGAGCCACCCGGTCGCAGCCGTGGGCAAAGGCCCATTCCAGCGGGACGGGGTCGGCCAGGCCGCCATCAAAATAAGGCACGCCGTCGATGACGCAGGGCTGGTCGATGACCGGGATGCAGCAGGACGCCATGAGGACGCGGTAGTCGTCCGGGTGGAGGTCTGCCTTGGTGAAATACTGCGCCTCGCCGTTCTGTGCATTAGCGGCCACCACGCAGAGCTCTGCCGGGCTGCGGGCAAGCGCCGCGTAATCCAGCGGATTCTCGCCGCCTGCATTGCTGAGGGTGCCGTAGACATAGCCCAGATCGAGATAGGAGTGCTTGCGGATGAGGTTGTGCACGCTCATGTACTCCCTGCGGAAGGAGTATTCATCGTAAAAGGGCTTGTTCCGCCCATGCTGGCCTGCCAGATAGGACGCCATATTGGCGCTGCCCGCCGAAACGCCGATGCAGAGATCGAAGCGGAGGTCCTCCTCCAGGCAGCGGTCCAGCACGCCAGCGCCGTAAATGCCCCGCAGGCCGCCACCCACATCGATGACACCGTATTTCATGGTCTGTTCCTCCATCGTTTAATTCCATTTCCCTCCCAGTATAACGGGACGGCGGGAAATACTCATTGAGCAAACGGCGGGATCTGATGCAATTTGCGGCAGAAAGCAGGATCTGCCGCAATGGGGGCAAACAAAAACGGCCAGCGTATCATGTGCTCTGTGATATGTACCCCTAATCGAAAAAATCCATCCGCATATGTTCCGGCACGCCTTCGTCAGCATTTGTTGTCGAACCCTAATATCGGCGTGGCGACAGTAGCCGCAGAAGCCGGACACGCACAGCCCAGTACGACCCTTGCAATCTACACGCAGGTCTATGACAAGCGGCGCAAAGAGATTTGCAACCAAATGAGCAAGGAACTGTACGAATGAGCAAAAAAGAAGCACGAAGGCCGGAACCTTCGTGCTTTTTTGGTGGGCCAGGCAGGACTTGAACCCGCGACCAAGCGGTTATGAGCCGCCAGCTCTGACCAGCTGAGCTACTGGCCCGCAGGGGTGCTGCATTGCTGCAACACGCACTAGTATAACAAAAACTGCGCAAAAAGGAAAGCATTTTCCGCAAAAATCATTTGGTGCGGTGAGCATCCAGCTTTTGCAGCATAAATTCGTCCAGCATGGCGGGCGGGAACAGCGGCTCTTTGTAGCCAAAGGCCTCCCGGATAAAGATCAAAGTCACCACGGTCTGGCGGCCGGGGTCCAGCCGCAGGGTGTACAAGGTGTCCAGCGGCTGCTGGCTGGGCTGGTGCAGCGTCAGGTGCAGCAGAAAGCTGCCGTCGTTCTCCCGGCGGCACTCGTAGGCAAAGAGGTCGGTGTCGCTGCGGGTGTCCAGACGGTCAAAGCATTCGTCCAGCGCAAGGCCGGTGCGGAACTCGGACAGGCCGGCGGGGCCGTACTGGCTGCGGCGGGTTGTTTCCCGCCGGGAGAGCAGGTACACGATGATGCCCAGCGCACAGGCTAATAGACAGACGGAAACGACAGCGTTCATGGAAAGACCCTCCCCAAAAGAGTTTTCCTTATTGTAACACAACCTGCGGGGGTTTGTGCTATAATATTTACAATTCTTTTTTAAATTTTTCTGCAAGCCGGGCGCAAACGCCCGGGGGAGGGCTTCATGAAGCTTAAATTTACACGCAAGACATGGTATTTCTTTTTGCTGGCTGCAGCGGCGGTGTCCATGCTGGGCGGCTTTGCCGTGCTGGGCGGGATGGATTTTTCCGGGCTGGAAATGATCGGGTTCTGCCTTACCGGCATCGCGGTGCTGTTTCTGGCGGCGCAAAAGGGCGCACCGGCAAGGGAAAAGCGCAACTACACCGGCGTGTTCGTGGTGCTGATGCTCAGCAAGCTGGGTGCCAGCGGCTGGGCGGGAGATATCTGCTCGGCGCTGGTATGGCCTGCTTTGCTGGCAACGGAGTATGAGCGCGGCAGACCCATCCAGCGGCAGCTGCAGTTGGTGAGCGCCGCCGAGGTGCTGCGCACGGTGTTCTGGCTGCTCACCCGCTATGCGTGCATGGCCGGGCTTGCCTTCTGGACGAACCTGCTGTTCGTGCTGCTGGCCTGTGCCCG
>ERZ780139.2747-NODE-2747-length-12679-cov-3.183856_pt1 | contig 12679 bp, 7 predicted proteins | sample MGYA00511476_ERZ780139 | MGnify/ENA primary metagenome ERZ780139 (study PRJEB29588, sample SAMEA2158190) | human gut metagenome | biome: human gut; feature: human-associated habitat; material: faeces | place: Denmark | collected 2008/2010 ... | reverse complement strand
TAGGCAATACCCTCCGAGCTCTTTTCCCGATACTTGCATTTGTGCTTTTCGGGGTGCTCATCATGCTTCTCCAGGGCGGAAGATTCTGATCATAGGAGCTATTGTTTGTTCTTTCTCTGTCTTAGTACCTCCGATAGAGTGAGTTCTTCTGGATGCGCCATGGTGACGCTACCCTCGTGACAACTCGAGAGCGCACCTTCCCCTTGGTGGGAGGTGCGCTCTGTCTGCGTTCATTTGATGCGATACAGGCTGCTGGTCAAGCTACCATTGGGACGACGGCGATGGGTGCACTCTAAGAATCCGTGATGCGTCAAGTCCGCCAAGGCCCGCTGCACGGTGCGGCGGGACAGCTTCAAGTCCTCCGCGATCCTGCGGACGCTGGGCCAGCAGGTGCCGTCGGCGTTAGAGCGGTCCTTGAGGTACATATAGACCGTCTTGGCCCGATGAGATAATTCCTGATCCGCATAGATGCTTCCAAAGTAGCTCATGTCTTTGCATCCTCATTGTAAAGTCCCATTGCCGAATAAGGACTTCTCCTATGGTAATAGAAACGGATGCGGACGAGGCCAATTATGGCAATAACGAAAAAGATTTGCTTAATGATTTAGCAAAAATGGAAGAACGCTACAAAAAAAGAGGTGATTTATTAAAATATGACAAGATGTCAAAAAAATATTTTAGCCATAAACCAGAGCAATATAATGAACATTTACTGCGACAGCTGTGTAGTAACTTCCGGTCGTTGACTGACGCAGGATTATGTTGGGTTGAGCCTTGTGATATCGATGATTCTTTTGAAGATATTGAGGAGGCATTTGATGAGGCAAGTATATCCATGACAATAGAAGAGTTTAGGATTTTATTTGCAGCATGGGCAATGGAAATCATGACATCTGAGTATGCTATCGGTTCTGATATACTAGATTCTACTCGTAGAGTCTTAACCTCATACAGGCAACGATTAGGCGTGGAAGACGACACCGTTCTTCCAACAAGAATAAAGTCTCTCCTATCAGAACATGGATACACAACAGAACAAATTAAAATTATTACTAAACAACTTAGTTCATATCTTGCTAAAGGAACTAACTCCTCTACATATTATTTGAATATGGAGATGATTACTCTTCACTATGATACAGATCACGAATGGTATAAATGTCCTCGGTGTAGTGGAGTATTCCCATATACAGTATGGGGAAAATGTGCACATTGCGGTAAGGGCGAACCCCGTCTAATGAACAAGGACGATTTCAAGGGTATTGATTTTTGGCGTTCTCCTGTCCTTAAAGCCATAAATGGTGATTCACAGGCACTTATGACTCGCATTAACACGGAGGAGCATACTGCACAATTATCACATAAGGATCAACGAGATAAAACTTGGTCTACGACCGAAGACTTCGAGATGCGTTTCCAAAATGTTCATGTAAATAATGACCACCCCGTTGATATACTCAGTTGCACAACAACAATGGAAGTTGGTATTGATATTGGTTCTCTCACAGCGGTCGGATTAAGAAATATTCCACCAATGAGGGAAAATTATCAACAAAGAGCTGGCCGTGCTGGACGAAAAAGTGCCGCCATATCCACAATTGTAACTTATGCGGATAATCGTCCACATGACAGTTATTACTTCCATAACCCTGAAAAAATCATTTCAGGAGAACCTCGTACACCGTGGATAGATGTTCATAACGCAAAATTGGTTTCAAGACATTTTAATGTTATGCTAATCACCGAATTTTTTGATAGCATTTACAGCGGCGCTGATCAGCAAGAGATAGATAAATTCTATACACAATGGTATTCACAATTCTCAGATTACATACTCAGTAAGCAAGCTGAGGATTTTGATATGGCCACACTGATTCCAGACGGTGTTGATTTTGATTTTAACCAATACAAGAATAAATTTTTGGAAGAGATGGAGGCTCTGAAGCATAAAGTTGAAAGTTTCCCCGAGAATTATAAAAGTAGTGGTGATTCATCAAAGACAGTTCTTGATACACTCTTAGAAGAAGGTATTTTTCCAACATATTCGTTTCCGAAGGATGTTATTGGATTTTATGTTGAAGACGAATATGGGAAGAAAATCATTCAAAAACCGGATCGTTCTTTGGATATGGCAATTAGTGAATATGCTCCAGGCAGAATAATTGTAATAAATAAAGACGTGTATAAATCAGGTGGTATTTACAGCTTCCATTCCAAATTCAAACCTGGAGAGCAAGAGCATCCGGCTCGGCCTTATTTTTCAAGTACTGATTATTACAGGACACTTTATATCTGCGAAGAACAGTCATGTAACTGGATGGGACTTTCACCGGTGAAAAAATGTCCATTCTGCGGAAATGACAACATCCAACAAAAGTTTATTTTGAAACCATGGGGATTTGCACCGGTTAATGGTAGAAAGCAAAGTGAAAATGATGATGACGATGATATTTCATATGCTGAAAACCCAAGCTATTCTATTACACCTTCAGAAGAGGAAATGATAGATGTAAAATCATATGATAATCTAAGATATTCAAAGCGTGACGATGATCCAATTATTATAGTGAACAAAGGGCCTAAATTAAAAGGCTTCATGGTATGTAAAGAATGTGGAGCTGCTGTTCCAGGTGATGATCCTGCTCCACTTTCAAAATTGTTCAAGCCTTTCGTGCATCCACATAACAACTTTTATTGCCGCCATCCTGCTTCACAAATTACCAATACTTATTTAGGAAGTCAATTCAGAACAGATATGGTCGTGTATGAGATAGCATTACCATATGATAAAATTAATGTTGATCCCCAAGAGTTATGGATTCACAGAGCAGGTCAGACTATGGCAGAAGCAATGACACTTGCAGGCGGCCGCCTTTTGGACATCGAATTCAATGAAATACGAAGCGGTTATCGTTTGCGTTACGATAATGCACAGGAAAAAGCCTTTGTTGATGTTTTCTTATTTGACAGTCTGTCAAGCGGTGCGGGTTACTGTTCTGCATTAGCTGATCGCACTGAGGAATTAATGGCTGAAATCAGAAATGTACTAAGTGAGTGTCCGGCAAAGTGTGATAGTGCCTGTCACGAATGTTTGATGCATTTTTGGAATCAGAGAGTACAAAATAACTTGGATAGGTTTGCAGCATTACAATTATTAGATTGGTGTCAACAATCTGTCCTTCCTGCACCTTTATCCTATGAAGATCAAGAAAAATTACTTGCTCCATTAAAAGCTCTTGGTTCAGATTATATTATTGAAGCCCGTGAGCAGAAACACTACTTGATAGAAAATGGTAGATCACATAGAATAATGGTGTTGCCTGCGATGTGGAGCAAACACTATAGCGAAATACCTTCAAATGTGATTACAGTATCTGACCAATTATTGAAATATGCATTACCAAAAGCTGATGCCATAATACGTGAACAATTTTAATCAATGTGCACCCAACAATCCTAATACTATTGAAACAGTTTCATACAATTCAAAACCATGTTTATTGAACATTCCACAATTTACATACTCATTAAAATGACAAAACGCTTATTTATAAATGATAAGGCACAGGATATGAACATGGCTAGAAATCATACTTGAAATACTACTAACATTATGGTATAATCTAGTTACATTACTGATACTAAAATCGTGAGGTGTGATAGAATGTCATCAAAAGATTATGATTATTATAAAGTTAAAGTACCTAGAAAAGATAAAAGCGGGATGGATATTACCACAGATAAAATCTTAAAAGGTGGAAGGCGCAGAGATAATGGTACATTTTCGGGATTGGCATATGACTTTGAAAAATTTGATGACACCACCAATTATCAACCATCTAGTACACCTCTAACAGAAGATAATGATGCAGATGGTATATTAGGCCTGTTAGGAATTTCTTTGTTAGGCGCTGCAATATTCTCTGGAGTAAAAAAAGCAGTCAATAATTATAAAACTGAAACAGATGAAAAAAATGTACAAAGAACTAGCACTGAGACAAATTGTACTGAACAAGACCCTATGCAAAAGATTATCGATGATGAGCAAGTTGAAAAAGAAAAGATAAAATCCCAGGTGCGACTTGAAGAATATAAACAAAAGCAAAAAATAAAGAAAAAGATTAGGCTTGAAAAATATCAAAGAAAGCAGGAAATTAAACTTGAAAAATATAAAATTAAGCAACAAACTAAAATTCTTGAAATGAAAGAAAAATCAGCTAAAGCTAAGGGAAAAAAAGATGCTGACTTTCACAAGATGAATGAAAGACAAAATTTTGCTTCTGATGAAACAAAAACAAATAAAATGCTATTAACACCTGCAATGTTTTTTGTTGCTTTCAAAACTGCACTGGATAATTTTCTTAGCAATACTACCGACTTTAGGTACCAAGAAGAATTATTTAAATTATTTATTGCAGCTAATGAAATTTCTAAGAGGTTGCACAATGGTCAGGTTGTATCACGTAAAGAGCGCAAGAATTGGAATAAAATTTTTAAACAAATTTCTTCGTCAAAGATTGTTGACTATATCAATTATATAATTATAAACAATGAACAACAACTCGATTCAAAAATAATGGATTATGTTCTTATAAATTTTCAAGGTGGAATTTACGATGGGAATGACTTGATACCGATAAAGCCCATGACGGTTAAGGACAAATTATATTTAAAGTAGGAATTAAGACATTAGATAAGGTTTTTAGGGTTCTACCTTCGGAAGCTGTTAAAGGTCAAAAAACACATTGTACTTGACTTATTTTACAACTCAAAGATACAAATATCATATCACAAAAAACACCTAGGGACAGCTCATAATTCCATTTCGCTCCGCTCCATTACATTATGAGCTGTCCCTAAACATATTTGTTTGACTATATTTATTGTTACACACAGCAAAAAAGTGAACATTATTATTTGTCCAGATCTCACTTGGTTTATGAACATTATTCTCAGATGAAATGTAACACACCTCATATGATTTCCATAAACATTATCCAAAACAAAATAATGTTTAATGTTCAAAATCGCAGATCAGTGAACAAAATCACTTTTCTGCGTATCTAAGCGGTTTAGTTGAGTTTCTGATAATGTTCAAAACTTTTGAGTTTTATTATAATGAGATATCTCTGACATTAATATCCTATATTTTCATTGATTATACAATGGCATAACTTACAACAACGTAAGTTATGCCATTTTTGTAACATTAATAAGGCAGAAATAATCTATAATTCTATCACGTTCAAAGATTTATTAACATTCAATTCATATTGCAATGCTATAATAAAAGAACAAACGTGTGCTAAAAAAGATGTATAACATCATAAAAACTAACTAAGATATAAAAATAAGTCAAATAAGTGTAACCACACATTGAGGGAAAAGCTATGAGCAAACGTATATCCAGAGCAACGAAACTAGCAAGGGGACAAGGATCCGGTGAGGGTGCAAAGTACAAGTCATATGTGATGACCAATGAGTTCAATAGCTTGGGGACAACTTCCGTCATCAAGGATTGGAAAACAGGACGTGGCGTTCATTGTCTGTCACAGGCGGAAGCTTTATGGTTTTACATTCTCCGCTGGGACGATAATAATATAGATATTCGGGAGCAATACCCTCTTGACCGAAATATCACAAGCAGGATCGCCGATAAATATGGTTTTAAACACCCAGGCAATTCTGATCATATTATGACAACTGATTTTCTTGTCACAAAGAAAAATAATAAACTGCACGCATATTCTGTGAAACCTGACCGTGATCTAAGCAAACGTACCTTGGAAATTCTCTGTATAGAAAAGCTCTACTGGGAACATAACAATATTGAGTTTGATATGCTTTTCAAAGAGGACGTTAACACGATATTGGCATCAAATATAAGGCTTGTCACAGAGTATTATGACGAAAGCCGTGTCTTTGATAGATACAGTAACATAAGGCATAATATCGCCACGAAAAAGATCCGCTGCGATATGGAACACAAAATTCTAACAAATGACGATCTTGATAGAATATGGGGTGAATACTGAGATGAATGATTATGTTTTGGCTATAGGCGATATATTGTATGATAAAGATAATCAAAACAGCTATCGAATAATATCATTAATTGACGATCATTTAATACTGTGTGAAATGGAAACAACCAAACTGGAGTTACAACAAATCAAATATACCATTATAGCTGATTTGGTATTATCTAATAAAATAGAAATAAAGAAAGACCAAGCCCTCGTTTATGACATTGACCAACTATCAGAAAGCGTAAGAAACAGATATATACTGAAAGTACATATTATGAACGATGTCAAGATCGCATATGGACCTTCTTATCTAGGATTAATGGGTAAATCCTCAAAAATAGAATTGCAGAAAATACTAGCCAAATACAACTATCCTATATCGAGCTTTTGGAGAATGTGTACCACTTATTTTCAAAGTGGAATGAAGAATTATTCACTTATTAACGCCAAATCGTTTAAATCAAATGAAGTAAAAACATATACTTACAAAGCACGACCAGGAGCTAAATCCACATATAATCTTGATAATGTAGTCAAGCCTAATGAATATGTCATATATTTTGAGGAAGCCCTTAATGAATACAAAGCAGGCAGAGAGAAAACATTAAAAAATGCTTTTTCAAGAATGAATATTCTACACTTTACCCAAGCAGAAATAATTGATGGAGTAGCCACAAGATTACTTTTGCCTGAATGTCAAAGACCTACCTACAAACAGTTTTACTATTACGCCCAAAAACATCTGACAAAGGAAGAAAAAGATCTGATAAAAACCTCTGCAGCTGAACAGCGAAACAACAAAAGACTTCTCATAAGCGATTCATTGAAAGACGTTTATGGACCTGCGGATATGGTCGAGATAGACGCTTGTGAGGCTGATGTTTCTCTGGTATCTGAGCTTGACCCTGACCAGGCAATAGGCCGCCCTATCGTGTATTTTATGATAGACGTATATTCTAGGATAATACTTGCGGTGTCAGTTGCATTTGACAATAACTCTATTCTCGGCATAACAAATCTGTTTTTGAATCTAGCTGACGATAAGCAGGAATATTGTAAAAAATACGGTATCGAATTTAATGACAAAAGACTATGGCCGTCAGGTGTTATCCCCAAAAGAATAAGAGTTGACCGTGGAAGCGAATTTAAAAGCTATGAGTTTGACAGGATATGCAACGAACTCGGAATTGAAAAACAAATAGTCAGCGGTGCGTCAGGCTCTCTCAAGGGCGTTGTTGAGCAAGCCTTTCATCAAATGCACGCCAAGCAAAATGTACACCTTGAAAACCACGGACTTATCGAGAAAAGATATGATTCTCTTCATCACAAAGAAGCTTCTCTCACCATACACTATTACACCCGAATGGTGATAAACTTTGTGTTAGCACATAATCAGCAGCACCTTGAAACATACCCTCTCACAAAAGAAATGATAGAAAAGAACATAGCTCCTGTTCCTGCGATATTGTGGGAATACGGCTCAAAAAAATATGGAATGCCGCAGCCGATACCTGTTCTTGAACAATACCTTTATAGCCTGATGACGCCTATCAAAGCCAAGATATCAAAACGAGGCATAAGCTACAAAGGCTTGTGGTACTTTGCACCTAACGATAAACGGCTGATGTCAGAGATGTATGCCGCAGGCACAAGGCGTATGCCATTTGAAGTGAGAATGGATATGCGTGATGTGGGTGTCATATACTACATCAGAAATTCCAAGCTGGTAAAGATACCACTAAACGTCCTCATTACAGGCAACAGCGACTATAAGGGACTTACAATGAAACAATATGAAGAATATTATAGTGCAAAAAAGAAAATGCAGGCTAAAGGCAGGATAGACAACGAAAAAATAGACTCTGCCGTGTATGCAAACAACGAGAGTATCGTTAAGTCAGCAAAGAAAAACGTTCACTCACGAACAACGGACATACGAAGCTCCCGTGAGATCGACAAGCAAAAAGTATCTTATGAGGGCAAGATAAGCACAAGACTTGAAAACAAAGATGAAACGTCCAAAAACATTTCAGCAGATGAACAAAAAGAAAACGGTGTGACCGAGTATCGGGATTATGCAAGCTTTGAAGAAGCTTTGCAGGACTTTTATGACAACAACTGATGTCAAACTTGGGGAGATAACGAATGGCAAAATATAATTATGTAACATGTGAAGAAGGCGTGTCACAGTATGATGATTACGATCTGAACGAACATCGGATAGTTCCTGCACGATATGTTAAAGCCAAACTAGCAATAGACGCTGGCAATCCATACATAGAAGCTCTACCATATCCGAGAACAGGAAGAAACAACATATCGTCATATAGCCAAACTATGGCTGATTTTGATTACGGTAAGATAAAGAGTATGTCAACCATTGATAAGATACTTCAGATAAGATCTCTGAGGAGCATACGCTTTCCGCTTCCATTTCATGCAGAGCTTGAGCTTTCTTTCTACAATGCCTTGATAACATCATACAGATCACGTCACATTCTTCATTCTGACAATGATAAGGTATCTTATTCCGTGGAAAACCAGGAATTCGCCGCATCAAATATTTTGATAGGCGATTCAAGTGCTTCCACAGACGCAGGCTTTTCTCTTATCGGATATTCAGGCTGCGGCAAAAGCTCTGCAATACAAATGCTTGTATCATACTATCCGCAAGTTATTATGCACACAACAGAAAACGGAGAGTATTTTCCTCAGATAACATATCTTGTTGTCAACTGTATCCCAAACAGCAATTTTTCTGCCTTGTATGACGGCATAGGTGACGCTATCGATAAAGCGTTGGGAAATATCAAACCCATATATTCCGCTGAGATAATGAAAATAAGGACATTAGGCGCAAAAGCAGAGCGTATCCGTGAATATGTAGAAAAGTTCGCTATTGGAATCATCATTTTCGACGAAATACAGCTACTAGATTTTTCGCACACACGAGAAAACTCTTTCGATTCTCTGCTTACACTCTCAAACAGAACTAAGGTCGCAACAGCTGTTGTGGGTACAGAAGACGCAAAAGCCAAAATGTTTAAAACACTCAGAACAGCTCGAAGAGTCGGCAATGTCATTAATGGGAATATGTATTGTACGGACAGAAATTTCTTTTGCTTTCTTGTAAACGAACTTTTCCGATACCAATGGTTTGATAAACCTGTTACAGTTTCAGAGGAGATAACAGACGCTTTGTATGATGTTACAAAGGGAATCGTAGACCAGCTTATCAGCATTTACATATATATGAATATTGATTTTTTAAACAGAAAGAAAAAGCCTGAAATAAACAGCAAGTATATATATGCTGTAACTAACAAACATTTCGCAGGACTTCGTGATGTATTGGAAAATCTTGATTCTGACTTTAGCGATTATCTTATGCAAGAAATAAAGGACAATGCAAAGCTTGAGCTTGATAAAATAGAAGATGAAGCCAAACAGCTCAAAGAAACCGAGAAAATATTAAATAATAACAGCAGTGAGGAAAAGGTACAAATAAAAAATGTCGTGGCAAATATCACCGCTATCTATGATGAATACACTCCGACACAAATAGAAGACGCTTTCAAAAAGGTAATAAGGAAAAAATCATCAGTTGGAAAGACCGAAAGAGAAATAAGCAAATTGGTAATAGAACAGCTTACAAAACAGCAACACACAAGATCAGATCTGCATAAAAAGAACACTCCAAGCGTAATTCAAATGCAGAACTTTCTTGGCATAGATAAAGAGGACAAATAAATGCCTGTTATTCCTGTATACAGAAACCCTTATCCTGATGAATTAATGTATTCCTGGATACATCGTCTGGCAAAGAAAAATGGTTTGCCGATAACAACTTTTGCAGACTCATATCTTAATAAATTCAACTCCAAAATTGGCTCTCTGGAATATGACATTCGATATGGACTATTATGTCTTAACGAGAGTTTTTTCATTCAAAAGGATCTCAAAGAAATGTTCTTATCTATGTCAATATTTCCTTTTGAGGCTATGTTTTTCTCTGTAGGACAACAAACACGATATGTAAACAATATGTTTAGAAAGCCTGATCCGCTAAATGCTCCGGTAAATACGATGATAAGGGAAATACACATATGCCCACAATGCATAGAAAATGACATTGAAATATTTGGAGAACCATATATACACAGGGCTCATCAACTTTCAGGCGTATGTACCTGTCACAAACACAAGGCCCCATTGTATAAGTATACTGGCATCAAGGGTCACGAATGTGAATATGACTTATCCCATTATACAGAGCTAGAGATCAAAGACATAGCTATAGAAAATGAATACACCGACTATGCTCAAGCTCTTTTTAATTCAAATACAAACTGCAATATAGCTGATCTAAAACATATGATATACAACAAGTTAAAAGAACTTGGACATAAAGCAACAAATGGGTATGAAGATTTTATCTCTGCATTTAATGACTCAAAACTTGTAACTTTGTTTGATGCAGATCTTAAAAACTTCTTGCTTGTAAGTATTATCAGTACTCAGAGTACAAGTGCTAGATCAATGCTCCCACTTTTAATGTACCTATTTCCAAATGTGCAGGAAATCATACATCGGTTTGAAAATGCTCCGCCTATTATACAAAAATACCACTGTGCTGAGTGCGGCAAAAACTTCTATGCAACACCTACATCACTCACAGAGGGCTGGGGCTGTACTTATTGCGACGCTAATAAATCAATAGATGAAAGGTACAAAAAGCTGATAGACTTTGCTGGTAAAGGGAATTATGAGCCACTAGAGCCATTTAGATCATTAAATATAAAATCAAAGATACATCATAAAATCTGTGGTGAAACAATACAGATAAAACCACGCAAATTCATATTCGACCATGTTAGGTGTATATGTGAAAGTCTGTTAAATGAATGGGATGTAAGGCAAAAGCTTGAAAAATTTGAAGACTATGAATTTATTAGCTATGATAGTGAGTCTCCAAAAATAACTATGCGAAGCAAGGCTTGTGGACATGTATTCAGTTGCAGATTCCATAAATTCATAAAATATCCGAGTTGTCGAGTATGCCGCCCTAAAAATATGACAACTGAGCTATACACCGAAAGAGTATATGATCTAGTCGGGGATGACTACACAGTTTTAAGTGAATTCGTTGATCAAAGGACTAAGATTGCAATAAAGCATAACAAATGCGGTGGAATACAAGAATACAAGCCGTCGGCATTCCTTGACGGTCAGAGGTGCAACGCCTGTAATTCATTGATCGTAAAAAAAGCAAACGATTCTTGGGAAAAAGGGTATGCCTTACTCTGTGAATACAAAGAGGAATGTGGCACTGCCAATATACCAAAGCGTGATCACTATAAAGGTGTCCTTCTAGGCAATTGGTTGCAATCGCAGAGAGACAAATATAAGGCGGGTAAACTGACTCGATCACAAGAAGACGCTCTTGTATCATCAGGAATAACACTTGATCCATTAGCTGCAGAATGGGAAAGAAGATACGAACAATATAAAAGATATATACAACAAAATAACGGAAGTTCAGATATAACAAAACGAACTATTTTTGAGGGTGAAAAACTTGGCGTTTGGGTGGTACTGCAAAGAAGGAACTACAACATAGGAAAGCTAAGTGAAGAACGCTACAAGAAGCTTTGCGATATAAATATGAAGTTTTAATAGGCTGCATTAATATTAATATCGCAAAATATATAGACTTTCTCATTTAAAAGTGTTATAATATTCTGTAGAAGATAATGAGATACAGTATACATCTATTATATCTCATTATAAATTGTAATTTTTTAATGTTTTTTATGCTCAAAATACTAATATCTCATTATGAAATGTATTATTACCTTACAAAAATAATGTCTAAGATATTAATATCTCATTATGAATTGTAATTATTCCCGAGTAATTACTCGTTTTGAGCGTAATATATCTCATTATGAATTGTAATTAAACACATTTGTAAAATTACAATTTCACCCAAAACCCAAAAATTTTTTCTAGCAAAATCGAAATTTTTTGAACATTATAGCCGTTAAAACTCAAAAGTTCAAAAATCAAAACTCGTCAGAAAAATGAACATTATAGCAAGGAAAACTCAAAAACTCAAAACGGCAAAATCCGAAAATAATGAACATTATTCCTGACATAAAATAACAAACAGCATATAACTATCGGGGCAATACAAAATCGTATTGCCCTGCGTTGTATATACGAAAGGAGCGGAAAATGAATTATTGTGAGATAAAGAAAACCGATATCGCCAATGGCTCAGGTGTGAGGGTCACGCTGTTCGTATCAGGCTGCAGACACCACTGCAAGGGCTGTTTTCAACCTGACACTTGGAACTTTGACTACGGCAAGCCTTTCACAGATACCACCGCAGACGAGATAATTAACGCCCTCTCAAAGGGCTATATAAAAGGACTTACGCTCCTTGGCGGCGAGCCTATGGAGCCTGAGAACCAGCCTGAGCTGACAAAACTCCTCCACCGTGTGAAAACTGAACTTCCCGACAAGGACGTGTGGTGCTACACAGGCTGTACCCTTGAAACTGACCTGCTTGCAGGCTCAAAGTCCCCATACAGAACACAGTACACAGACGAAATGCTGAGCCTTATCGACTACCTCGTTGACGGCGA
>ERZ780139.2741-NODE-2741-length-12698-cov-2.715890_pt1 | contig 12698 bp, 4 predicted proteins | sample MGYA00511476_ERZ780139 | MGnify/ENA primary metagenome ERZ780139 (study PRJEB29588, sample SAMEA2158190) | human gut metagenome | biome: human gut; feature: human-associated habitat; material: faeces | place: Denmark | collected 2008/2010 ... | reverse complement strand
GCTGCTGTCCGCCCTGCTTTCCGTTATTCTGTCCTGCCATTTTCATTTCCTCTCTGCGTATCTGCCTAAAAATATTCTCTGACTACTACATATAGCATATTATAGCTATAAATCTGTCGAAAAACAACTATTTTCTTAGCCCTCTATTCCAAAGTGATGATATGCAAATTCTGTTGCGACCCTTCCCTTTGGTGTCCGGTTGATAAATCCATTCTTTACAAGATATGGTTCATAAACATCCTCTATGGTTCCGGCATCTTCCCCAATCGCTGCCGCAAGGGTATCCAGCCCTACCGGGCCACCCTGGAATTTTTCAATAATCGTAAGCAAAATATTCCTGTCATTCTGGTCTAAGCCCATCTTGTCTACTTCCAGTAAATCCAGTGCAAAGGATGCTACTTCTTTGGTAATTTCACCATTGTACTGCACCTGTGCAAAATCACGCACCCTCTTTAAAAGGCGGTTGGCAAGACGCGGCGTTCCTCTGGAACGGCGTGCCAATTCGATTGCACCTTCCTCATCAATCTTTACCTCTAACTTTTTTGCAGAATGGACAATAATTGTCTTAAGTTCCTCCACATTATAAAATTCCAGATGATGTACCACTCCAAAACGGTCTCTTAAGGGTGCCGATAAAAGTCCGGCTCTGGTAGTGGCACCAACCAGCGTAAAATGCGGTAAATCAAGGCGGATTGAACGGGCAGTTGCGCCTTTTCCCACCATAATGTCAATGACATAATCCTCCATGGCAGGATATAATACTTCCTCTACCTGCCGGTTCAGACGATGAATCTCATCTACAAATAAAATGTCACCTTCTGCAAGATTACTCAAAATAGCTGCCATTTCTCCCGGCTTTCCAATTGCCGGACCGGAAGTGACTTTCATATGTACGCCCATTTCATTGGCAATAATGCCGGCAAGAGTAGTCTTACCCAGTCCCGGAGGACCATAAAACAATACATGGTCTAAGGACTCTCCACGCTGTTTTGCAGCCTCTATATACACTTTAAGATTTGCTTTTGCTTTCTCCTGACCAATATATTCATCCAAGGTCATCGGACGCAGTGTTTTTTCGATTTTGATATCTTCATCCTGCATCTGCGTTGAAATTACACGTTTTTCCATTTTCTGCTCCTCTTATAAGAATGCCATCTGCTTCAAAGCCAGTTTTAAAATATCTTCTACCGAACTGTCTTCCGTAATTTCGATATCCCGCAGCACCTTCAAAGCCTCTGTGGAAGAATAACCCAGTGAAACCAGTGCCTCTACTGCTTCATTGCGGATTCCTTTTAAGCCGTTACCAGAAACAGCTTCCTGTGTATGGCTTAATTTCTGTTCAAAGGCATCCTCTAAACTAAGCTTGTCTTTTAATTCTATACCGCTGTGCCGTCTTATTTCCAACACCCGGAGCTTTTGCAATAGCTTTTGCATCATCAGACAATACTGCAAAACGCAAATCATCCGTTGACATGACAGAAAGAATTGCCAGTGCACCCTTTGGTCCGATTCCGGATACACCAATCAGCAATTTAAATACATTCAAATCATTTATTTGAAATATTCTAGAACCTCCCCCATTGTTAATAATTTCTTCAAGAATCCTCTTCAAGTAATAATTAGGAGCTGAATGGAAGTTAATAACTAATTCTTGCAGTCTGTCTCCAAAATATAGAAAGTTCGCTTCGTCTTTAAGCTTATTCATTGAATGCAAGAACTGTTTAAGTGTAAGGTAATTGTCCCTTATTTGCTCTCCAGTGGTAAAGTTAAGCACAGGAGTTTGCTCAATAAGTAACCTAGACACATTACCTATTTCAGATATTGCATCCACGTTCTCATTAGTTCTCCAGGTTTTAACCATGTTAGAACCAGCTCTAAATTGATATTTATTAACTGATACGGGAGTCTCTATTCCAATATATCCTTTGTTCTTAATCTCCATATTCTTTCCGAATAGATTCTTAAGAATAGTATCAAAATTACCATTTGACAGTACAGCCCAAGCATTAAACGCATCAATCAGCATTTGATTCTTATACAGGTCTCCGAACTTCTGCTTTCTTGAGACATATGCATTGTCTAGTTTAGACCTAGGCATGTCCTTAAACAATTCATCAGCTAGTCTAAGAACTTTCTGCATACCTTCCACATCTGGAGTTCCATCTATGTAGATAGCGTTAGGCATATTGAAATCTGTAGTAATTCCATCTTCTTCATTAGTCATTTTAATATAATCGACTAAGTTCTTGAACATAGTATTCTTATATTTAGCAATATATATGTTCAAATCATCAGTAGTCTTGATTAATTTACCATCAGTAAAATTAACTAAAGACGATTCAATTATATTATATCTGAATTGATTTAGCATGTACTCTTTTACTACTGTAGCAGAGCCATACGTATCATTCAGAGACGGAGTAAGTATTCTCTTCTCCGAGTTGGAAACCTCATTATTGATATTCTCTGGAGCATCCGGAATGATAAGGTCTTTATCAGCTACTTCAATTGTAGTTGCTTCAGGAGAAAGTCCAAAATTCTGACCTAGAGGTTGTGCATATTCAGCTAACAGCTGTTCTTTCTGTGTATCTTTAAGTATTCTTGATGTTTTAATATAATCTTCAAAAACCTTAGAAAGCGAGACATACTCTGCCTCGCTTTCTAGGTTGAATAGGTTAGTACCTTTCAAGTTAGTAAAGAAATGCTGAACAAAGTCTGTAGTAGACAATGGTTCAGCCTTTCTAAACTTAAGTACTGTTCCTCTAAGGACACTTTCGGCATCAATCCTATGTAGTCCTATGTCAAAGTTAGTACATGCCATTATTCTTATATATTTAATTTACAGTTCTGACTATCAATTATTTGCTTATTATTAGCAAGACTGTTAATATATTCCATAACATCTAATATGTCAGGGTCGTCAAGTTGCTCATCAGTCAAGTAACCTTCGAAGTGATTGTCCACTAATCTTATCTTATTAAGAAGTGCATCAGCAGCTTCCGGAGTAAGAGAGGTAGTAGCTCTCAATTCTTGGATAACAGTCATGATTTCGGTCTCCCTAAGATTCTCATGGTCTCCAATGGTATCTTCGAATATCTTGAGTTTCTGTTCTCTATTAGGGTCAAATGGAACTTCATACATCACTGTATCAACTATATTAACTTCACTTCCAATAATGCTTCCTTTAATTGTTTGTCCACCTTGCAAATATACTGTAAAATCTTGTAAATTACCACTACTATAATCAACATTTTGAATACCCGTAGTATCAATCTCTCCGTCTTTAGTTTTGGGTAGTACAGACGGACTCTTAACATTTATTTCCTGTAATAGAGTATGTACCTTATTAATGACTGGCATGTTGTTAACATCAACAGTCATATCTAGATGAATTACAGGGTCGTTATTAATTAATAGCTGTCTGTTATTTATGTCATTAGTAAGACTAGTATTTACCTTAGTTGCTACTCCTTTTAATATTTCATCTAATGCAATATCACCTTTCTCTAGATATTCATTGCGTGCATCATTAAGGATTTGGTCTATTGAGGTATAGCCAGTGAAAGCACTGGATACTCCATTAGCAATTAACGTAATGTTATTATCAAACTCTGACTGTCTGTTATGTGGAACTCCTTTATTAAATTGTCTCTCTGATAATACAGTAGGGTCAATGGTTATTTCAAAGTTAGGACTTTCTATAGCAGTATCAATATAGAATTGATTGTCATTATTTCTAGTTGGATAGAAATCAGAAGGTCTACTATCATGTGAAGTCGGAGTTCTAGGAGTATAATATATTCCATTTATAAATGGAGCATATGTAGTAGTTGCAGCTCCTTCTTTAATAGTTGGAGTGCCATGGAATATCACATTAAACATATTGTTTAGTACAGAGAAGTAGTTATCTCTACCTGCATCTCTAACTGCCCTAACTATATTAAATGATAACTCCTCTAACCTAGTTTCCTTCATTTTACCGTCTCTAGCCTTAGCTCGGAATACATAACTTTCATCTGATTTCTTACCAGCGGAGAATAGTTTGTAAACTGATGATAATAATCCAACCATTTTGAATGAACCACCCATTCCACCTATATTAGATGCTGCATGTTTGTAAGTATTCTTACCGTCAGTCAATTCTATGGCTCCGTCGTCAGCTATTAACTGTGCTAAGATATTGTCCATATCTCTGCCGTTAGTAGCTATGGTGAAGTTCGGATTACCCGGTAATGAAATATACTCTTCTAATATACTAAATAGATTATCCAATATAGATAGTTGAGCTTGAGCTACTTTAGGGTCTATGTAAACACCGTATGTAAGAGTTCTAGGAACTTTACCGTTAGAGTCAAATGTTTGCCATTCATTTCTACTTAAATTTATAGGTCTTACTACCATACCAGGAGCATTAGTCTTGATAGCATCTGCGTATGTAAGTCTAAACATAAATCCATTATAAATAGAAGAATCCCAAGGAACTCTCTTCTGTCCATCCACAGTAGATTGGTCGATTAGTCTATTAAACTCATTAACTTCAGAAGTACCTCTAACATCATCAAGGTTATTAGCCTGTCTGTAAGTGTCATAAGCCTTAATGAAGTTCTTTAATCCAGACCTGTAATTCCACATACTTACTAGCATTCTAGCAGCAGTAGTATTACTTCCAAATGTTCCTAAATATTCCTTTACTTGATTCTTGTCTAATTTAGTTTTACCGTCATCAGCAATATGAACTAAATCATTAAAAGACAGTCTAAAGTAATTATCAATAAAGGTTCCATTGGAATTAGCTACTATCATTCTTATAAGTGGTGGTACTGTCTTAGCTACTTCAGCTTGAGCATCCTTATCACTAAGACCTCTAGATTTAGCTTCATCTAGCGCGGCTTTACGCTTCTTCTGCATTCTTAGATACATCTCTGCAAGATTAGATTCGGTTACTTTCTCTCCGTCAATTTTAAGATGTTTGTTAGAAGTGGCAAATACTACACCTTTACCTCTTACAGACTTATCTACCATAGCTACTCCACCATGTCCTGCATAAAGATACATCGGACTAATAATGGCATTAGGAAATGCTTCTCTAACCTTATCCAAGTTCCAAGTTTGGTCTGGAACTTTCTTAAGTCTAGTCGCAGCAGAGAATGATATATCACTTTCATCAATTCCAAGATATTTAACAGTACTAGGATTATCTAAGATTTCCTTCTGCATATTCTTATACCACTTCTTGTACTTACTAATTCTAGCAGCAATATCAGCATCTTTGCCGTTATTATTGTTCCATTTCTGCCAAGTGTCAGGATTGGTTAATTTACCTATAGTGAATTGTAAATCATTACCTTTCTCCATAGGTATTCTATATACTATATTGAACGCAACAGGTTCTACTTTAGTAGAGTCATAACCCTGTTTGTCTCTAGCTTTATCAGTGCCTTCTTCGTTAGTATCATCTTTCCTGATTTCTAGATTGAACGTACCATTATTCCAAACTTCTGCACCCAATCCAGCTAAGTATTTATAACCATTGTCGCTTAGTTTCTGAATGAAGTCAGCATCAAACTTCTCGCCAAATGTCAAGTAGTTTCTAACGTCTACTAACATATCCTTGGCAGGTTGTAATGTATTAGTATCATACTCTACATTACTTCTAGTGAAGACATTCAAATCATCAACTACATCATTCCTTACCACTCTAGTAAATTTACCATCGGAAGTTTCTGCCATACCATATCTCATATACCAGCCGTATGCTCTAATTCCAGAAAGAGGTTCACTTAGTAATGATTCATCTATAACAGATTCTTCTCCTTTACCCTCTATATCTGCTAAGAACTCATTTTCAAGCTCATTAGTGCCAGTCATAGTTCTACTAGGTGGTATAAATGTAGGAGCTTGCACTTCCTTAGATTTCTCTTTAGTTGTAGGAGTAGGCTCTGGTATATCAGTAGATTTTACTGGCTCCGGAGCTTCTTCTGGATTAACTGGAGCAGGTTCAGGTATAGGTGGCTCCTGTGCTTTCCTAGAAGGAGTATATCCCTCTAATTCGGCATTAAATGCAGCCATTCTAATTACCTTGAATCTATCTATCACAGCAGAAGGGTCAGAAGTAGTAGATGTATATTCATCTTGACGTAAATTAGCTTCTTTGATAATAGTTCCCATGTTGCTATTAATAAAATAAGCTCCGTCCTTAGAACGAGACATCATAGTATAAAATGACTTCATATAATCAATAAGTCCAGAGACTGTATTTGTATTATACTTACTGAAGTTTACATCAATTATAGCATGTTTAAACTCAGAACCTTGAACTGATTTAGGAGTACGCATAATAATCCTACTATCTGCCATATTGGTTAGCATTTTGTAAGTAGGAGTATTCTCATCATCATACACATATCCAACTTCTCCGTCCCTTTCTAGTATTTGTCTAACGTCGTCTTCGGTAATAGCAGTGACAAATTTACTTCCATTAAGGATATTGTCTCCGTCTTGATAATAATGTAACTCCATCATGTTACTTATTGTATCTTTGACATTATTAACAGCATTAGCTTGACTCTCTGAATCAGCCATTTGTTCTGGAGTAAATGTCAACACACTCAAAGCCGCATTTACCGTAGTATTATTATCATTCTGTTGAGTATTAGTAATACGTAAGCTAATATCCAGCTTAGGAGTTCTGACCATTAAAGATTCAGATGACTTAACATTATAGACACTGATGGTAGGATTCTCATATCCATTCTGATTTAAGTCTCCTAGTGGAATAATAGTTACATTGTTCTTATGTGCCCAATTAGACAAATGTTGCATATAAAGGCTATTTACCCAGGTAGCCTCATCAATAAATACAAGCCTCGGAGTTTGAACATCGTTATACTCTATATCTTCATTGATAATGGCAGCTCTATAAGATTCCATTACTGTTCCACCAGGCGATGTAATGGGGCCAAGTTCTTCTATTGTGAACTGCTTAGACTCCTTATTATTATGTAATATATCATTAGACAGCTCTGCATAATTAGATTCTCCCAATACATGACTCATTAAATCCTCTATAGTAAACGCTTTACCTTCACTTCCTAAAGAAGACACTAGATTATCTACTTGTTGTTTAGTTGGACCTACTTTCCATATCTCTGCATCAGGATAGTACTTCTTAACAATGTTCTGAATTAACTTAGCAATAACAGCTGTTTTACCAGCACCACCAATACCGTCTACCATTACAGTATTCCAGTATCGTATTAACTCGCTACCATAAGTTCCTTTAGGAGTATCTATATTATTAACAGCAGCATTCATTATATCCGGATTAACTGCCATAGCTGTAGCCAAATATGCAGCATATTCTTGTGAATATAAAGGGGCATAATTAGCATCTGTCTCAACAAGGGATTCTCTTAGGTAATAATCAAAGTCTGACTTTTTAAGAGCTATCATTGCATGTAATAGCATATAAACATCATAATCCTCTAAAGATTTAGTCTCCGGGCTAAATTTGGTGTTTCTTTGCTCTACCAAATTATTAATGTTGAATTGATTTCTTACATCAGAGAATAGGTCCTTCAATATAACTTGTGGAGAATCTCCAGTAGTTTGCACTATCTCCTGGAAGTTGTCATACAGTTTGTTCTGCAATGAACTAAGTTCCTTAGAGATAAGCGGATTGTCATAGCTAACATTGTCAATATCATCAAGAGTAGGGGTTGGCATAGTATCTATATCTTTAAATAGCTGCATGCCTTTATACTTAAGTTCTTTTAGGAACTGGTATCTATCCTTACCCTTTAATATATTAGCTGTCAATTTAGATATTTGTTGACCTGTTCTACCATGTTTGCTGAACTGATTAACAGCATTCATTCTGGACAACTCTTTCAAGAATGTAAGTTGCCTAGTTATTAATGCCAACTCCTCTTTCATGATTGCAGCTATATCACCTCTAATAATCCCATATTTCTCTTCCTTTGGGAAGTAGGTTTCTAAGAAGTAATTCATAGTAGCATTGTGTCCAAATGGATTATTGATGTCTAAATCAGTAGTAGAACTGGCATCAATAACAGCACTAAGCATGTCTATGATTTTGAATGCTTGGTCTATTTCCTTCTCCTTATTACCGTCCAATACGTAGTCAGATACAGAAGGGGCGTTCTCTAGTCTTCTATTCTCATCTCTTAGTAAGTCAAAGATAGTGAGTTTGCTTCCATATACAGTATTAGTAAGTTGGTCAAGGAAATCATATACTGGACTAGTTTTGATTTGTAAAACATCCTTCCTTAATTGAGCTATAGTAGCATTAGTAGGATTAGACATTACAAGACTTTCCATATCCTTAGCTGCTTGTACAAATGTCTTCTCGAAATTATTTATTCTCTCTTCGACTTTCTCCATTACTACAGGAGCGTCTTCCGAAGGGTACACGTCCCCATTGTTGTCCATGAAGTCTAAAGTGTCATAAACAAGTCTCTTTCTATGTACATCAGAATGAAGAATATTATGAATATTGTCTATAACAGTATCCAAATTATTACCGTCTATGTCTTTTAATGTTTCTAATAAGGCATCATATATAGGATGTGGTATTCTGTTCCCGTCTATATCTAAAACTGGTACATCATTTGCAATAGCTTTTAACACTACATCAAATGCTGCTTCATTAGAGATTTTGTCTCCAAGTACACTTAATAGAATCTCCTTGGTATCAGCATCCATAAATCCAAACTGCATAGCTTGTTGTATTACAGCTTGCACTCTTCCGATTACTTCTAGATTCTGAACTTCAATAGCTTGTCTCCTTAAGTCTGCATCAACTTCAGATTCGCCTTCAATAGGAGAGAATCTTTCTCTTACGAACTTCTTGTTTAGTACTGGTCTAATATTCTTGTCTCTTCCTAATTTAGAAATAAGTACCTGTTCAGCATCAGCACCTTCTGGCACATCTAACTTGTCAACAGTGGCTCTTAAATCGATTAGATTATTATATGCCCATGCTTTGAACTTATAATAATCATCGTAAGTTACTGTGCCTTCTTCAAGTTTAGTAGAGAAATCTTTATTAAGCTTCTTAAATATACCATAGGCTGTATCAAGAGCTTGCATCTTGTCTTGCTGTTTATAAGATGCATAATCAGACTCGTAACCTTTAACTTGTTCAGGAGCCATATCTTGGAATCTTTGTCCTGATTTAAACTCAACAAAATCCCTAAATGTTGGTGCATAGAAGAATGCATTTACACTATTATCAATAGCGAACAGCATTTGTCCAGTGTAGTATTCAGAGAATGTTCCGTCTAAGAATTTCTGTTTCTTCAAATCAAGGTCAGCCTTCTCTTGTCTTAACCTTTGTAAGTCGTCAGCATAGGTAATACTCTTCTTACTTTCTGTTCCAGTGTCTTGTGTATTAGACTCTAATGCCGCTATCTTTCTACGAACTTCTACAATGTCAGAAACTAAACTATTAAAATCCTGAAGCATTTTGCCATTATATCCATTCTCTATAGCTCTACCGAACTTCTGCCCGTCTGATACTTCAAAGCTAGCTAGAGCTTTCATCCTGATGTCTCCCATTACCATTTTGTCAAGGAGCTGTTCATCAGAGAAGTTTAATCCCTCTTGATTAATAACAGCGTCAAGATGCTGTAGGTAATTCTTAGTCATGGTATAGACTGCTTCGTTTTGATTATCACTAGGAGTAGTAGGAGAGGTCCATATTGTGCCTTGGTCTGTGTCTTCTGTCTTAGTAGCAGATAGATTCTTATTACCAAGCTTGCCCTTTTTCCGCATGTCATTTAATTCTTCCATTAACTCGCTAGTTCTGCCATTTCTAATAAGGTAGATAAGTTCTTGGTTAGTTTGTTCATTAGTGGCCTTCCTATTCTGTGCAATATCTACACCATAGAAGATAGCACCACCAAGAGCTCCTCCGAAGAAGTTCATACCATATCTTTCGGCTGCATTCTCCCAAGCATCAAGTTTCTGTTTACTCTTAGTGTAACCCATTTCTTGAGCCCAGTTAAATGTAGCTTTCGATAGGTCAACTACTAATTCTTCAGACATTTCTTCCAGACCTTCACCTATGGCCTTACCTACGAATCCTGTAGTATGATTTCTGATGTCAGACCAATAATTAGAAGAGTATTGTTTAGCAGTATTAAACATTTTAGCCAGCTTGTTAGGCTTAGGCATGTTACTAGTAGCAAGTTGGCCCAGCCCCTTATTAATTTCTCCAGTTACTTGTGAGATAGCCTTTCTGTAAGTGAGAGCGTCTCCTTTAAGCTCTGGGAAGAATAATTCACCAAGTCCAGTTCTATCAACTGCATACATGCCAGCTACTGCTCCCCATGCTATAGCTGCTGCTTCTGCTCTATCAGCTCCTTGCTCTATAGCATCTTCAAAAGTCTCAAGACCTTGCATCATAGCCATATAACCTAGAGCTGTATTAGCTGCCATTCTGTTGTTTCTTTTAAGAATAATCTCAAACGCTTTTGTACCTTTAAGCCTATTCATCTCATACAAGCTGCCTATGGCTCCTTTATATTTATCAGGATTAGAAGCCAGTAATCTAGTTGATTCCAAATCAGCAGCTTGCATTGCAGCTTTGTACTTCTTATCTGTACCTAGTAATGCATTCATGCCTTTGAAGATAGTTCTTTGCTGTCCCCACTGTAATGCCACATCGGTTACTAAATCAAAGAAATTCTCTGCTGACATCAATTTACCTTGAGAGTATTCTGATTTAGAGCCTTTAAATGTCCTACCTATACCTTGTATTAGGTTAGCTGTAGGCGTATCTTCGTTCAGTCCTAGAGTAGATTTATAAATAGTGGGTAGTATATCCATTAACTGAGCACCAATCATAGCTCCTCCATATACCAAATTCACATAAGGTACAAATAAAGGTGCTAGTGAAGTCACTGTCTTCATAACAGTACCAGTAACAGACTTATCAAGTCCGTCAGAATCAAAGAAGTCATATTTATTAGCAGCAGAACCGTCTACTGTGAAACTGTCAAACATAGATTTAAACTTACGACCATAAGCTTCTCTTCCGGCTAGTGTCTCATAGTAGTAAGTTCCTTCGTCATTGTATTTAAGGTCACCTTTACTATGCTTAACTATTCTGCCAGAGTATGGGTCTTTATGCTCTCCGTCTGAATCCCATTGGGCAAGTACTAAAGGTTCTGAAAGTGATTTCAAGAAACCTAATGGGCTGCCAAATAGAACATTATCATTAGGAGTATAGTCTTCGTACTTACCAGTTTCGTAGTTAAATACCTTCTGTGTTTGTGCTAGTTCTGATGCTGTCCATTCTCTATTATCTGTGCGTCCTATTTGTGACACACCAGTCTTCAATCTATCAGGATTAAGTACCCTTCTAACATTAAAATTAATAGGTCTATCCTCTGCATCATTAGGTTTTAATTGAGAATATGGGTCCCAATCAACGTCCTCCATGATTGTATCCTCGAATTGGTCATTGGCAAACTTTTGATAAGTAAATGCAGCACTATCATACTTTTGGTTAAATGCTACTTCATTAAACTTACCATTCTCATCCTTAAACATTTCTTGGACAAACTTACTATTCCTGTAAGTATTCTTATCTAGTAATCCAGTATTATCAGCTGTTAATCCCACATCTCTAAAATTGTCCATAGTAAATGAAGGATTCTCTAATTGAGCTACAAACCAATCATTAGGTTTCTTTATATCATTCATATCAATTATTTAATATTTTAGATGTACTTGGAGTCATAAATGAGTCTAATTTAGCTGCTCTAGCTGCCCTTCCCTTTAGGATTGTCATATCTCCCCAGTCAGCAGGTACAGTAGGATTCTCGCCAGCGACGTTAAGAGCTAATCCAGCACTCTCTCTTAGTGGCATATAAGCAACTGTTCTATATATGTCATCATAAGGTTTCATTCCAAGTGTTCCTTTAAATAAGTTCTCTATATCATCAGGGTCAACATTAGGCATACTTCTGATATTAGTCATATAACCTTCCCCTGCCCTATCTACATCAATTGCACCTTTCTTGCTGCCAAACCATGGGTCTTCCCCGCTAGCATATACGTTAGTCATTAAGAAAGGACGGAATTTAGATTTGTCCCAAACTAGTCTTCCGTTAGCATCTTGCACCATATATCCTTCTAAGTCATGCTTCATAAGTATGCTCTGCACTTCATCAGCACTTATATTAGCTCCTCTGGATTCTATTTCTTTTTGAGCTTCGATGAATCTAGGCATAAGTTCAAAGTCTGGAGCTATACTGCCGTTTTGGTCATATGTGTATGGTAGAACTGCCCTTGCAAGTTGAGTTCCGTCATACAGCACCTGCCCAAATTTAGAAGAATCGACTTTCTGATTGCCTAAATGAATGCTATTACTGTCAACAATACCTCCAATTCCAGACATTAGTAATGACTCTAATGAGCCTTTAGCAACTAAGTTACCGTCTTGTCCTTGTGGTGTACCATAAAATACAGCATCCGCTTCCATTTGGTAACCTTGTCCGGGATTAAGTATGTATTTACCAGCATCTCCATTCTCCCCCATGTAATAAGACATAATAGGTTTAATCTGCATAGTCTTATTAGATTTAGAGCCAGATTCAGATGCTCCCTCTGTGGCATTCTTATCATAATCTACTTTAATAGAATAGTCAGAATCAATTCCAGATGAAATC
>ERZ780139.2739-NODE-2739-length-12709-cov-2.901375_pt1 | contig 12709 bp, 9 predicted proteins | sample MGYA00511476_ERZ780139 | MGnify/ENA primary metagenome ERZ780139 (study PRJEB29588, sample SAMEA2158190) | human gut metagenome | biome: human gut; feature: human-associated habitat; material: faeces | place: Denmark | collected 2008/2010 ... | reverse complement strand
CAGGAAAAGATCGCTCTTGCCGTTTCTTCTTCATTAAATGCCCAGAGATCCTCGATCGAGCCACCGCCACGCCCGGCGATAATCACATCAACGCCATACGCATCCAGCATGGCAATGCCTTTTGCCACACTTTCTGCGGCACCTTCGCCCTGCACCAGTGCCGGATAGAGGATGATCTGAATACCCGGATTGCGTCTTCTGGAAATCTGAATGATATCCCGCACAGCGGCACCGGTCGGTGCTGTCACAACTCCCAGTTTCTTCACAAAGGGCGGAATCGGTTTCTTATAAACGGGATCAAACATCCCCATCTCTTCTAATTCTGCTTTCAGTGCCTCAAACTTCTCATAGAGAAGTCCGGCACCGTCTAACAGAATCCTTGATGCATAGAGCTGATATGTGCCGTCTCTTTCATAAACACTGATGTTGCCAAGCACAAGAACCTGCTGACCGTTTTTCATGCCAAAAGCCAGTCCCTTTCTGGCACTGGCAAACATGACACAGGAAATCGTTCCGCTCTCATCTTTCAGCGAAAAATAGATGTGTCCCGATGTATGATATTTACAGTTTGAGACTTCTCCTTTCATGTAAATGCTCCGCAGCACCACATCCTGTGTAAACATGGACTTGATGTAGGCATTTACCTGTCTCACAGTATAGACATTCTGCACGCACCCACCTCTTTTGTCATCCGGCAGTCAAGGGCTCTTTATACCAGTTTAGCCAGAACGCCGTTAATAAATGCAGAAGAGGTATCGCCTCCGAAAATTTTGGCAAGCTCAACTGCTTCGTTGATCGCAACTCCCTGTGGGATATCGTCATCATACTTCATCTCATAGACTGCAAGACGCAGCAGAGTAAGCTCTACTTTCCCCATACGGTCTGTTCTCCAGCCCTTTGCCGCTTCATTGATCTGCCCGTCAATCTGTTCCAGATTTTCTTTGATCTTCTTTTGAAATTCCGCGGAATATTTTCCAATGTCATGTAACATTCCACAACAATATCCCCAGTCTGCTTTCCCGAATTTTGCCGCAAATTCTTCCGCAAGGTCTGCAGTTCCCTGCAGGTGATCCTTTATGGATTGTGCTCTGTCTCCATCAATATGTGCAAGATATTCCATTTTTCCCCTCGTTTCTTTTCACTTATTCCTTCCGCTCCGGCAGCATCCCTTTGATCTTCACGCCACTCAGATCCACATCCAGCACGATCTTCACCATCCAGAAAAACAACAACAGTACCAGCATCGGGATCACGCAGGAAGTAATGATCATCACGGCAACCGCCTCGATAAAATGATTGAGGGAATTCTCCACCTTCTGTACCAGATCTTCGGTAGAAATCGTCACATTTTCCACGACATTTGCCACCGAATCTTTAGCGCTGGAAATAGCATCTTTTGCCCAGTCGAAAATGTTTGAGACAGAGCCGGAGTTATTGTTGTCCTTCTCCTGCACATTTCCTGTAACAGTTCCAGAAGCTTCTGTTGTTCCGATTCCGGTTGTTTCCGTCGCATTAGTGTCATCCACCACGCCACTGTTTTCCAGTATATTCTGTGTGTTCCTGGCATCCTCAATGGTAGCTTCGATCTGGGCCTGATAGGTGTCTCCGATAAGGTCAGAAATCTTTACACTGGCCGGAACCACGAGAAAAATGGCAATGCCAAATACTGCAAGTTTTGCCGCCAGTTTCCGCACCGTAGCATTTTCAAAAGCCAGATTCAATATCCATAATCCACAGGCAATCGGAATAAGGTATGTAAATGCCACATATCCGGTAATCGTCACTAGATATTTTTCAAGATAAATGGCGCAGAGAACCACCAGCAGATACCCGCTGACATCCGCCATTTTCTCCGCAATGGGCGTTGCCGTGTCTCCCGGAAGCAATGTGATCAGCGCCGAAGTCACCGTGGATGCCGCCGTCAGCTCCATGACCGTCTGTTTTTTCTCATCCAGAGAGGCGATGGTCTTCTGATGATTCTCCGGTGCGGAGACGTATTTTCCTACAACCGTTATGGATAAAATAGCAACCAGCAATAATACTGCTGCTGTAATGCATTTCTGTTTGATAAAGTTCATACTAATTACCTTCTTTCCTTCACGATTTCTATATTATTTCACGTAAATATCCTGCTATTACATTTTTCAGGACGTAATTTAGGCTATACACTACACTTTTCAGGACGTAATCTCGTGCCATCTCACACTTTTCAGGACGTTACTTTAAAAACCGCCGCAACAACTTCTCTTTTTTCTCATCATACCTCTGGTACCGTATCGGCAGATCCATCCATGTCTTTTTGTCCACGATACTCCGATAATGGCTGAAGGTCTCGAATCCGGTGCGGCCGTGATACCCACCCATGCCGCTCTCACCTACGCCGCCGAAGGGCATGGCACTGGTGGCGAGATGAATGATGGTGTCGTTGATGCAGCCTCCGCCAAAATGGCAATAGTTCAGGATCCGCCTCTGGGCCTTTTTGTCTTCGCTGAAAAAATACAGAGCCAGAGGATGGGGATGTTCCTCCACACAGCGGATTGCCCAATCCACAAAGTCTCCCGTGGCTGCATGCGTCCCGGAAGCATCCCTGCAAAAATCATTTTGTGCAACACCTTTCTCTGCATCATGTGCATTATACGTCAGCACCGGCAGGATCGGTCCGAAGATTTCTTCTCCCATCACGGCATCTTCCCAGGTCACATCCGTCATCACTGTGGGAGCAATCCGCAAAGTCTTCTCGTCATACTGTCCGCCGCAGACGATTTTTTCCGCATCCATCAATCCCAACAGTCTGTGAAAATGCTTCTCGTTAATGATTTTCCCGTAATCCGGATTCTGCAGGGGATCTGCACCAAACTGCCTCGCGATCTCCGCCCGGATAGCTTCCACCAATCGGTCGCGGATCCTGACATCACACAGCACATAATCCGGTGCCACACAGGTCTGCCCGCAGTTTAGATATTTTCCGAATACGATTCTCCTCGCCGCCAGCGGAAGCTTCGCCGTAGCATCCACGATACAGGGACTTTTCCCGCCCAGCTCCAGCGTCACCGGGGTCAAATATTCCGCAGCGCTTCTAAGCACCTCCCGTCCCACGGTCTTGCCTCCGGTGAAAAATATCATATCAAACCGTTGCTGTAACAATGCCTGATTCTCTGCTCTGCCGCCGGTGATCACCGTCACATATTCCGTCGGGAAACATTCTTCCAAAATCAGTTTTAACACTGCTGCCGTTGCCGGAGCATAGGCACTGGGTTTTACCACTGCGGTATTCCCTGCGGCAATAGCATCGATCAACGGATCCAGCGTCAATAGCACCGGATAATTCCATGGACTCATGATCAGCACGGTGCCATAGGGTGACGGAGACCGGAAGCTCCTCGCCGCGAACTGCGATAACGGTGTCGGCACTCTCTTTTCCCGCATCAGTCCCCGCAGGTGCTTCTGCATCCAGGTCAGCTCCGAGAGCGTCAGTCCGATCTCGCACATATAGCTCTCCATCCGGCTTTTTCCCAGATCCTGTTGCAGTGCAGCATTCAGTTCCTCTTCATGGTGCTGCAGGGAGACCTTTAATTTTCCCAGCTGTTCTGCCCGAAATTTCCGGGAAAGTGTGGCTCCCCTGGCAAAATATTCTCTTTGTCTGCGTAATATCGTCCGGATCTCCTGCTCTGTCATAGATGTCTCCTGCTTCTATTCTTTATACTGCCATAACTATTCAGAACCCTATTCACAAAACCACCTCTGAATAATTACATACTACCCAATTTTGAGTCTCGGTGCAACCGCTTCCCTGCTCATCCTATACACAAAAACGGCAGAGTTCTCACCCCACCGTCGTTTGTCTCTTCCTATCTTGATCTCATTTCTCCTATTTCCATGCAAAATTTACCATTCCGTACACATAGATGAACAGCACTGCCGCCGGCACAAAATATTTAAACACCGGTTTCATCCACGGCTGGACCTTTAAGCCTTTGCCGGCATTTGCTTCCTCCAGGAATTTGTCCCAGCCCCAGCCGACCTTATAACAACAAAATACTGCCAGCAGGATCGAACCTATGGGCATGATATTGTTGGACACCAGGAAATCCCAGAAGTCCAACCAGGTCGTTCCCGCCGCAAAGGGCTGAAAATGGATCACGCTGAAGCCCAACGCCGTTGTCAATGCCAACAGAAACGTTCCCACACCGCAGACGATACATCCTACCGGTCTCGACCATCCGGTCAGTTCCCGGACCATGGCCAGAATATTTTCACACACACCCAGCACTGTGGACATGGCTGCGAACACCATGAACAGGAAAAATAAGGTTCCCCACCATCTGCCGCCTGCCATGTTGTTAAATACTGTCGCCATAGTATCGAACAGAAGGCTGGGACCCGCCGTCACTTCCACATCATAAGTAAAGCATGCCGGAAATATAATGATACCGGCAATCACTGCCACCAGTGTATCCAGGATAATAATATGGATAGACTCACCCATGAGAGAACGGTCCTTGCCGACATAGCTTCCGAAGATCGCCATACCGCCCATTCCCACGGACAAGGTGAAAAATGCCTGATTCATGGCGCCCACCACCACAGAACCGGTGATTTTGGAAAAATGAGGGATCAGATAGAAGCTCAATCCCTCTCCTGCTCCCGGAAGTGTAAAGCTGTGCACCGCCAGCACCAACATCAGTACGATCAATGCTGACATCATATATTTGGTAATACGCTCCAGCCCACCCTGCAGATGGAAACTTAAAATGACAAAAGCGATCAGTAAGGTGAACAACAGATATGTCACATTCACCGAGGGCGTCGTGATCATTTTTTCAAATCCGAAATCCTGATTCTGCCCTGTCAGAAATTTTACAAAATAATAGAGGATCCATCCGGACACCACCGCATAGAAAGCGATCAGCGCAATGTTTCCGATGAGACAGACGATGCCCCACAGATTCCATTTGCCCCTGCCGCCGGATAATTTCCGATACATATAAAGGGGACTCGTCTGCGCCGCGCGCCCCACGGAGAATTCCATGATCATGGTGGGCAGGCCCAGCACGATCAGGCAGATCACGTAGATCAGCATGAAGCTTCCGCCACCGTTCTGCCCGCACATCCACGGGAATTTCCACACATTTCCGCAGCCGATGGCACACCCCGCCGACAGCATGATAAATCCCAAACGACTCCCCAGTCTTTCTCTGTTTTCCATACCTCTGATCCTTCCCAAAACTACTTATTCTAAACACGGGATACGGCATATATTTTTGCTGTTTTCCCATATTTCCGCCATCTTTTCACATTGACAGCCTTATTCTTTCATTATATAATTTTCATAAATATTTGAAAAACAAATTATTTTCATTACATTGATCGAATAATTAAATTTATATTCAGAAAGCGTAACTACCCCATGGATGTCAAAAATCTGGAAACCTTTGTTATGGTGAACGAACTGAAGAGCTTTACACTGGCGGCACAGCGCCTGGGCTACACCCAGTCCACCGTGTCTTTTCAAATCAAACAGCTGGAAAAAGAGTTGTCGATCCCACTGTTCGAGCGCATCGGTCATACCGTGACCCTGACCAATGAAGGAGAAAAGCTGCTGCCTCTGGCCCAACAGATCCTGCGTCTCGCTGCGGAAGCCACCCACATCTGCGGTAATACCGCTCCCGAAGGACTGGTGCGGATCGCCATTGCAGAATCCCTGGCCAGTTGGGAATTTCACAGCCGTTTTAAAGATTTTCATGAAAAATATCCCGGAATCCGGTTGAAGATCATTGCTACCAGCACCGATGAAATGTTCCAGATGCTGGGACAGAATCAAGTGGACATTGTATACACGCTGGACCGCCGTATTTTTAATCACAATTATGTGACCGCTTTCGAAGCTCCAGTGGATATTCATTTTGTCACCGGTGCCGGTCACCCCTTAGCCGGACAGACTCAGATCACCCTGGAACAGATTTTGGAATATCCGCTGATCCTGACGGAGAAAAATATGAGTTACCGGGCGGCTCTGGACGATCTGCTCTCCCAAAACGGTAAGGAGACAATGCCCATCATGGAGGTGGGCGATACCCAGCTGATCCGCAATCTTCTGTGTCAGGGTCTCGGCATCTCCTATCTGCCGGAGTTCGTGATCGCAGAGGACCTGGCAAAGGGAAGTCTCGTCAGTCTCCCCATGGCGGAGATTCAGCCGGATATCTGGCGGCAGCTTTTATATCATAGGAACAAATGGATCTCTCCGGAGCTGAAATGTGTAATAAAATACCTGCAGGAGGAATAATCCCCTGCAGGTTTTCTATTTTGTCATCTTATCATCTGAAATTTCTAGAATCCCATCAGCAAGCCGATACTATGTACCAGGAAGGCTGCCACCCATGCCACGAAACACTGCCAGAGTACCACTGCAATGGCCCATTTTCCACCCAGTTCTCTGCGGACAGAAGCGATGGCTGCCACGCAGGGAGTATAAAGCAGACTGAATACCAGTAACGACGCGGCTGCCAGCGGGGTAAGTACCGTGGCAATGCTGTCGCCGAACAATACTTCCAGGGTTGCTACCACACTTTCTTTTGCCATGAATCCACTGATCAGAGAGGTACAGATCCGCCAGTCACCCAGGCCGAGCGGTCGAAACAGCGGTACCAGCAGACTGGATACCATAGCCAGCATACTGTTTGCCGAATCCTCAACGAGATTCAGTTTCAGGTCAAAGCTCTGCAGGAACCATACCACGATGGTAGCGATGAAAATCACAGTGAATGCTTTCTGTAAAAAGTCTTTTGCCTTTTCCCACAACAGTTGCCCTACATTTTTGGCTCCCGGCAGACGGTAGTTCGGCAGTTCCATTACAAAAGGCACCGGTTCTCCCTGGAACAACGTGCCCCGATATAAAAATGCTACCAGAATTCCCATCAGGATACCAAACAGATACAATGCCGACATGATCAGTCCGCCCTTTCCCGGGAAAAATACGCTCACGAAGAACGAATAGATCGGTAATTTTGCAGAACAGCTCATAAACGGTGTCAGCAGGATCGTCATCTTACGGTCTCTCTCACTGGTCAGTGTTCTCGTGGCCATGACCGCCGGGACCGTACATCCGAACCCGATCAGCATCGGCACAATGCTTCGTCCGGACAGACCGATCTTTCGAAGCAGCTTATCCATAACAAATGCCACACGGGCAATATATCCACTGTCCTCCATCAGAGACAGGAAGAAAAACAGAGTGACCACGATGGGCAGGAAGCTCAGTACACTGCCCACGCCGGTAAAGATACCGTCTATTACAAGGCTTTGGACCGCACTGTTAACATGAGCTGCTGTCAATGCTGCATCAGTGATCTCCGTCAATTTTCCGATTCCCAGTTCCAGCAATCCCTGGAGCCATGCTCCGATGACATTGAAAGTCAGATAGAATACCAGCACCATGATCAGGATAAAACAGGGAATTGCCGTATATTTTCCGGTGAGGATCCGGTCAATCTTCTCACTGCGGATCCGTTCCTTACTTTCTTTGGGTTTTACTACTGTCTGCTCACATAATCTCTCGATAAAATCAAAACGCATATCGGCAATGGCTGCACTTCTGTCCACGCCACGCTCCGCCTCCATCTGACAGACAATATGCTCCAGCATTTCTTTTTCATTTTCATCCAGCTGCAGCTTCTCCAGGATCAGATGATCTCCTTCAATGGCTTTGTTGGCTGCAAAACGCAGGGGCAGCTTCGCAGTCTCCGCATGATCCTCGATCAGATGGCATACCGCATGGATGCAACGGTGTACGGAACCGTCATGATCGTTTTTATCGCAGAAATCCTGCCGCAGCGGCCGTTCCTGATATTTTGCCACATGGACTGCATGGCGGATCAGTTCGTCCACACCTTCGTTTTTCGCAGCAGAAATGGGGATTACGGGTACTCCCAGGAATGCCTCCATGGCATTCACATCGATGGAACCGTGATTGCCGGTGACTTCATCCATCATGTTCAGGGCTACGACCATGGGAATGTTCATTTCCAACAACTGCATGGTCAGATACAGATTACGCTCGATATTCGTCGCATCCACGATATTAATGATAGCTCTGGGTTTCTCATACAGGATAAAATTACGGGATACGATCTCTTCACTGCTGTAAGGGGACATGGAATAAATACCGGGCAGGTCTGTCACCAAAGTATCCGGATACCCCTTGATGGAACCGTCCTTACGGTCTACGGTAACTCCGGGGAAATTTCCCACATGCTGATTCGAACCGGTGAGCTGATTGAACAGTGTAGTCTTGCCGCAGTTCTGATTTCCCGCCAGGGCGAACGTTAATGTCGTTCCCTCCGGCAAAGGATTCTCATCTTTTTTCGAATGGTATTTTCCATCCTCACCTAATCCCGGGTGCTCCGCATCCGTCACCCGGTCCAGCCCTTTATGTTCTCTTGTTCTCTTCGATATAGGTGCGATCTCGATCTGATCCGCTTCCGCCAGCCGTAACGTAAGTTCATAGCCGTGCACCTGCAATTCCATGGGATCCCCCATCGGAGCCAGCTTTACCACCGTCACCTCCGCTCCCGGGATCATACCCATATCCAGGAAATGCTGTCTGAGTTCTCCGGAACCACCGACGGTTTCGATCACGGCGCTTTTGCCGATTTCCAATTCTTTCAGTGTCATAACACTTCTGTATCCTTTCGTATCTCAACATTTTAATGTACTGTGTTGTAACAGAAGTATTATAGCGCATTTGGTATTGAAAATCAGTATCAATTTGCATTTTTTATTTCCATGATTTTGTTCAAAAAATTTTTCAAAATGGAATAAAAATGTAGAAAAAATTGACGAAAGCAGTTACACTTAAAATAGTATCAATAGAAAAGGGAGGGAACTTATGAATATGAAAGAAAATAATAAATATCGTTATACGGATACTTCGGAACGCAATATCAGAATGAACCGGTTCTATATTATCGCTTCTTCGCTTTTGGCGATCGTGTTCCTGTTTTATCTGTGGTTAAAACTGGTAAATCACAACATTGCGCCCATTGTTACATACGCAAATACCATTCTGATTGCCGTTTTCTGTGTGGTAAATGTCGTGACACACCTTCGAAATAAGGCGACACGACTATTAAAAGTCTTCGCTACCATCGAGATCGGCATTGAGTATCTGCTGGTCGGTCTGCAGACAGATGCAAGTTTCATTCACTATGCGCTGATCGCCATTTTCATATTACAGATTCCTTATTATGAGAAAAAATCTCTGAAGAAAACCGCTTGGGGATTATTCGTGCTCTACCTGATCGTCATGATCGTTCAGGCTGCGAAGGGAATCTACGGTCAGGATGTGAATGCCGTCTGCTCTACCCTGCTGGTATTCCTGATTGGAATCATTATTATGGAAACCGGTAAGATTGCTATATTATTTAACAATGATGCCATCGGTTCTTCCCGGGAAGAACATAACCATGTAAAAGAAGTACTGGATAATATTCTGGACGTATCCCAGACCGTACATCAGGAGACCACCAAAACCACAGATCTTATGAACCAGCTGGTACAGACGACGGAATCCGTTGCCAACAGCATGCAGGAAATCTCCGATGCTACCAATATGACCGCCACCAGTATTGAAGAACAAAACCAGATGACCGGCACGATTCAGAATGCTATCGAGCAGACCAGTCATATCTCCGAGCAGATGGTTCAGATTGCCGAGGATTCCAACGAAAGCATCCGTAAGAATATGGCTGCTATGGAATCCTTAAAACAGCAGTCCGCCATGATCAAGGATACCAACCATTCCGTCACCGACGCCATGGCAAAATTACAGGAAAAGACAAAAGAGGTGGAAACTATCGCCGGAAGCATCATGGCAATCTCCGGTCAGACCAATCTTCTGGCATTGAACGCTTCCATCGAAAGTGCCCGTGCCGGAGAGGCCGGACGCGGTTTCGCCGTTGTTGCCCAGCAAATCCGGCAGTTGGCAGAACAGACCAAGAGCTTTACCGAAGAGATCACCAAGATTACCAACGAGCTGAATGTCAATGCCAACATGGTAGTCAACACTATCAACGGTTCCATTGAAGCTACCGAACAGCAGGGCGAAAAGATCCTGGCCGCTTCCGAGACTTTCGAACAGCTGAACAAAAATATGGAAGCACTGGCTTCCCAGGTGGAAGAAGTAAATCACCACATTCTGGGATTGTCAGAATCCAATAATAAGATCATGGAAAACATCTCCCATCTGTCCGCTGTAACCGAAGAAGTCACAGCTAATGCCGAACAGGTGCACACCATGAGCCAGAACAACCTGGATTGCGCAGAACAAGTAAAAACGGCAGTAGAACATATCCGCTCTACCACCGATGAGATGGGAACGCAGGAGGGTTAAACCTCCTGCGTTCTTTGATCTTACTATTTCAATTTCAAACCGTCTTTAAAAGCATTTCCTACTTTATCTCCCATTGCAAGATAAGTATTATTCACAGGATCATAGCTGATTGGCTTCAATTTCTTCGGATCGATCCTGCCATCCGTCAGGATGCTTTCGTCCGCATTGACGTTGACGATATCGCCCACCAGAATGCCGTCTTCAAAACTTTTCACCTTACATTCCAGCGCCATGGGAAGTTCATCGATCAGCGGTGCATTGACAAAATCACTCTTGGCTGCATGGAAACCGGACTTTGAGAATTTATCAGGTACTTTCTTCGCAGATTCCACGCCCACATAGTCGCAGGCTACCACGGTATCTTCGGTTCCGATACTTACGGTAAATGCTCCGGTCTTTGCCAGATTCTCCGTGGTCTTATGCTCTGACATACTGATGGAGATCTCATTCATGTCCGTAATGATTCCCCATGCTGCGTTCATGGCATCGGGTACTCCATTTTCGTCATAAGTTGCAATGATCAGCACCGGCATGGGATACATTACCGGCTTTGCTCCAAAATTTACTCTGCTCATATTCGTCCTCCTTGTACTAAATTAATTTTTCCTTCCATTCTGCTTCCCGGAATCCGGTCAACACCAGATCCCCGTCCACGACAAACGGCCGCTTTACCAGCATTCCGTCCGTGGCCAGCAGCCGAAGTTGTTCCTCTTCCGTCATGTTCGGAAGCTTGCCCTCTCAATTAAATCTGCCTTGAAACAAAATGTACCGTTTCTTTTCTCTGCTCAAGTATGTAAGGTATCAGTTCCAATGGATATACCTTCGTGTCCTTCCTTAGTTCCTCCAGCGGAATCCAGCAGAAATCCAGATTGATTCTCTCATGATCCAATTCATCATATCCATGAAACACCCCATCCATAGGAATGCTATCGTCCAGTAAATGAACATTATAATATAAGCAGATCTGGTGGCAGGGTCTCTTTCCCCATGGAAAATAAATTTCGCCTATAGCCAACAGATTATCTACCTCTATCTCAGCGTGAAGTTCTTCTTCAAACTCCCGTTTCAGCGTTTCCATGCTGGTCTCCATAGCCGCAACATGCCCGCCGATGATAGCATAGTCATCATTTTTCGGACGTTGCAACAGGATCTTTTCATTATGGATCAATATACCGCCAACCCTGTAGGAAAATACAAAATCATCGTTTTTAAATAGAATGTCCATGTGATCTCCCTTCACGTCAGATATACTCATCCTGTTTTACCTAAACTTTAAAATCAAAACTGTTATTCCCACGGAAATCATCATAAGCCCAAGCAAAATGACCAGCGCAATAACCTTTGCATTTTTCTCCATAAATCGGATAGGTGTCCCATACTTTTCATCAATGTTTGCATCTCTTCGCTCATTCCTGATATTCTGCTCCCACTCCAGATCCTTCAGTTTCATATATTCGTCATAATGGCGTTTTTCCAGACGGTCTTCCTCTTCGCGTACCAATAATTCCAGGTTTTCTTTATAAGAAGCCCCACAATTACTACCCCCCTTTTCGTCTGTGCTTTTTCCCCTTATCTTATTATCACAGTATTCACAGGTAAATTCATAATCACTTGCAGGTTTATAAACCGGAGGCTCGCCGATTTCAAAATTGTAGTATTTATGACGTATCAGCTTATATTTTTGAATTGCCTGCATTGTAGTACTTATATATTCCGTTTCCTGTGTAATGGCTTCTTCCTGGGATTTCATATACTCTAAATACCTTTGATGCATGGCCCGTTTCTTTAACTGATACTCCTTGTTCTTTCCAAAATTACCGCCACAGGTTGGACATTTTTCATCCGCAGAAGATACCTTGGATCCGCAAAACTCACAGGTAAATTCAAAATTCTCCTGAAAATGATCCTTTTTGTAGGAAATGTACTTAACCGGTTTCAGGTCCTTACGTGCTCTAATGCCGGAAGAGAAAAACAAGTATATAAGTAATAACAGGCCAAAGGTAATTGCTATATTAAAAAATACTGTTGAAAACAAACTGAAAAATTCCATAATAATGTGTCATTCCTCTTTCGTATTAAATATAATTCTTAACTAATCATATCATAGTAAATCCTGTTTTTCATCTAAATCCTAAGAATGTACTGATTACAACTCTTGATACTTCATGCATGGGAAATATCTTAGAAAAATCCAGTTGCCATATCTCCATTTTCTGCTACAATCTGATCATAATAGTTGCGAAGCAACGTTAAGCACCGGAGGTGCGAAGTTTGAAACAAATAAGTAGAGGGCAACCAAGAAATAAAGGACATGACAAATAA
>ERZ780139.2738-NODE-2738-length-12710-cov-6.771474_pt1 | contig 12710 bp, 10 predicted proteins | sample MGYA00511476_ERZ780139 | MGnify/ENA primary metagenome ERZ780139 (study PRJEB29588, sample SAMEA2158190) | human gut metagenome | biome: human gut; feature: human-associated habitat; material: faeces | place: Denmark | collected 2008/2010 ... | reverse complement strand
ACCCCGCCAAAGGGTCTTCGACCCTCTGGACTCCCTTTTTCGCGATTGAGTTGGTGACTTCTGCATACAACGCCCGCGTGTTGATTGAGGGACGCCCCCGCCCAACAGCTTATGCGCCTGACGGGTCATTCCTGCGCGGAATTTTCCGTCTGTTTCTCTGCTTTCTTGTCTTCATCGTCCTGCGCAAGCATGACTTCATTATTGAGACACACGAGCGACGCCGCCATGAAGAACATCGACATATAGTAAGCCTTTTCGCCGAAGCGAATCAGATGCGCGAGCATCAGCACAGCGAAAACGCCAATCGCCAGAATGAGATAATCGTGGGTCGTTCCCCGCCATTTCCATTGGCATTCCAGCTCCGCTTTGCGTTTCCACATGTCCAGCGCATTCCTGATTTGCAAGGCGCTCATCTCCGCCCAAAGGAGCAGCTGATATTCCTTCGTCTCCACCGAAAGATAGGGCAGCACGAGCGCGGTGCCAATGAACATGAGAATCAGCGCCAGTTCGATTCCACAAAGGTATTTCGTCCCGGCGCGCTTCCGGCAAATCAGCCAATGCGTACTCACCGCAAGGCACAGCACAGCGCCCACGACGTCCAGCACCAGCCACCACGCCGCACCCTCCGGCTGCTGCGCCATCAGCACCACGGCGTGAATCAGCATCGTCAGCGCCAGCAGCATTTCCAGCGAAACAATTGCCGGATGTTCCTTTCGCATGAACTTGCCCCTTTCGTTTTTCTCGCGGGAAGCGCTCACTCTTTCCCCGCCTGCGTCAACTTCTGCTGATTTTCCACGTCCTCGTTGCGCTTCAGGGCTTCCGCCGCTTCATTCTGCTTCATTCCCAGAATTGATTGAGCCATGACCATCACGCACAGCCCCATCAGTTCCATCGCCTGATAGAAGCTCCTTTCACCATAGCAAATCAGCATCCCCACGGCAAAAATCAGCACAGCAGTTTCCAGGCCGAATATGATTTTGGTCAGGAGCATCATCGAATGGCTCATGCTCAGCGGCACAGATGCTGGCGAATTTTCTCGCATGTCGTTCACAAGTGCGCACTGGATGGCAGACATGAATCCCCAGAAAAGCAGCTGATACCGATTCTGCTCAATCGGGACAAATTGCAGCGCAACTGTCGTCAGCATCTGCACGACAATCAGACCCAGTACGATTTTCCACAGAGTTTTCTTTCCGCCGCGCTTCCGGCAGAACAGCCACATTGCACCCATGCCAAGGCTGATGACGCCGCACGCCGCGTCCATCACCAGCCACCACGCCGTTTCCTGCTGCACCAGCAGCACTGCGGCGTGCACCAAGACGACCAGCGTCAGCAGCATCGCCAGCACAGGAGTAATCGGCTTCTTCGTCATATTTCTCGCTCCTTTCGTTCTTCATCGGGATTACCGTCAGTATAGCAAAAAATCCCCGATTTTTCCAGCATTTCTGATCGAAAAGTGCGTTTTCGCGTCTGAATTGTCACCCAATCGTAATCTCTTCCTCCGGGTAGCGAATCTTTGACGCATTGCGATTCTGCCGGCTCGCCAGCGCGCTTGCCATCGTCAGCGGGCCGACACGCCCGAAGAACATCATCAGCGCCAGCACGGTTTTGCTGCCCGCCGTCAAGTTCGGCGTTCCAGCGCTGGACACGCCAACCGTCGCCATCGCGGAGAACGCCTCGAACATCATGTCGAGGAACGGCTGCCCGTCGCCTTCCAGCAGCGTCAGCAGCATCGTTCCGCCCAGCGCCATCGCCAGCGAGATGCTCACGATTGCCAGCGCACGGCGAATCAGTCCCGGCGGAACGCGGCGACGCGCCAGCTGCACGTCCGCGTCGCCGCGGATGACCGACCAGACCGTCAGCGCCAGCACCGCAACGGTTGTCGTTTTCACGCCGCCGCCAGTGGACGCGGGCGACGCGCCGATGAACATCAGGATGATGCTCATCAGCTTGCTGGACTGTCGCATGGACGCGAGGTCAACCGAGTTGAAGCCTGCCGTGCGCATCGTTGTGGACTGCATGAGGGCGTTTACGAGTTTATTTCCCGCGCCGGAAATGCCGCCAAGCGTCGCCGGATTGCGCCACTCGGTCAGGCAGAAGAATGCCGTGCCCAGCACAAGCAGCACGCCTGTCATGCCCAGCACCAATCGGCTGTGGAGCGACAATTCTCGCCACTGGAAGCGCTGACGGGTGACCTCGCCCAGCACAGCGAACCCCGTACCGCCCAGCACAATCAGCGCGCTGATGGTCAGCAGCACCAGCGGTTCATTTTGAAACGCGGTCAGGCTGGAGAAATGTCCGAAAAGGTCAAAGCCCGCGTTGCAGAACGCGCTGACGGCGTGGAAAATGCTGAAGTACACGCCCTTCCCCCAGCCCAGCAGCGGCACGAAGCGAATTGCAAGCAGCACCGCGCCGCCGCCCTCGATGACCAGCGCCGCCGTCAAGTACCAGCGCGTCAGGCGCACCAGCCCCGACAATCCGCTTGTATTCATGGATTCGCGCAGGAGCATCCGGTCGCGCAGACCGATTTTTCGTCCCAGCAGCATCATCGTCAGCGTCGCGAACGCCATGAAGCCCAGACCGCCAATCTGGATGAGCAAAAGCAGCGTCAGCTGCCCAAAGAGCGAAAAGGTCGTTCCAGTATCGACGGCTACAAGCCCCGTCACGCAGACCGCGCTCGTCGCCGTAAACAAGCCGTTGCCCAATCCGATGCTTCGTCCATTCTGCGCGGCGCACGGCAGCGACAGCAGCACGCCGCCCAGCAGAATCAGCGCGAGAAATCCAAGCGCCATTACCCGTTCCGGACGCATCCAGCGGTTCTTCTTCCACATCCGCATCATCCTTTCGGGGTCTATTATACTGATTTGATGCGGCATTGTAAAGCCTTTCGTTTTTTTCATTCGTTGCTCTGCTTTTTTGTCAGCCGATTTATGGAAAAGTGCTTCATTCTATTGATACATTTCCTCAATCTTCGCATCCGCCCGCGCGCGAATCAAGCGCAGCACCAGCACAGTCTGGTCGTCGGCAGGGGCGCTGTCGCCGGACTGCGCACCGGTCAAAATCGCGTTTGCGGCATCCTGCGCAGTTTCAAGCGTCAAGGCGTCGCGAATCGTCTCTTCCATGGACTGCCGATTTTCATAGGCATCCTCCACGCCGTCGGAGAGCAGAATCAGCGTATCCCCCTGATGCAGCTGCATCAGCTTCTCCCCGCTTTCGACGTTCTCCAGTATCCCCAGCGGCAGCGCGTCGCCACCCAGCAGCGACAAGCCTTCCGCCTGCATCAGGTAGCTGCCCGCCGCGCCGAGCTTGTCCAGCGACGCCTTGCCCGTCCACAAGTCCAGCAGGAACAAATCCACCGTCGTGAACCGCTCCCCCTGCCCCGCCAGCAGCATCATGCCGTTGACCGCCGTGAGCGTCTGCGCCCGGCCGTACCCGGCATCCAAACACATCCGCAGCAGCTCCACCGCCTGACGCGATTCCAGCGCCGCCTGATTCCCGTGCCCCATGCCGTCTGACAGCGCCGCCACGAATCGCCCGTCCTGCAACTGCCCCAGCGAAAACGTATCGCCGCAAATATCCGCGCCTGCGATGCACCGGCTCGCCGCACCCGCCTCCACCATCATCAGCGGCATTTCCGTCAGGCGGACATGCGCCCGCTCACGCTCGGCAATCGTCATCGGCTTGCCAAGGCATCGGCTTGTGATGCCGCACAGCTGCGCCGCCTGCTCATCCGCGCTGCCTGCGCCGTGCAATTCATAGGCCACCTGCAAGTGCCCATCCACCTGCCGCACGAACGACAGGCGCGCCATTGCTTCCTCCTCCGCCAAGGCGTGGCGGAGCTTGCGCGCGTACTGCTCATCCCACCAGCTTTCGCCGCTGGACAGCGCCGCCAGATGCCTTGCGCTGCCTGAAAGCGCAGTGAGATGCGTCACCAGCATGTCCCGCTGCTGACACGCTCGCCGGATAATGCGCTGCTCGTCCGCGTTCTCAGCGCGCAGCAGGTTCATGCTGTCCATCAGCTGATACAGCCGCGCGCACCCCAGTCCCCGAAGTGATTCAAGCCGCTGTGCCCACACCTCATCCGACGCCTCGTGCGCTTTCCAGATGTATTCGGCGCGGCTCTGTCCCAATTCTGTGTTCATGCACCCGCACGACGCCCGCTCCGGGCAGGAGGCGCACAGATGCTCTTCCCACCACTGCGGCGTGCGCTTTTCACCCAGTCCCACGGGCGACGGCACAGCGCGCGCCATATCGCCGACCGTCTTTTCCCAGCGGCGGAGGGCATAGGCAGCATACGCGTCCCCCGGCGCATCGGGCAGCGGATGAAACCGCCGCGTCTGCTGACGGAGAAATTCGTCTGCCTCCCGCGGCAGCACGCCCATGATAAGCGGAGCAGCCGCCGCCGCGCCCAAGGCTCCCCACGCGATTGTCCCCGTGTACGCCAGCATTCCGCCCGTTCCCAGCGCAAACAGTACGCACGGCACCATCCGCCGCCCGGTCATCTGCCCCATGCCAGCGAGGAAACCGCCCAGCGACAGCGCGACCGTCACGCTCAGCGGAAGTCCCTGTAAAGCCAGCGTCACGCCCGCCATCAGCCCCATCACGCAGCCGGGGCACACCCCCAGATACACCGCTGCCGCCATCGTCATCAGCCCTGCCGCCGTCACGCCAAGGTTTACATACGGCAGCATCATCCGCGCGCCGCCGCACAAGAGCATCAGCAGCAGATACCCAACCGACAGTCGGCTTTCAAGCGTCTCGAAACTTCTTCCGCCGCGGATGCTCTCAATCGCGCGGCGCATGACCGGCGCGGAGAGCGTTCCCAGCAGAATGGTGCCGATGCCAAAGAGCAGCGTCGCCGCCGACCCTTGCCACACGCCGATGATTGCCCCCGGCAGCAGCGCCAAGCCCGTCGCAATCAGCGGGAACGCGCCGTTCCTCTGCCTAAGCACATGCGGTGAGAGCAGCACCAGCACCGCGCCGATGAGCAGCTCCCAGCGCGTCGTCAGTCCCCAGAGCATCCGCATCAAAAACGCCGCTGCGATGCCCAGTGACACCGGGTACGACATCATTCCGCAGGATGCCGCCGCCATGCCATACGCTGCCCACGCGCCCGCCGACACGCCGCATATGTCCGAGAACGCAAGTGCGAACCCCGGCGCAGCCCCCAGCAGGATTCTGCCCACCTGCCGCAGGATTTTCCGCCCCGTGCCGCTTTTGTATGCGCTCCGCCACGCTGTCCATGCCGCCTTCTTCTCCCGTGTCAGCACTTCGGTCATGCCTGTCCCCTCCCTTGCCGTAGGGAATCATCATACGGCAATCAAACGGGCAAAAGCGTCGAAGCAGAGGGCTGTTTTTTCGCGAATTTGGGGAGAAAAAGCCCGCTGACGTTTCTTGCGCCAGCGGGGTGCAATACGGGTTCAGGAATCTGTTTTGGCAAAGCAAACCGTTTGCCCCTTCATGGAGATCTTCTGGACTTGCCAGCCATATGCCGCCAATTCCTTCTTATATTGCAGAAATGAATGGTCAATTGGGATACCCGCAATTTGCTGAATTTCGTCGAAGGAAAGCGTCAGCTGCGGCGCAGACTGAGAACGCCCATAGTCGCAGAGGGCGTTGTATTTGCTCATGCCTCCCTCAACTGCCCCACAAACGCCACCGGATCAACGAACTGGAAGCGCGCGTTCTGCATGGCGCTGCGCGGGAAATCGACGCGCTTGATGGGCTGCTCCTTCTGCGTCGCGGTCACGATGACGTGCGTCACGGGCAGCGTCGCGAACAAGTCCCGCGCGATCCGCAGCGACAAGCCGCACAAGTAGTGTTCGCCGTCACTGTCCAGCAGGTCGTCCCGGACGGCAAACGTTGCCAGCATCACGTCCGCATCGCGCGTCGCAACGGAGAGCGACGACGTGTAGGGCGCAAGGTCGCCCATCGGGTCAACGGCTTTCAGCACGCCAAGGTATGCCGCCGTGTCGCCAGAGAGCACTTTGTCGGCATATTGGCGGTAGATCGCCCACTTTTCCGCCGAAACCAGACCGTCAGTCGGTATTGGGGAAGACAGCACTTCCGTCCAGTCGATGGGTTCATCCGCCACTTTCCACAGTTCGGTAAAGGGCAGCGATTTTTCGTCCGCATAGGTGGCTTTGGGTGCTGAATCGGCGGATTTCGCGGGATTCTGCGCGGTTTGCGGTGCTTGGGGCGCGGTTGGTTCGTCCCGAACCGCGGTCGGTTTTTCCGCCGGAACGGTTTCGGGAACGCTTGCCCACAAGTCCTGCGCAATGTCCGCCATGTCGCTGAGTATCGACCCGCGGCGGCGCGGTGAATAGCCTGTCATTTGCTTTCCTCCTTGGTTGTGGTGCAGCGGAGCGCAGGCGGCTGGGCAGCCGTCTCGAAAGCATCCACCGTCACCGTCGCGTTTTCGATAATGCCACTGTCAAACAGGTAGCGCGAAAGCGGGTTGATCAGCAGCGCCTCCACCTGATTGCCGATGCCGCGCCCGCCGTTGGTCAAATCCGCCAGCGCCGCGTCGGACAGCTGCTGGTAGCTCGTATCCGGGATAACGAGCGTCAGGTTTTTCTGCTCCTTCAGGCGGCGGATGAGCTTGTCCACCTGCGCGCGGAGAATCGCCTGCCCTGCCTCCTGGCGGATGAAGTCGAAGATAACGATGTTCTCGCCGATGCGGTTGAGGATTTCGGGACGCCCCAGCTCCAGCTTGAAGTAGTCCCCGATGGCTTCGCGCAGGCGGCGCGTCACCTCGTCATACGGCATGTCATACGACACGTTTTGGTGCCGCTGCCCCAGCGCATCCTTGACGTACATACCCAGATTGCTGGTAAAGATGATAATCGTTTCAGAGAAATAGACCGTGTGACCCTGCCCGTCGGTCAATCGCCCGTCCTCCAGAATTTGCAGGAACTTGTCGAAAATCGACGGATGCGCCTTCTCGATTTCGTCAAACAGCAGAATGCAGAACGGGTTCTTCTTCACGGCATTGGTCAGCTGCCCGCCCGCCTCGTAGCCGACATAGCCGGGCGGTGCGCCGAGCAGCTTCTGGTCGGAATGGCTCTGCCCGTATTCGCTCATGTCAAAGCGGACGCAGGCGGATTCGTCGCCGAAAATCTTTTCCGCGAGTGCCTTGGCGGTTTCGGTCTTGCCCGTGCCGGTCGGCCCGGCGAAGAACAGCACGCCCTTGGGCTTGCCCGTGCCGGAGGAATTCGCGCCGTTCAGCCCCGTCACTGCGCGCTTGATGACATCCAGCGAACGTTCCAGCGCCGTGTCCTGCCCCTTGATGCGCTTCTGGAAGTCCGTTTTCGCCGTTTTGAGGCTCTCCATCGACAATTTCGCCCACGGATTTTCATGGATGCCGTACTTGTACAAATCCACAATGCTGCACAGGTCGCGAATTGGCGCGCACTGACTGCGGCTCATCCGGCGGAGCGCATCAAGTTCGGTGAAACTCATGCCTTCGGTCAGCCCAACGAACTTCTCCCGCAGCTTGCGCAAATCGTCCGGATGCTGCTGATAATAGGGCATGTCCGTGCGGTACACTGCCGCATCGAAGAAGGACGGCCACGCGCTGCCGCTCAGGAACCGCATCCGCTCATCGCGATCGGGCGCTTCCAGCGTAATCGTCTTGCAAACGGGGTTGTCCAGATAGAACCAAGCGGGCAGGTCGTTGAGCTTGTTGACCAGCAAAATCAGCAGATTCGGCAGCTTTCCCTGCGCCGTGCGGACGGTCGCGGCAGACAGCGACGCTTGCAGCAGGAGATTAAAGCTGTTGACCTCCATTTGGTCGAGGCGGTCAGGCGTGACGATATAGCGGCTCGCCATCTCCATCACGACGGCGGTCGCGTGCTTTCCCTGCATCATAGCGCGGCGGATGATGTTCGGCGCGGTATTCGCGTCATTTCCTTTGAACTCCGCCGGAATCGCCCCGCTGACGACTTCCGCCTGATTCGTTTTCGCGAAATTATCCAGCATCTCCGGCGCATACGGGTTCATCAGCCCCACCAGATTGGAATAGAACACTACTTGCTCATACCCGGCATCGGACAGGTACGCATTCAGGAACGCGCTCAGCGGCAGCAGCGTATCCTCCGCCACCGAACCCGTCACCGGCACGCGCACCTGATCCATCACGCACCCTTCCAGCACCAGCAGCGGCTTCACGCCGCGAAACAGTTCCAGTTCCCGATACCAGCGCGGAATCAAGTTCTCCACCGCATTTTCCCCCTTTGCACAGCGAGTTTTCATCATTATAGCATACTTTTTCCGCCGTGTCATGAAAATCCGATGAGAAAATCAAAAGCCGAACATTCGGAATTTCGTTGAAAAGAACATTTTGCTCGGCTTTCTTTTGTTTTTCGCTTGACATCGGCTGACACATGCTGCATAATAAGACGTAATGCCGAAAATTGCGGCAGAGGTTTCTGTCTGCCGCTCAAGGAGGATGTTCCAAATGGTTCGTACCATTGTAGGCGCTAACTGGGGCGACGAAGGCAAGGGCAAGGTGACCGACCTGCTTGCGGAAGAAAGCGACGTGGTTGTCCGCTTCCAAGGCGGCGCGAATGCGGGTCACACCATCATCAATGAATACGGCAAATTTGCGCTGCATCTGCTGCCGTCCGGCGTTTTCCATCAAAACGTGGTCAACGTCATCGGGCCGGGCGTGGCGCTGAACATCGAGGCGCTGCTGAGCGAGCTGGAATCTCTCACGTCCCGCGGCGTGCCGATGCCTAAGCTGATGATTTCCGACCGCTGCCAAGTGATGATGCCCTATCACATTGCATTTGACAAGCTGGAGGAAGAGCGCCTGGGCAAGAGTGCGTTCGGCTCCACCAAAAGCGGCATTGCGCCGTTCTATTCTGATAAATATGCCAAGGTGGGCATTCAGGTCTGCCAGCTGTACGATGAGGAGCTGCTGCGCAAGCGGCTGGAAATCGCGCTGGTGAAGAAGAATGTGCTGCTGGAGCACCTGTATCATCAGCCGCCGATTGATGTGAACGAGCTGGTGCCGTATCTGCAGGGGCTGGCGGAGAAGATTCGCCCGATGGTCGCGGACACGACGCACTTCCTCTATCAGGCGAACAAGGAGGGCAAGACCATCCTGCTGGAAGGTCAGCTTGGCTCTCTGCGCGATCCCGACCACGGCATTTATCCCTACACGACGTCTTCCTCGCCGCTGGCGGGCTACGGCTGCGTGGGTGCGGGCGTTTCTCCGCGCGACATGACGGACATTGTGTGCGTCACGAAGGCGTATTCGTCCTGCGTGGGTGCGGGTGCGTTCGTCTCGAAACTGGAAGGTGCTGCGGGTGACGAGTTGCGCCGCCGCGGCGGTGACGCGGGCGAATTCGGCGCAACGACAGGCCGCGCGCGCGATGTCGGCTGGTTCGACGCGGTGGCGACGCGCTACGGCGTGATGGTGCAGGGCGCGACGCAGGTTGTGCTGACGAATCTGGATGTGCTGGGCTATCTGGACGAGATTCCTGTCTGCGTCGCCTACGAAGTGGACGGCAAGCAGATTACGGAATTCCCGGCAACCCCGACGCTGATGCGCTGCAAGCCGGTGTATGTGAAGCTGCCCGGCTGGAAATGTGACATTCGCGGCGTGAAGTCGTATGACGAGCTGCCGGAGAACTGCCGCAAGTATGTGGAGTTCATCGAGAATGCGTGCGGTGTGCCGATTAAGATGGTTTCCAACGGCCCGAAGCGCCACGAAGTGCTGTATCGCTGAAGTATTTGAAAAAGGCAGAGAGGAATCCCTGCCTTTTTCCAGAGCTCTTCGCTTTAATACGCTAATGTGTTGATTTGTTTGGTTCTGTCCCGGTAAAAGCCAATAAACATGGGTGCGACCCGAAGGTTTCCAAAGGGCGACCGCAGACATTCGTCTGTTTTCATGCCCTTTGGTCGCCTCCGCAGAGGCGAAATCCCCTGCTTTCGGGAAAGAGCAGCTATGTCTGAAAGACCAGCAGTTCGGTCGCGCCCATTTGGCGCGACAATGTGCAAGTAGTGAAAAGAGCAAGTTGGGGGCGCTCCTACGGGAGCGCAAAGTTACTGGCAGGGACGCTTCGCTGCCTGCGCCTTTGTGGGCGGCTTCCTTGAAGTTGGTCGCCCGTGGAACGGTTGGGGCGTTGCCCCAAACCCCACAAGGGGCGCCGCCCCTTGACCCTGCAAGGGGGAATCCCCCCTTGACCCCTCCGCGCGATTGCGTTGACTTCTTCTTCATACTCCTTCCGCGTGCTGCTCTTTTGGCTTTGCTTCGCCCTTTCCTCCTATTTCATCCTGAATTGTTCCTTCGCCGCGCCACACTGGCAATGCGTTATCGCACACGCAATCGCATCCGCCGCGTCATCCGGCTTCGGTATCTCCTTCATTCCCAGCAGCAGCTTCACCATCTGTTGAATCTGCTTTTTATCCGCCTTCCCATACCCCGTCACCGCCTGCTTAATCTGCATCGGCGTATACTCATACAGGCTCTCCGTATACTCCGCCGCGCTGATAATCGCCGCGCCGCGCGCCGCCCCAACCATCAGCGCCGTCGTGACGTTCCGCGCAAAGAACAGCTCCTCAAACGCCACGTCGTCCGGATGATAGATGTTCACGAGGTCGCGTACCCCCAATTGCAGTGCCCGCAAGCGGTGCTGCATCGGCACACCCGCCTGCGTTTCCACACAGCCGTAGCCAAGCAGACGCATCCGCGCGCCCTGCGCCTCCACCACGCCCCAGCCCATCAGCGCATAGCCGGGGTCAATGCCTAAGACAATCATTGCGACCTCCTGTTATATAGATGGCGCTTCCGAACATAAACTCCATCTATTGCAGGGAAGTTTCGCCTCTGCGGAGGCGACAAGGGGGCATTCCGATTGCCCCCTTGACCCCTTCGGGCGACCTTCCGTTAAGATAGGATTCTATGTTCGCTCTTTATGATACCGCTTCTTTCGCCCCGTGTCAACCGAACACGCGAAATTCATACAACTTCTCCCCGCAAGGCTTGACGAATTCGCCGATTCACGGTACAATGAAGCAGATGGAAACCCCTTTCCCATTTTGCACGATTTCGGTACATAAAAAGAGGAGGATTTTTCCGATGAAGTATGTTCTTGGTATTGACCTTGGCACGTCCGGCACGAAAACGGTGCTGTTCGACCAGTATGGCACGGCGGTCTGCTCCGCGCTGGTGGAATATCCGCTGTATCAGCCGCACAATGGCTGGGCGGAGCAGAAGCCGGAGGACTGGTATCATGCGGCGGTGGACACCATCCGCAGCGTGCTGACGAAGTCCGGTGTGGATAAGAAGGACGTCGTTTCGATGGGCATCAGCGGTCAGATGCACGGTCTGGTCATGCTGGATGAAGCAGGGAACGTCCTGCGCCCGTCTATTATCTGGTGCGACCAGCGCACAGCGGCGGAATGCGACCAGATTCACGAAATTGTTGGCCGCGATCAGCTGATTGCGATTACGGCAAATCCCGCGCTGACCGGCTTCACGCTGTCAAAGCTGCTGTGGGTGCGCAACCATGAGCCGGAAGTGTACGCCAAGTGCCGTCACATTCTCCTGCCGAAGGACTATGTGCGCTATATGCTGACCGGCGATTTCGCGACTGAAGTCAGCGACGCATCCGGGATGCAGATGCTCGATGTGCCGAACCGCTGCTGGTCGGAGAAGCTGCTGAACATGCTGAACATCGACCCGTCGCTGCTGGCGAAGGTGTACGAATCCTGCGAAGTGACGGGTCACATCTCCAAGGCGGCAGCGGAGCTGACCGGGCTGAGCGAAGACACGCTGGTCGTCGGCGGCGCGGGCGACAACGCGGCGGCGGCTGTCGGCACGGGTGTTGTCGAGGACGGGCGCGCATTCACCACCATCGGCACGTCCGGCGTTGTGTTTGCCCACACGGACAAGCTCGCCATCGACCCCAAGGGGCGTGTGCACACGTTCTGCTGCGCTGTGCCGGGCGCATGGCACGTCATGGGCGTGACGCAGGCGGCGGGTCTGTCGCTGAAGTGGTTCCGCGACAACTTCTGCATGGCGGAGAAGGAAGCCGCCGCGCTCATGGGCGAAGACCCCTACAACCTGATGAACAAGCAGGCGGCGCAGTCCCCCATCGGCGCGAACAAGCTGCTGTATGCCCCCTACCTGATGGGCGAACGCACCCCGCACCTTGACGCGGACTGCCGCGGCATGTTCTTCGGCTTGAGCGCGATGCACACGCGCCGCGACCTGCTCCGCGCGGTCATGGAGGGCGTCACCTACTCTTTGAAGGACTGCCTGAATGTGCTGGCGGAAATGGGCGTTGCGCCCGAAACGATGCTGGCTTGCGGCGGCGGCGGCAAGAGTCCGCTGTGGCGGCAGATGCTGGCGGATGTGTTCCAGATGCCGGTTGCGACGACGGTGAACACGGAAGGTCCGGCGCTGGGCGTGGCAATTCTGGCGGGCGTCGGCGCGGGACTGTACGCGAGCGTGCCGGAAGCGTGCCGGGCGATGATTCATGTGAATCCGGCGCAGAACCCGATTGCGGAGAATGTGCCGCAGTATGAGAAGGTGTATGCGCTGTATACGAAGCTGTATCAGGCGAATAAGGGGCTGTATAAGGAATTGGCGAAGCTGTAAGGGCTGATTGCTTCGGGACGCCAAAGCGCAGCACGCGGAAGGAGTATGGCAGCGAAACCAACTCAATCGCGCGAAGGGGTCAAGGGGCAATTGCCCCTTG